>Ga0208375_1002932_pt1 | contig 15231 bp, 8 predicted proteins | sample RifOxyD1_FD_184038 | JGI IMG/M metagenome (GOLD analysis project Ga0208375, IMG submission 184038) | Soil microbial communities from Rifle, Colorado - Rifle Oxygen_injection D1 (SPAdes) | ecosystem: Environmental > Terrestrial > Deep subsurface > Rock core/Sediment | place: Rifle, Colorado... | reverse complement strand
TCGGCCGTCAGATCAATCGGCGGTTTTGGCTTGACCTGCAAGAAGTCCGTGCGTCCGAGGTATTCCATGCCAAGCAGCCTGAAGATGTAGTCCACAAGCGACGTCGCCATTTTTATATTGGGATGGCCGTCGACCATGCCGGACGGCTCAAAGCGCGTGAACGTAAACTTGTCGACAAACTCCTTGAGCGGCACCCCGTACTGCAGTCCGAGGCTCACGGAGATTGCAAAACAGTTCATCATCGAGCGATAGGCGGCCCCCTCCTTGTGCATGTCGATGAAGATCTCGCCAAGCGAACCGTCGTCGAACTCGCCGGTACGCACATAGATCTTGTGTCCGGCGATGGTGGCCTCCTGCGTGAAGCCCATCCGCCGGCCCGGCATGCGTCGGCGCATCGGGGCAAAAACTGCCTGCGCCTGCTGCTGCGCCCCTGCCGCCGCGGCGGGGGTCGCGGCTGCAAGCACGGCTTTTTTCGAATCGTCCTTTTTGAGTTTCTGTGCAACCAGCGGCTGCGACAGCTTGCAGCCATCGCGATAAAGCGCGATGGCCTTGAGCCCGAGCTTCCAGCTTTGATAATAAATATCCTGGATCTGTTCAACCGTTGACTCGTTCGGAACATTGACGGTCTTTGAAATCGCGCCCGAGATGAACGGCTGCGCGGACGCCATCATCCGCACGTGACCCATCGGCGCGATAAAGCGTTTGCCTCCCGTACCGCACCTGTTTGCGCAATCAAATACCGGCAAGTGCTCATCCTTGATATAAGGAGCGCCCTCGATCGTCATGGTGGCCAGCAGATGCTTGTGGATCTCGTTGATTTCCGTATCCGCATAACCAAGGTTGCGCAGCGCCGCCGGCACCGACTGGTTGACGATCTTGAAATGACCGCCGCCGGCGAGTTTTTTATATTTCACGAGCGCAAAATCAGGCTCAATGCCGGTCGTATCGCAATCCATCAGGAGCCCGATGGTACCGGTCGGCGCAAGCACGGTGACCTGCGCATTGCGAAAGCCGTATTTTTCGCCCATTTCAAGGGCGTTGTCCCACTCGATCGTCGCGGCTTTGACAAACTCCTCCGGACAGGCGGCGGCGGACGTCAGTTCATGGGCCTGCTCGCGGTGTTTGCGGATCACCGCCAGCATGGTTTCGCGGTTTTGCGGCCAGGCCGCAAAAGTGCCCTGGTTTGTGGCCAGCTCGGCGCTTGTGGCATAAGCATGGCCCGTCATGATGGCGGAAAGCGACGACGCCCACGCGCGTCCCGCATCGCTGTCGTACGGAATGCCCTTGAGCATGAGCAGCGTGCCGAGATTTGCATACCCGAGACCGAGCGGCCTGAACTCGTATGAATTGCGTGCGATCACCTCGGTCGGATAGCTCGAAAAACCGACGAGAATCTCCTGAGCAACGGTGAAGATGCGGATTGCGCGACGGTACGATTCGACATCAAAGGAGCCGTCTTCGCGCAAAAATTTCACAAGATTGAGCGAGGCGAGATTGCAGGCCGAATCGTCGATGAACATGAACTCGGAGCACGGATTTGACGCGCGGATCGGCCCGCTGCCCGCGCAGGTGTTCCAGTCGTTGATGGTGGTGTCGAACTGCAGCCCCGGATCAGCGCAGGCCCAGGCGGCCTCGGCGATCATCTTCCAGAGCGAGCGGGCCTCGTAGGTGTCGACCACTTCGCCGCTGGTGCGCGCGCGCGTCTGCCACACGCGGCCGGCGTCCACCGCGTGCATGAACTCGTCCGTAACGCGCACGGAGTTGTTCGAGTTCTGTCCGCCCACGGTCCTGTACGCATCGCCGTTGAAGTCGGCCGGAAAACCCGCGGCGATCAGCGCGGCGACCTTGATTTCCTCCCGGCTTTTCCAGGTGATGAAATCCGTGATCTCCGGATGGTCCATGTCCAGCGTGACCATTTTGGCCGCGCGCCTGGTGGTGCCGCCGGATTTGGTGGCTCCGGCGCCCTTGTCAAACACATCCAGGAAGCTCATGAGCCCGGACGAATAGCCGCCACCCGAAAGTTTTTCCTGTCTGCCGCGGATTTTTGAAAAATTGGTGCCCGTGCCCGAGCCGTATTTGAAAAGCCGCGCCTCGTTTTTCACGAGCTGGAAAATCGACATGAGATCGTCGCTGACGGACTGGATGAAACACGCCGAACACTGCGGACGCGAATACGCATCGGGCATCTCGGTGATGCGTCCTTCGCTGCGGTTCCACGCGAAGTTTCCGCCGGTGCCTTTTATGCCGTATTCGTGCGAAAGCCCGAGATTGAACCAAACCGGCGAATTGAAGGCGCCGTACTGGTTTACAAGAAGAAACGAAAGCTCGTTTTCAAAAACCCCGGCAGTGTTTTCGTCAAAATATCCCATCTCGCCGCCGGCGTTGGCAAGAGTGCGCGAAATCCGGCGCACGACCTGCCGGACGCTGGTCTCATGACCCGTCTCCGGAATACCGGCCTTGCGGAAATATTTGGACACGACGATGTCTACCGCAAGCTGCGACCAGGAGGCCGGCACCTCGATGTCTTCCATCTTGAAGACCGACTGCCCGTCAACGTCTTTGATCGAAGCATTTGTCTTGACGTATTTGACCTCGTCGAGCGGATCAATACCGGGTTTCGAAAAAAAGTGCTCAACCGGCATGTCTTTTCTTGCGAAGGTCTTTGCCTTCATGCGCCCCATGGTTTTTGATTTATTCTTCGTAATCTGAGCGGCGATAACCCCTCCCGCGCCGGATGACTGTATCGTGCCTTCCATCATGTTTTCCATATTACTTACCGTTCTCCAATTCCTTGAACGCAGCCTCTTTTGGAATTCATCTTTCATCCCACGAGACCGATGTTGTTTTCAACTTCCTTATCCCCACCAAAGCGGCGCTGCCTCCTGCCGCGCCTTGAAATCCATCTTCCATGATGATTTGAGCGTGAAGCCGTTTTATAAGATTGTCAAAGCGTACCACAATATATTGTGGTGCCACGCTATCGGTACCCCAATCTATTGATGTTCGCAAGTGCGTTAGGTGCTTATAGCGCCTTGATTTTTTGGACACTGTTAGTTTTTATGCGTGGAGTCTTCACAAAATTATACCCGGCAGCAATTTTTCGATAGGCAACAAAAAAGAAAAAGCTGTGACAACGGCCAAAAAGCCATGACGCGCTGCGCCCCCAAAAAGTTGGCGGACACTTTCCGACTATTTGAATTCGCCGTCGGCCCAGGTATACAGCTTTTTCTGGCCGTCGACCTCGGTCTCGACACTCACGGGTCGGCGCCAGATATCGGCGAGCGCCTTCATGGTTTCGCGGGCCCATTTGACGTCAAGGTCCAGCCCCTGGTGCTTGTGCCAGAGCAAAAGCTCGCCCTTGTTCTGGTAATTGCCTTCGCGCACAAAAATAAACGGCAATCCGCGGTTTGTGAGCGAGAAAAGCAGCTTTTCTTTTATCTTCTTGAAATCCCGGTCCGTGATCTCGTACTGGTTGGTCCGGCGGTTGAAGGCATAAGTATACATCTTCTGCCTTTCGACAAACTCCTCGGTAAGATACTCGTCAATAAACGTCACGTCGTTGCATACCCGGCGCACCTCGAAAATCTTCTGGCGCCCCAGCCCTGATTTCCTGTCCCACTTCGCCTTGGCGACAATGTCGTCACACTCGTCGTATTCCTTGCCGAAACGCCCGCGGTCCCAACGGTCCTCGATATCCCGGTACAGCTCAAGCCCGACCTTGTATGGATTCACGCGGCCCGGCTGCACGGCCATCGTTCCCGAATGGTGATCCGCAAAATCCACGACCTCCGAGTCCTTGAGTGCTTTTTGCGTCATGATCTTCGAATGCCAGTACGACGCCCAGCCCTCGTTCATGATCTTTGTCTGCGCCTGCGGAGCGAAATAATAAGCCTCGTCCCTGATCATGGCGAGCACATCGTTTTCCCACTCCTCAAGCGGCGCATGCTCCAGCAGATACAACATCACGTCCTTTTGCGGGTCCGGCAGCGCCCGCTTCCCCTTCTTGCGATTCTCGTCGGCGCGGCGCTTTTGTTCGGCCATGAACTCGGGCGGGTTGATGAACGAATCCATATAGGCGCGCCCGACCTTGAGCTTGCCCGTACCCTCGCGTTTTTTGGCCTCGTCGTCCGTCTCGTCGCTTGGCGCACCCGCCTCATGCCTGGGCGGCTTCGGCACCACCGTAAACGGCATGAACGGATCAATAAGCGTTTCGATCGCAAGACACCGGTCGATGAAAGTCTCGACCCGGTCCTGTCCGTAACGATCCATGTAGTTGCGGATGCGCACGGCATGATTGGCCATCGCATCGAGCATCTTGCGGTTGGTTTTTGAAAACCACTGGTTGTTCTTGAAAAAATCCACGTGCGCATAAACATGCGCCATCACCAGCTTCTGATCGACGTTGCTGTTGCACTTCATCAGATACGCGTACGAAGGATCGGTGTTGATCACCATCTCGTAGATCTTCTGCAGCCCCCACGAATACCCCTTGGAAAGCTGGTCGTAATCCATCCCGAAACGCCAGTGTGGATAACGCACCGGAAATCCGCCGTAAGCCGCGAGCGAATTGATGCCGTCGTAGTCGATCATCTCGAAGATCACCTCGAAAAAATCGAGCCCGTAGCCGCGCGCGTAGCCCTGCACCTCGTCACGGATGGCGGCGAGTTCGGCCGTAAGATCGGTTCTCAGGAAATCGGTGCCGGCCATCGCCTATTTCCCCTTCCCGAGGAAGTCCTTGATCGACTGCAGGATGCCTTCCTTGTTTTCGATGCGCGAAAGGATCACCATTTCGTGCCCCTCGCCGAACTGTTCCTTGAGATCCTTGTAGAACTGCCCCGAGCCGTAGCGCGACTCGACCTGTCCGTAACAGAACACGTTGCACATCTTGAGCAGGCTGTCCTTCAGCACGTCCATGCTGAGCCGCGTATCCTCGCCCGACCAGTTGTCGCCATCGGAGAAATGAAACGGATAGATGTTCCAGTCGGTGGGCGGATAATCGGTCTGGATTATCTTTTCACAAAGCTTGTAGGCCGAGCTTATGAGCGTGCCGCCCGACTCGCGTGTCTGGTAAAAAGTGTCCTCATCCACCTCGCGGGCGGTGGCATCATGGATGATGTAACGCGTCTCGATCCCCTTGTACTGCGAGCGGAGCCAGGTATCGATCCAGAAGGATTCAGTCCTCACGATCTCCTTCTGCTCGTCGCCCATGGAGCCCGAGACGTCCATCATGTAAATGATCACGGCGTTGTTCTCGTGTTTGATGTCCGTCTTCCACGACCGGTAGCGCATGTCGCGCCGGATGGGCACGATCAGCGGATGGTCCGGGCTGTACACGCCGGATGCGATCTGGCGCTTCAAGGACTCTTTATATGTCCGCTTGAAGTGCCGGAGCGAATTGGGGCCTTCCTTTGCAATAGAAGTGTATTTTTCGGTCTTTGCCTTTACGGTCTTGTGACCGCGCGGTTCGATGCGCGGCAGCTCAAGCTCCTCGCCCAGAATCTCCGCCAGCTCCTGCAGCGTGAGGTCAACCTCAAGATCATGCTCGCCCGGTGAGTTGCCGGCCTCGCCCTCTCCCGGCTGCTCCTCGCCCTGCCCGATCGGATCGCCCGGCTCGCCGTCGCCCTGCCCGACGCCGCCCTGCTCCTTGTCGCCATAACGGAACCGCGGAATCTCTATCTGGGGCATGGGCACAGTGACCATGTTCTTGCCCTTGCGCGCGATCATCTCGCCGTGCGTGATGTACTTCTTCAGATCCTGCTTGATCCTTCCCTTTACAATACCTCTGAAGCGGGAATGATCTCGCTTGATATTGTACATCGCGCCCCGGACCTCAGTTTCTGCGCTTGACGTCGCCGCGGGCGAAAATGCTCGCGACGAAGTTGAGCACGTCTGTCGAACAGATATCGCAATAGCCGTAGTTCTTGATCAATCTGGCTTTGACCACGTCGATCTTCTCCTGCGTCGAGCGGTCGACCACGTTTGACACAAGCGAAGTGAGCTTGATCGTGTCCTTCTGGTCCTCGAACAGTTTGAGTTCAAGGGCCTTGTGCAGCCGTTCGTTGGTCTTGAAATCAAACTGGCGCCCCTCGATCGCGAGCGCGCCGATGTAATTCATGATCTCCCGGCGGAAGTCGTCCTTGCGGCTCTCGGGGATGTCGATTTTCTCCTCGATCGACCGCATGAGGCGCTCATCCGGCTCCTCGTCCTGCCCGGTATACTTGTTGCGGACCTTCTCACGCTGCGTGTAGGCCTTCACGTTGTCGATATAGTTTGCGCAAAGCTTTGAGATCGCGTCCTCGTCGGCCGAAATCGCGCGCTGCACCTCGTTCTTGACGATGTCCTCGTACTCCTGTTTCACGATCGCAAGCAGCTCGCGGTATTCGCGCCGCTTGTCGTCGCTCGCGATCAGGGCATGGTGTTTCAGGCCGCCTTCGAGTTCATTCATCACCATGAACGGATTCACGCAGCCGATCTCGCCGTTCTTGTCGTCGACCAGCGAATTGGAGATCTTGTCCTGGATGTAACGCGGGCTGATGCCGTCCAGCCCCTCACGCATCGCCTCCTTGCGCAGCTCCTTGACATTGTCCTCGGTGTAACCGCTCAGGGTCTTGCCGTCGTAGAGCTTCAATTTCTGCAAAAGCGCGAGATTGGCCTTCTTCGGCTGTTCAAGCCTGGTGAGAATGGCCCACATCGCCGCCACCTCGATGGTGTGCGGCGCGATGTGCTTGCCGCGGATGCGCACGTCATTGAAGTCCTTGCGGTAGATCTTCACCTCTTCCTTGAGTTTTGTAATGTACGGAATATCGATCTTCACCGTGCGGTCGCGAAGCGCTTCCATGAACTCGTTGTTCTGCAGCTTCTTGAACTCGGGCTCGTTGGTATGGCCGATGATCACCTCGTCGATGTCCGTCTGCGGAAACTTCTTGGGTTTGATCTTGTGTTCCTGCGAAGCGCCAAGGAGGTCATACAGGAATGCGACATCCAGCTTCAGCACCTCGATAAACTCCACGAGTCCGCGGTTTGCGATATTGAACTCCCCGTCGAAGTTGAACGCCCTCGGATCGGAATCCGAGCCGTATTCGGCGATCTTGCGGTAATTGATATCGCCCGTAAGCTCGGTCGAGTCCTGGTTTTTCTCGTCCTTGGGCTGGAAGGTGCCGATGCCGATGCGGTCCTTTTCGCTCAGCACCATGCGCGACACGCGGATATGCTCCATCACCTTCGTCCAGTCGCCTTGATATTTTTTCATGAATTCGCGCTGCACATAGCGGCATGACGGACAAAGATCGCCCGTGATCAGTATCTTGTAGCGCGATTTCGAAGTCTTGTTGAAATCGTCGGCAAGCCTTGATCGCGCCTCGTCGGGAACAAGTTTGAGCGGGTCTTCGTGCATCGGACATGGAAGCTCCGTCTGCGCGCCGAGAATGCCCGAGCCGGTCTTGTCCACCCACTTGAATGTATAAAGAATGCCCTCGTCCGTGCGCGAATATCTTTCGAGCCCCTTTTTGAGAAGCCGCACGATCGTTGATTTTGCCGAACCGACCGGTCCATGCAGGAGCAGCACCCGTTTTTCGGTGCCGTAACCGTGCGCGGCGGATTTGAAAAAATGCACGAGTTTCATGAGCGGAACATCAAGCCCGAACACCGCCTCCTTGCCGCCATCGATCGGATCGTCGAAAAATTTGTAATGAACAATGTTCTTCTTGTATTCGATGTACGATGTCGTGCCCCACGAGAGAATCATGTCGTACATGCGCTGAAACGCATTGCGCGCCACCTCGGGGTTTTTGCGCACGATATCAAGATATTCGGTAAATCCACCGTCCCAGTGGAAATTCCTGAAATCCTGCCCCGCACTCATGTCACCGAGCATCTTGAACAGTTCCGGTCCTGATGATGTAGAGTTGCCCATTTGCCAGTCCACCTTCCCTAGTTGGTCTTTGTCGGCACAAACTGCATACACACTTCTATTTATCATTGTAACGGCATCTGCTGCGGGCTGTAAATGTTTTTGGGTGGAAACTTCCGTCCGATTGACGCATATTAATAGTAATGACGCACTTTAACGTCAGTTTTGCCACAGACGTAGGCATGAAACGCCGTCAAAACCAGGACAGTGGCGCAGCGCTTCCAGAAATCGGCTTGTTCATGGTGGCTGACGGAATGGGCGGGCACCGCGGTGGGGAAACCGCAAGTTCGATGGCTGTAGCCGTTATTACCGAATCCGTAAGGTGCGCCCTGCAACAGGGTGGCAGCACCCCGGCCAAAGTCCTGACAGAAGCAATCGGGGCTGCAAGCAAAGCCATCCACGAACGGGCCGCCAAACAACCCGAGCTGAGTGGCATGGGCACCACCACCACCGCCATCCTCTTTTCGGGCGACACCCTCACAATCGGGCACGTAGGCGACAGCCGCTGCTATTTCATCCGGCCCGGAAAAATCTGGCAGGTTACACGGGATCACTCGCTCGTGCAGGAAAAATTCCGCGCCGGCCTGATCACCCGCGACCAGATCAAGACCGACAAACTCAAGAATGTGATCACAAGATCTGTCGGCTTTGAACCCTCGGTCGAAGTCGAGATTTTTGAAATGGACGCCCTCCCGGGGGATGCTTTCATGCTTTGTTCCGACGGGCTTTCCGGGCTTGCCGACGAAAAATCCATTCTTGAAGTCATCGAAAAGCGCCTCTACGGCGAAAACGACATCAAATCAGCCGCCACCGATCTCATCAAAACGGCCAATGACCGCGGCGGAGACGACAACATAACGGCCATCATTATAGTCAAAGACCCCCCGGAGCAAAATGGCTAACAGATTTTTCACCGTTCTGATCATTCCTGAAAAAACCTCGCAGGTAAGGCGCCTGGTGCTGCCGTCATGGATCGTCAAAGGCGCCATGACGCTTGCGCTGTTTTCGGCCGTGCTGGGCGGGATCATGCTTTACAACTACTGGTATGTAATGGGCCAGATCGGCGAGAACAAGCAGCTCAAGCTCGAAAACCGCCGGCTACGACAACAGGTGCAGGTGTTCCAGAACAAAATGCTGACAATCGACGGCACGCTTGAGCGCATCAAGACTTTTGCGACCCGCCTCAAGGTCATCACCAACATCGAGGACCGCGGCGGACTGCTGCAAAGCCTCAACCAGAAGCTTCCCGATGCCGCCACCAACATCGGTCAGCCGCTTGCGCAGGCATCGCCCGCGCCCGAGCTGGCGGAAGAAGAATTCAAGGAACCGTCATTCGGCGACAGCCCCGAAGATACCGCGCTTCGAAAAGATTACGGCCTGATTGATGCCAGGATCACCGAGTTAAGCCAGGAGGCGCTGATGGTCGAGCAGCTCATACAGGACCAGTACGAACTGCTTGCCGATCAGAAGGCTTTCCTGTCAGCCCTGCCCACGCGGCGGCCGGCCATCGGATATTTCACGTCCGGTTTCGGCATCAGAAGATCACCTTACGGCGGCGAGCGCGTAAAAATGCACGAAGGAATCGACATCGCCAACTACCCCGGCACGCCGGTCCGGGCGCCTGCCGACGGGGTTGTCATCTTTACGGACCCCAAACCCGGCTACGGCCAGACCATCATCATCGAACACGGTTACGGACTCGAAACCTGGTACGCCCACAACCGCAAGAATCTGGTCAGCAAGGGTCAGAAAGTGCGGCGCGGTGACCAGATTGCGCTCATGGGGGCAAGCGGCAGGGTCACGGGGCCGCATCTTCATTACGAAGTCCGGGTCAACGGCACTCCGGTCGATCCGCTTTCTTACATCCTCGAAAACTAGATTTTAAATAAATATGAATATATAAGAGGAATGATGGGCAGTCTGGATATAATCGCAAAAAAACTTTTCGGCACGCAAAACGACCGTGAACTCAAATCCATTCAGCCATATGTCGTCAGAACAAACGAGTGGGAACCAAAGATCAAGCCTCTTGATAATGCCGCGCTCAAGGCCAAAACAGCGGAGTTCCGCGAGCGCCTTTCGCGCGGTGAAACCATTGATTCAATCCTGCCGGAGGCTTTTGCCACCGTACGCGAAGCGGCGTGGCGCACCATCGGCCAGCGCCACTATGATGTCCAGCTCATCGGCGGCGTGACACTGCACCGCGGACGCATCTCCGAGATGAAAACCGGCGAAGGCAAGACGCTCGTCGCCACCCTTGCCTGCTATCTGAACGCCCTTGAGGGCAAGGGCGTCCACGTCATCACCGTCAACGATTATCTTGCACGCCGTGACTCGGCCTGGATGGGACAGATTTACGGATTTCTGGGGCTTTCAACCGGCGTAATCGTCCACGGCCTTACGGACAAGCAGCGCCAGCAGAACTACGGCTGCGACATCACGTACGGCACCAACAACGAGTTCGGCTTCGACTATCTTCGCGACAACATGAAGTTCCGGCTTGAGGACTACGTCCAGCGCGACCTGCATTACGCGATTGTCGACGAAGTGGATTCGATCCTCATCGACGAAGCCCGCACGCCGCTCATCATCAGCGGCCCGACGGACGATTCGAGCGAACTCTACTACAAGATCGACCGCACCATCCTCTCGGGAGGCGGCCTCACCAAGGAAGAAGACTACACGGTCGACGAAAAATCCAAAACCGCGTCACTGACCGAGCACGGCGTTGAAAAGATGGAGCAGCGCCTTGGCGTCGCCAACCTCTACGATCCCGTGAACATCGAACTCCTGCATCATGTAAACCAGGGACTCCGGGCGCACGTGCTTTTCAAGTGTGACGTCGATTACGTGGTCAAGGACGGCGAGGTCATGATCGTCGACGAGTTCACCGGCCGCCTCATGCCGGGCCGCCGCTGGTCGGACGGGCTGCATCAGGCGATCGAGGCCAAGGAAAACGTCCGCATCGAGAACGAAAACCAGACGCTTGCCACGATCACGTTCCAGAATTATTTCCGCATGTACAAAAAACTTGCGGGCATGACCGGCACCGCCGACACCGAGGCCACCGAGTTCAGGCAGATCTACAAGCTCGATGTCACCGTGATCCCGACCAACAAAAACATGGTCCGCAAGGACCAGGCCGACCTGATCTATAAATCGCAGGACGCCAAATTCCGCGCGATCGCAAAAGAGATCCGCGCGCTGCACGAAAAAGGCCAGCCCGTGCTCGTGGGCACCATCTCGGTCGAACGCTCGGAGATGCTCGCCGCGCTCCTCAAACGCGAGGGTATCCGTCACAACGTCCTCAATGCCAAGCAGCATGACCGCGAAGCCGATATCGTCGCGCAGGCCGGCCGCCGCGGACAGGTAACCATCTCGACCAACATGGCGGGCCGCGGAACCGATATTTTGCTGGGCGGCAATCCCGACAACCTTGCAAGGGCCGAAATCGGATTGCTCAAGGTGGGCGCCACCGAGGAAGAACGCGCCGATTACCAAAAACGCTTTGACGAAGCCGTGGTCAAATGGCGCGCCAAATGCGTCGAAGAAAAAAAAGAAGTACTTGCCGCGGGCGGGCTTTTCATCCTCGGCACCGAACGCCACGAGTCCCGCCGCATAGACAACCAGCTCCGCGGCCGCGCCGGCCGCCAGGGCGATCCCGGCGAAAGCCGCTTTTATCTTTCCTTCGAGGACGATCTGCTCAGGATCTTCGGCCAGAGCGAACTGTTAAAGCGTACCGTGAAGGCCATGGAAGAGGATGTGCCCATCGAGCACAAGTGGACCACCAAGGCGATCGAAAACGCCCAGCGCAAGGTCGAAGGTCACAACTACGACATCCGCAAGCACCTGCTCGAATACGACGACGTGATGAACCAGCAGCGCAAGGTCGTCTACGCCTGGCGCCGCGAGGTGCTGTCGCGCCCCTCGCTCCGTGACATGGTATTTTCGATGGTGGACGAGGCGGCCGAAGTTATCGCCTCCGAGTTTTTTCCGGGCGGGCGGCTCCGCAAGGAAAACGGCCAGGCCCGCCTTGACCGCGCCGCGCTCTCGCGCATGATCATGTCGATGCTCCAGTTTTCCTCGGACATCGACGAAAAAGACATCATCCCCTTCAACGACAAGGGGCTTAAAAAACTTGTCCTCTCCCTCGCCGGGAGCCATTACGCGCACAAGGAAAAGACGATCGGCCTTGAATCCATGCGGCAGATCGAAAAAATGATCCTTCTCACCACGATCGACCAGCTCTGGAAGGACCATCTGCTTGCGATGGACCATCTGCGCGAGGGGATCGGGCTGCAGGGTTACGGGCAGAAGGACCCGCTGATCGCGTACAAAAAAGAGGGCTTCAAATTCTTCCAGCTCATGATGGGGCAGATTTCAGAAGACGTTCTGCGCAAGATTTTTGCCGTACAGATGGCGCCGGATGACATCGAGGCGGAGTACGACACCGAAGGGTTTGACGAGGACGAAGAAGAATCCGCCGAAGACGAGCCCACCCGCGGCCGCGAGGCAAAGAGCGACATCAAATACAATGTCGCGCCCGACGGCTCGCTTGTGGAGCGCAAGCCCCAGCCGCTTGATTTTTCAAAAATGGGCCGCACCCCTAAAAACATGACAATGGGCCGCGGCCAGATGCTGGGCGCGCCGGGCGGAGCGCCTCCCGGCGGCGGCGGCGCCGCCGCGATGCCGCAGCAAAGCGACCTGCCCAAAGTCGGCCGCAACGACCCCTGCCCTTGCGGCAGCGGCAAAAAATACAAAAAGTGCCACGGGGCGTAGTACGAATACTTCGTGTTGACTGAGTATTCCGTAAAAAACAGATGTGCTACAATCTAATCATGACGGACCCCAAGGACGAAGGCCCGAAAGACCTGACCAACATCGCCGAATATTCCAAAAAAATGGCCGACACAGATGAGATGCCAAAGCTGCCCGAAGGTGCCGTCATGGAAGAATCTAAAATCGAGAAAGTCGACGCGTTTGAAAGCCTTGAAGATTACTCAAAGGCGAATCCGGTGCCCGAGACTCCGCAGTTTGACGTTACACCGCCGGGCACCATGACCTGCATCACCCCGGCTCCTGATACAATCGTGCCCGATGCCCCCCCCCCGGACGCCCCGGAGAGCGGTGATTATTCACAGGCCATTACCGGCGCAAATATCGGCGCAGGCGCTTCTGCCGACGGCCTGGGCGAGGCCGAAAAAAATCCCGCCGCCCCGCCCGAACTTTTGGCCGGAGTCGACTTCACCGCCGCCGGAGCCGGCACGCCGCCGCCGGAAGAGCCCGTGATACCTCCCGAGGCATCCATGTTCACGCGTCCCGCGCAGGAGGCCCTCGAACCGACGCGTATCACGGGAGCAATTGCAAAACTCAAGCACTATGCCGAAAACATCACGACCGGCAGCCCTCCGGTGCCGGCGTCGTTGCCGTTCAGTTTGCTGATTGCGGGCAGGCTCACCGCGCACGAGCGCGAAAAACTGCTGGACATCATCAACCGCGAGAACATGGGATTCCGCGAGGTGGATCTTGAACCTCAGTTCGAGGCCGGGCGCATACTCCTTCCGCGCATCAGCGAGTATGCTGGCGTGGTCGTGATACAGGCGCTGCGTGGCGCGAACGTAACCATGAGGTTCGATCTTGCCGACCGCATTTTTGCCACCGAAGACACCGGATCGGACGTCAATGCGCCGCTGGAACCAGGAATTGCAATCACCGAAACCGGGACCGCCGACCTGTATTCGGAGACGGAGCATCCGGCCGAAAGACTTCCGCTCTCGCAGCTTGGCCGGATACCCGGGCTTGAAGAATATTCGATCATTGACGCCATCACCGCCAGCGCAACGCTGAGGAGCGCGATGGTCGAGGCAACCTCATCGAGCGAGTATGTTGAAATCGTCGATGCCCTCAAGCGCGAGGTCCGCTACAAGGCCTGGCGAAAGGGGGCGACTGCGGTACTTGATTTCAAGGTAACCCTGACGCCGCTTTCGCTGCACACGCATTACCGTCTCACGGCAACGGGTTCGGCGGTCAAGTGCGCACAGCCTGATTGATCGTATTTTTTGCATAAAAATGCTATGCTGACACCAGTGCCCGGAGTGGGGACGTCACGGCTTCGACGGGAGTGTTGAAACCCTGGGTGCATGCCGAGGTTGCCGTCAGGCCTCGTAAAACAGGCGGCAAATGTAATTGGCAACGATTACGCAATGGCTGCTTAATTAATTAAGCTCCACGTTCTACCTGGTTTAGTCTGCGAGCCGGGATAGAACGTCATTTGCAGGCTGGCCGGAACGCTCTCGCATGTGGCGTGCCGGTAAGAACAAAGTATGCGGGGGATCTGCGAAGTTTGCCTGTGGACGCCGCGGATTCAATCAAAAACACGGGCTAAGCATGTAGATCCTAGCGGTGGATCGCTTTCGGACGCGGGTTCGACTCCCGCCGTCTCCACCAATACAGTCAAGTATTTCAAGGCTTTAGAAAAGAAAACATCGTCCGATTCAGACGAGGTGAACGAACTTCAACCCCGTCTGAAAGGAAGATGACCCATGGGCTATTACGTCCGATCGCTTCGCTGGAAAAAATCTGCCCCCAAATGGAAAATTCAGTTTCTCTCTTACAAAAAAAGCGATGCTTTGGATTCCAAGGCAAAGAAACCCAAGAAAGAGTGGGACATACCACCTGACCGCTGGCGCACCTTGGGCTTTCATCAATCCATGAGCATCGACGACGCCAACGTCAGGGCCCGGCAGTTGAATGCGCAATCTCTTCTCAAGCGACAAGAAGAGCGTGTCAGGAAATTCGAACTCGAGCGCCGTCAAGAACTGGTCCGTAACAATGCAGAATTGCCCATCGAGTTCGTCACTGAATTTGAACAGCGATTTATTCGTATCCGCGACACTGAAGTGGCCCGCGGCAAGCGTCGAACCTCGCGAGTCCACACGGTCTGGCAAGCAGCGCAAAGAATGATAGTCACCCTGCAAATCGAGCCATCGGAATGGTTCTATGCGACCCACGAAATCTACGATTATTTTCACGAACGACAATACAGCATGCGCTATATGACAGCCATCTTGAATATCGCAAATCTTTGGGGCTTTTTCATCTCGAAGAAGTTGGCACGCCCGTTCTTGCCGATACCAAGGCCAAGGGGGTATGAAAGGCAGAGACTACTTGAAGCTTATTACGCGAAAACAACAAATGTTAGCCTAAACGCGACAAAAAATCCGGCGTAATTTTCAGAAAAAAGATGGAAATGACCTTAAATTAAGCTATTTTTGAGTTGCAAGAAAACAAAAAGCAGCGAAAAGAAAGGCCACTTCCAGTGA
>Ga0208375_1002931_pt1 | contig 15232 bp, 16 predicted proteins | sample RifOxyD1_FD_184038 | JGI IMG/M metagenome (GOLD analysis project Ga0208375, IMG submission 184038) | Soil microbial communities from Rifle, Colorado - Rifle Oxygen_injection D1 (SPAdes) | ecosystem: Environmental > Terrestrial > Deep subsurface > Rock core/Sediment | place: Rifle, Colorado... | reverse complement strand
GCTCCTAAGGCAAGTGCGTCTGCCAATTTCGCCACCTCGGCATGGTGCGCCCAGTAGGGGTCGAACCTACGACCTTATCCTTAAGAGGGATCTGCTCTACCAACTGAGCTATGGGCGCTTATGAAAAAATATAACAGAAAATATGAGAATTAGCAATTTTTATAAAGTAAAGAATTTTTTAAATTGTTCTTTGATTTCACTAAGTTTATTCTCAGAAATACGACCTTTACGGGACAGTACTCTTTTTTGAGAAATTGTCCGAGATTGATGTATACATAAAGAAACATTTTTTCCTTGAAATTCAAAAGGTATATAACCCACCACTTCTTTAACTTTAGTTGAAAGTGGAACAATTAGTACTAAATTTGATCCAATAACATGAAGAATCAGAGCTGGACGCGTAAATGATTTACCTTTTCCATCAATTTCACTTCCGATATTCACACCAAAAGCGACCCAGCGGATTTCTCCAGCTCGGATATTAACATGCATATCATCAGAATTAAGATGTTTTTGCATCTCATTCCAGCTATCAAAATCTTTTGTGTACATTGTTATATAAATTTACAGATCCCTTGCGAGATCTGTTGACGCCTAACGGCGATGGTATCAATACTGTAGCAAATCTAATAAAAAAAGTAACTAGTAAAAGATTGATTCTTATGTCTAAATATTTCAGTGCCCGGGGTGGGAGTCGAACCCACATGATCTTACGATCGACAAATTTTAAGTCTGTTGCGTCTTTCCAATTTCGCCACCCGGGCATATTTACTACTGACACTAATATGCTATCATGTATATATGCAAGATGTAAATTCCATACAACAATTCCAGAGATTGAAGCAGACAATAGAAGAAGAGGAAAGAGAAATAAAGATTCTCGAAGGCAAGATACGTAGTAAAGAAATGGAGCATAAACATGCCAAAGATCTATTCGATAGAGTAGATAAAGAAATGAAAGAATTAGAAAGCAAGAAGGGCCTGCTAGTATCACATAGAACATCTCTACATAATGAATTTACAAATTTACAGAAAGATATGGAAACTCTCAATAGGAAATCAGGTTTCTCTAATCTTAGGAAATAAAATAGGGGATATAATTGGAGTATAATATTCATATGAAATTTAACTTTACTATAGAAAATAAAAAAAGTTTCACATTAATTGAAATTCTTGTTGTAGTTTCAATTATGGCTACTCTGTCTTCGATTGTTCTAGCATCCCTCAATGTCACCAGAAGTAAAGCCAAAGACACCGCGATTAAGTCCAATCTCAATAACATGGGTCCACAGATGGAGCTTTCGTACTCCGATAATGGTAATTACTTTGGTATAAATTCTAGCAACGAAAATACCACCTGCATAGGCCCCATCGCCAAAATGGCTGAGGCTATAGTAAGAAATGGAGCCACAGTCAGATGCTTTAGCTTCTACAATCCTCTCGCCGGAGATTTATACCAAAGATGGGCAGCAAGTAGTATTATATATGACTCTACTTTGCCGATCAAGGCATGGTCTTCGAGCCCTGGAGGTATCGTAACATGGGATGCTAAAGGAGTAAACTCTTCAGGTGTTCCTGTCGAAAATGATGTAGCAATGACCTGGGATAATGCTGTTACCGCTTGTGCCACCGCCGGAGGTCGTCTACCAACCATAGAAGAACTCAAAACTCTTATAAATGCCACCTATGTTGCTTCTGGCAATACTAGTCACACCCCTCCTGGTTTTAAGACGTTTTACTATTGGTCATCTACCCAATCCCCCCCCTCCAATAATAACAGTACCTATGCGTATACCGTTTCTTTGACTATGAGTTCAGGGGGTAATGTTGGTACCACTAGTAAGAACTTTCCTGACTACATATATGTCCATTGCGTTAGGTAGCCAGCTTGCTAAACTCTTTTCATATTTGTACTTGTAAACCTAGTACGTCTATGGAGGCGTAGGCCGGGATCGAACCGGCGCATAACAGTTTTGCAGACTGTCGCGTTGACCAACTTCGCCACTACGCCACTAACACCATTCTACATATTTCTTGAGATTTCGTCTATGTGTTGACGATTCTTCTCCCCCTTATCAATATTGAAGTCGAAATAGGGAAGAGCTCTCATCCTCGCCTTGGTCTTGAAGTATTCTCGGAAATCACTCCTCTTTCTTTTCAAGAAATCTAATACTGCTTCCTCCTTCTCCTCTGGTAGAACTGTGAAGAAAATAGAAGAACGCTTCCCACGCTCTGCTAGAGATACATCAGTGATAGTTATAAGAGAAGTATAATTGCTTTCCTTCTGTACGAATTCTCCTGCAATTTTCTTTATTAATTCCTTCAATATCTCATCTCTCTGTGACATATATTATATTGCTATTTTTTCTATTGTTTTGAAGCACTGTATTCTATCTCCTTTTGCTATTTCTATTTTCGACTCTATAAGAGTACCGAATTCATATCCTTCATTGACTTCACTTGCTTTAATCTTCTGCTGTTGCAATTCCTTTATTCTGCCTATACCTATTTCAGTCTCTCTACGCAATATCTTCACTGGAGATCCGACAAGCAGTGAACCCTTCTCTACCTTACCTCCTAATATCTGCTTGTCCTTATTCTTGCTGAAGACCATTAATATCTTCGCTGTACCACTTACTTCATCTATATATTCTTTTGGAATATTCTGATTTACTAATTCCTTTATATATTCTGTAAGATTGTAGATAATATTGAAACTCTGCATCTGTATTGTCTCTCTTTCCAATATACTCTTGGCCTTTGCATCTGGTTTCGCATTAAATGAAATAAGAATTATTTTATTATTACTCTGGGCATTCTTCACATCACTCTCATTTATATTTCCTATCCCTTCTCCCACTATTCTTATTTTCACTTTATCGTTTTCTATTTTCTTCAATTCATGCTTGATACCATCTAGACTCCCTGTCGTATCAGCTTTTATTATAAGAGGAATTATTACTATGCTTTTATCATTTATATTATCTATACTATCAGTATTTATTTCTGGTCTGTATTGTGAAGCTAGTAGCTCTGCTTCCTTCTTATCATTGAGAGATACGAAATCTGCACCAACTGTAGGGATTTTATTCCATCCTATTATTCTGACTGGACTAGAGAAGCTAGCGGTCTTTATGGATTTGCCATGACAATCCTCCATGATCCTTATTGGTGAATATGCATCATGAGATACTATATACATACCATTCTCCAATGTGCCATCCTTTATGAGTATTGTTGAACTTATACCTTTCCTATTATCTAGAGTAGCTTCTGCTATTATTCCTGTTGCTTCTATATTCCTATTCGCTTTCTTATCTTCCATATCTGCTATGAGCATAATCATATCTAATAATTCTGGTATTCCTTCACCATTCAATGCAGATATTGGTACTACAGGTATATCTCCACCATAACCTTCTACATATATTTCGTTTTCTGCTAGACTTTGTTTCGTAATATCTATATTTGCTTCTGGCTTATCTATTTTATTTATTGCTACGATGAAGGGGATCTTTTCCTTCCTTATACATTTCAGAGCTTCTACAGTCTGTGGCTTCACTCCATCTTCTGCAGAGACTACGAGTATTGCTATATCCGCAGCAGAAGCTCCACGCTCACGTATAGAGCAGAAGGCTTCATGTCCAGGAGTATCTAGGAAAGTCATTGAGCTTGCTCTACCTTCTGAATTCGTATGTATGAATTCATAAGCTCCAAGGTGCTGTGTTATACCACCTGCTTCACCTTCTACTATCTTTGACTTTCTTATATAATCTAGAAGTGTACTTTTCCCATGATCAATATGACCCATAACTACTATTACAGGTGGTCTTCCTACCATATTCTCATTGTGAGATTTCTTTTCCATATTGATTAGCACTGTATCAGAAAAAAGGCCTTTTGGCTAGACCTTAGCTATTTCTGACTTTATTTTACCTAGTACTTTCTATTGCTTCCTTTATCGCTTTCTTCTCTTCTTCTGATAATTCATATTCAGAACCTCCCTTTTTTATTGGCTTAGAGAATATACTGACATGTTCCCGTGAATACAGACTAGATATTATCACTCCATCTCCATTCTCATTTATGAATGCAGTAGCGAAGCTCTGATTGCCACCATTACCCACTCCTTGAAATGGATTGAATCTTACAGTATGTACTGACTGTGTACTTCTACGCAGTCTCTTCTCTACTCCAGCTAGATATTCTTCCAATTCTCCTCGGAAGCTTTCTAGGTCTTTTATTGATTTATTAATTATACTTATGGATTCATCTAGATTTTCTGCTTTATTTCCTAATAAGAATTTATTCAATCTTGTATATAGATTCATTATGCATATTGCTAGTACTAGGATAATTATAGAGAGAGCTAATATTGCTATACTTGTAATATCAAGTGAGAAGTTCATAGATAGATTATAGAGCATTTATAATTAATTTGCGAGAGAATTATATAACATATATAATATAGGTATATATGGAGCATCTTACGAAACAACAAATAGTATTACTTACTCTCTTTATAAGCTTCGTCACCTCTATGGCGACTGGTATTGTCACTGTATCTCTTATGGATCAGAGTTCTACTGGTGTGACTCAGACTATTAACCGTGTTGTAGAGAGGACAATAGAGAGAGTAGTATCTGGTACTCCTCCTGAAGCCAATACCGCCGCTGTTATAAGCTATGAAGATCAAGTAGCGCTGAATGCAGAGAAAGTAGGGAAGAGTGTAGTACGTATTAAGCCCCGTGGTACTGATGCCGAGTCTGTAGTGGGTATCGGTCTTATTGTATCTAATGAAGCTGTTATACTTGCTGATAAAGAAGCAGTTTCTAGATCCGATGATCTAGTAGCGAGATTCTATACTGGTCAAGAATTCCCTGTACGTATTATCCAATCACAAATAAGTGGAGATATAGTATTCCTATTAGCTGATATTCCAAAGGAGATGAAGTCTCAATTAGAAATAGTCCCAATTACATTTGCTACATCAGTCAAGCTTGGTCAGACAGTATTCTCACTCTTCGGTAAGGATTCTAATTCTCTCGAGCAGGGAATAATAGAGAAGACAAGCGAGAATGGTGATTCCTCCAGTGCTCTCACATTGGTGAGTCCAATATTCACATCTATTAATCCTTCTTCTACAGATCTCGGTAGTCCACTCTTCACTATATTCGGAGAAGTTATAGGTATAGAAACTTCTTCTTATATGAATAATAGTGATAATAGTAAAGGCATTTTCTATCCAGTGAATCCTTTGAAACCTATTATCCCGATTATTTCTAAATAGGATTTGATTATTTATATATTGACATAACAGCGTTTTGTCATTATTATACAGTATATATAGATATATATAATACATATGCCGCCACTTACCAATTTCACAACAAAAGCAAAAGAAGCATTACGTAGGTCACATGAATTAGCGATAGAAAGAGGCCAGAACCACGTGAATCCAGTACATCTTCTCTGTGCTCTCATATTACAAGAAGAGAGTATGGTTACCTCTATTCTAGATAAATTAGAAATAGATACTATGCTTCTTACAGATATTATTCTAGAGAATATAGAAGCTCCAGAAGCAGGACGTACACTTTCTCCCTCATATCAGATATATCTCACTCCAGAGCTAGCATCTATTATCGAACATGCAGGTAAGGTAGCGCAATCTATGAAAGATGAATTTATTTCTACAGAACATCTCTTCGTAGGATGTTTCGATGTACAGAATCAAGCCAGAGATATATTAGCAAGATTCAAAATTGATAGACAGAATGTATTAACAATAATAAAAGAATTGAAGGACTCTGGAGATGCTGAGGAAGATAAGCCGAAGAAAATGCGTACACTTTCGAAATATGCTAGGAGCCTTACCAAGCTTGCAAAAGAGAATAAACTCGACCCTGTTATCGGTAGAGACAATGAAATATTGAGAATTATACAGATACTCTCCAGACGTACGAAGAATAACCCTATACTTATCGGCGAAGCAGGAGTAGGGAAAACAGCAATAGTAGAAGGACTTGCAATACGTATGTCACAGGGAGATGTACCAGAATCTCTCAAGGATAAAGAATTAGTATCATTAGATCTCGGATCACTTATCGCTGGTACGAAATATAGAGGAGAATTCGAAGAGAGACTAAAAAATATTTTGAAAGAAATAGAGAGATCTGATGGTAAAATTATACTTTTCATAGATGAAATACATACATTGGTAGGTGCTGGTGCAAGTGAAGGATCAATGGATGCAAGTAATATGTTGAAGCCGGCACTCGCAAGAGGTGAGCTCCGCGCTATCGGTGCTACTACGATAAAGGAATATCAGAAGCATATAGAGAAGGATCCTGCGCTCACACGTCGCTTCCAACCAGTACATATCAGTGAGCCTTCTGTAGAAGATGCTATTGCAATACTTCGTGGGCTGAAGGAGAAGTATGAGCTCTATCATGGAGTGCGTATTACAGATGATGCAATAGTTGCAGCTGTCAATCTCTCTAGTAGATATATTTCCGATAGATTCCTACCAGATAAGACTGTAGATCTCATAGATGAAGCTGCATCTGCATTGAAAATTTCTCTTGAGAATATGCCACCACAGCTAGAGGAAACCCGTAGGAAAATAATGCGTTTAGAAATAGAAAAAGAAGCTCTGAAGAAAGAAGCTGAAAAAGATAAGAATGCCAAAGTTCGTACACAGAAAATAGAGAAAGAAATTGCAGACCTACGTGAGAGCACATCAGAATTGGAATTGAAATGGAAGAATGAGAAAGATACTATTACAGATATAAAGAAAATAAAGAAAGATCTAGAAACTCTACGTATAGAAGCAGAGGCAGTAGAAGCTCGTGCAGATCTGGCCAAGGCAGCGGAGATACGTTATGGTAGGATCCCTGCTCTAGAGAAAGATCTAGATAATAAGAATAAGCGCTTGAAGAAATTGCAAAGCTCTAGAAGAATATTGAAAGAGGAAATAGTAGAGCAAGATATTGCAGATGTTGTATCTCGCTGGACTGGTATACCTGTTAATAGAATGATGGAAGAAGAAGCGAAAAAGCTTACAAGAATGGAAGAAGAGATAAAGAAGCGCATAGTCGGCCAAGATGAAGCTGTGAAGAAAATAGCAGATACGATAAAGCGCTCAAGAGCTGGTATTGCAGATCCATCTCGACCTATTGGATCATTTATTTTTCTTGGTCCTACTGGGGTAGGGAAAACAGAGCTTACCAAGGCTCTTGCAGAATTCCTATTCAATGATGATAAGGCTCTTATAAGAGTAGACATGTCAGAATTCATGGAGAAGCATTCTGTATCGAAGCTTATCGGTGCACCTCCAGGATATATTGGTCATGATGAAGGTGGTAATCTCACCGAGCTTATAAGACATCGTCCATATTCTGTAATACTATTTGATGAAATAGAGAAAGCACATCCAGAAGTTTTCAATATCCTTCTACAGGTTCTAGACAATGGCCGTCTCACTGATTCCAAGGGTAGAATTGTCAATTTCAAAAATTCTGTAATCATAATGACATCCAATATTGGTGCTCAGTTTATAGAGAAGATGGAGAAAATCGGCTTTGCGATTGAGAAGACAATAGAAGGTAATATAGAGAATAATAATAATATTGAGAAAGCTAATTATAATGAAGCAAAAGTGAAAGTAATGAATTCTCTGAAAGATTATTTCCGCCCAGAATTCCTCAATCGTCTGGATGATATTATCCTATTCGATATTCTAGATATGGCTTCAATAGAGAAAATAGTGAAGATACAAGTGGATACTGTCATAGAAAGATTGAGAGAGAAAGAAATACATCTCAATATTTCTTCTGAAGTATTGAGCTATCTCGCAAAAGAAGGATATAATCCACATTATGGTGCGAGACCATTGAAGCGTCTAATACAGAATAAAATATTGACTCCTGTTGCTGGACTTATGATATCCCAAGGAATATCGAAAGGTGGTACTATTTATGTAGGAATAAAGAAAGGAAGTAAAGATGAATTCACTTTTGATGTAAAGAATAAGAAGAAAAGTGAGAGTCCGATAATAATGAAAGATATGGAGGCGTATAAGTAAATCCAAGTACTCTTGCTAGAAATAGATAAAATGTTAGACTCTTATAGGAGTACATTATAAGTAGTTAATAAAAATGCGTCGGTCGGATAGTGGCTATTCCAGGAGACTGTAAATCTCCGGCCCTTTGGGCATCGCTGGTTCGAGTCCAGCCCGGCGCACAGATTATTTTACTCCACCACATTCCTTTTCAGATGTTGTGCTATATAGACTGAGATTTCATATGGAATAGTCTCACAGATCTTGGCTATATTTTCTATAGAATTCTTATCTTTTCTATTCTTACTAATAACTATCACCTCATCCCCAATTTTCGCATTCACTATTCTACTAATATCAATAGTAGCAATATTCATACTGACTCTACCGACAATAGGGCAGAAAATATTTCCTATTTTCACTTCACCAGTATTAGATAGTCGCCTATCAATTCCCTCATAATATCCCATAGGTATAGTAGCGATAGTCATATCTTCTATAGCAGAGAAAGTACATCCATAACCGATACATTCACCTTTCTTTATTTTCTTTATACTTGAAATAATAGTTTTCATCTCTAGTATCGGTTTCGTTTCCACTCCATCAATTTCTATTAGTCCATAGAGTCCTATACCGAGTCTTATGAGATTGGCTTTGGCTTCTCTATAATTAATACCTACAGAAGCAGAAATATGGAAATATTGTAAGTCAGGAAATGCTTCTTTCCATATCTCTACTGCACTATTCCATTTCCTGATCTGATCCTTAGTATATGCACTATCAGTATTATCTGCATCGGCGAGATGTGAACAGATTCCTTCTAATTTTATTTTTTTATTTTCTTTTATTATCTTTATTGCATCATCTATGTCCTCTAGTGCTATACCTTGTCTATGCATGCCTGTATCTATCTTTATATGTATACGAGTTTCTCTGTTTATAGATTTCAGAGTATCTATTGATCCTATTGTATATATTATATTTTTCAATTTAGAATTATTAATATTCTCTGGTATAACATAGCCGACTATGAGTAGGGGAGTCTTTATTCCCTCATTTCTTATCACCTTTGCTTCGAAATATGAATCAATAATAAAGAAGGGGACTTTCTCATCCTTCAATATATTCACTATTTCTCTCAATCCATGACTATATGCATTACCCTTCAATACTGGAGCGACATCTCTATCTCCTACAGCCTTGCGGAATTGATTGAGATTATATAATAGTGCGCTTTTGGAAATATTAATATTAATAAGGGAGGGAATATCGTCCTTTTTTCTCAATATTTTTCTGAAGGCACTTTTTATGGCAGATTTCATAGACTATATTGTATATCTTATGATGTAATATTACCCCCTTGACTTTATTATCATACTATGATATGCTGTTTGACAGTAACCCAAATCAGGGGTTTAATGAAACCCCGATTCGCTCTTTGACAAACCAATATAAACCCTCTTGGAAGGGGGTATGTGTTTGTTTGGAGAGTGGATTCACAGGAAAAAGTCATGAAGAACAACATGTATTGGACTCGTTCAATGGAGAAGAAGTCCGAACAGACTCGATCTATTGTGATCGGATTTTGCATCGGAATTATCTTCCTTGTGGGAATGGCCATGTGGTTGTTCCAACCCCATGAGGACACTCTCCTCGACGCCGTCGGCGTCGTGGTGCCGGATATTCCGGCGCAGATGTCGGAGGGTGGTTCGTCTCTCAAGCCCGGGATTGATTTCCCGGAGGAGGCGAATGACGGTGCAGTGCTGGTGGTGGAAAAGGGCGCATCCTTTCGGATGATGCCCTCATCTACGAACCAGCCGGTACCAGTGTCGGAAGCAGATGTTCTCGCTCGTCAACAGGCGGCGCGGGAAGCACAACAGAAACGTCAGTAAATGTCAGTAAACGTCAGTAAATCAGTCAATAAAACAAAACAAAAAAGAAAGTAGAAAAAGATGAAAGTTCTCAAATCTCTCTATATCGCCATGATCTACGTCATGGCCGCACTGTTCGGTTTCTGTGCATTCAAGTCTCTGGCATTGGGCCAGGACCTGCCGATTCAGTCGCAGGATGTCCTCCGGGAGTGCGCTCTCGGCAAAGTGGTTCGCGGATCACGGATGGTGGACAGTCCCAGTATGGTCTGGGATAAGAACACCTTTGCTTCATTCGAGGCAGAGGGGAATGGGGCGGAGTCGGTTCTGGATAAACTCTTCGGGGTCCAATTCCAGTTCAGTCTCTCTAATCCTGGTGACCTTGTTGAAGGTCACGTGTGGCTGTATGATGCACAGGACAATCTCCTGTTCTACGGTCGCACTGAGTACCGGTTGGCGGACCTGGATAAGAATGGTCCGTCTTACGGGATCTGGATGCAGTACATTCCGATCCTGTCTGGTGTTCAATCGGCGGAGGTGCTTGTCCTCGATAAGGATGGCATCACGGTCCGACGGGAACCGCTCGAAGTGCGGAATGGAGAAATCCTTTTCCCACCGTGGATGTCAGGAGTTTCCAACGGGATTCTCTCTGCTCGTTTTAAAGACGGACAGGTGATGACCTGGAATCTCTGGGCTCCGGAAGGACAAACCCCGGGAGTCTTCAGTGAGACGGGCTCCTGGAAGATCGAGGGGCACTATGTGTTCTCTCCCTCGGACAAGGATGTCATCCTCGTTAAGATCATCGAGACATGGCTTCGGCCTACGGTTTTGATTACAGTCAAGGCTGGCCAGTCCGTAAGGTTCGATGTTTCCGGTCTGGTGCAAAGTGATGGCCAGACTTATTTCGAAAGTCCACTGTCTGGAGTGTTTCAGCAGGTGGATGGACCATGGGCTGGGGCTTTCAACCTTGGACAGGAATTCAATATTGTTTTCCCTGCGCCGGGTCAGTATCGTCTCCGGTTCGACTGGAAAGAGTTCGGCCTCCCTGGCCGGCTATACGACGGCCCCACCGAAAGCGGTGGAGGCAGTAGTGTAGGCGTTGCCATCGTTGGCGAAAAAGGGCTATAACACAATAGCCTGAGGATGATCCATAAGGACATCCTCAACATTGGTTTCAAAAAACCGCTCAATGCTTCGGCACTGGGCGGTTTTCTTATTGTCTAATTATACAAATCAAAATTAAGCTATTTTAAATACCACTTTCTCTAATTCTTTTATTCTAGGTTTATGATCATCAAGTAATATTTCTTCAATTTTTCTAGATCTAATTTCATAACTACCTATAAGTGATTTTATTTCATTAAAATCTTCTTTTGTTGCTAAACCTTTAATTTCTTGTTTCATTCCTATGATTTCATATTCAATTACATTAAATTTATTGTCTATCATTTCAAATTCTCCTCTCATTTCCTTTTGAATTTCAAGGAATTGATTTGCTGTAGAAACAGCAAGACCTTCTACCAATTTCTCGGTCTTTTCATCTGATTCATCGAATCTTCTTGTTATATATTGTCTAAATTCTGTAAAATATTGTGGTTCTGTTATATCCATATGGTTGTATTTTTATTAATTAATAATATCACACATTATATGTTTAGTATTAAATTAATAGCAATAGCGAAAATCACGAAAAATTCATAAAGATTTTATTTCATGTGGATAACTTTATGGAATACCGAATAATATGGCTATATTTGCTTTTCTATGCAATATAGGTTAATGTATGTAAATACTAATAAGATTTTCATATAATTATGTCACAGGATAAACTCATAACACTTCGCAATAAGCAAACAGGGGATATATATATTACTCGTAAAAATAAGAAAACAGTTGAGAAAAAGATTGAGCTCAAGAAATATAGCAAATCCCTTCGCAAGCATATAGTCTTCAAAGAAGCTAAGAAATAATATAAAGCACTTACAAGAGCCTTTTGCTTATGGTATATTAAAGTATAAGGGCGATTGGTGAAGTGGTATCACAAACCTCTCCAAAAGGTTTATCGGGGGTTCGAGTCCTCCATCGCCCGCCATTCAATATCCCTATTCCTCTTCCACCATACCATCTGTCTTTTTGCATAATGCCAGATCTCCATTTCCAACTGCTCCAACATTTCTTCTTTTGTAATCAGACTTCTTAAATATCTAGAAATATATCTATATTCTAGTCCCAATTCCTCCATTCTCTCCCAAGATAATCCTTCTTTATGAAGATTTTTTACTTCTTCTATCATTCCTATATCTATACGCTTTAGAAGGCGATTATGAATTCTCTCCTTCAATTTATCATTTTCACATTTTAATCCTATCCATTTCACCTCATATTTCGGATTATTTTCTATCTTCGGCATTATTCCTTTTACTTTTATTATCTCTATTGCTCTTGCTAATCTTTTTTTATTATTTTTTTCAGAGTTATTCAATTGTTCGAAATATATTTTATCTAATTTTATAAGAATATTTTGTATTTCTTCTAAAACTTTATTTTCTAGATCTTTATCATGTTTTACATCTGGATAAGAAATATTATTTACAAGAGCATCTATATAGAATCCTGTACCACCGCAGATTATTGGTAATTTATTTTTTTTCAAAATATCTTCTATTGCTTTCTGTCCTAAATCTCTAAATTTCTCCACACTGAATCTCTTCCTAGGATCTGCAATATCTAATAGATAATGGAGAATACCTCTCTTTTCTTCTTCTGTGATTTTCCCTGTACCGATATCTAGACCTTTATATACCTGCCTAGAATCAGCAGAAATTATCTCACCATTATTCTCTATGGCGTATCGTACTGCAAAGTCACTCTTACCGACAGCAGTAGGGCCGAGGATGACGACTATTTTCTTTTTATATTGTTTTGATGAATTTTTCATATTTATTTCTTTTTCTTTCTAAACAGGGTATTCTATCAGAATAATATATCTTTGATAATAACCTCAATGATTCTTTTTTTTGCAAATTTCAATATATACATTGGATTCATATTACTATGGTAGATCTTTGTTTTATGTAAAGCCCCATTGACATTTATAATATTAATTATTTCCTTTCTTAACCATAGAATATGTTTTTCACTAGCAGATATAAAACTTGTAAATATTCTCTTATAGACATAAGATAATTTCTTATATTGATTATAATAATCTGTATAGGTTGATATTGAACCATCGCCATCCAGATGACCTCGTAGAAAATCTATGAAATATTTTCTTGGTATTTTTAATTTACCCATTCGCAATGATTTATTTGACATAAGTCCTATACTTACTAACCAATCATACATTTGCACATTACCATATTGTATTCTATATGCCTCACTAGTTTTATTTCTTGTTATGCCTATTTTATTCTTTGTCCTTATTATTTTTTTAAAGTGATTAATTAATTCTATATCTTTTTGACATATTTATTTATGAAACTCTAGTGGGCATGGTGGGACTCGAACCCACACGGATTTCTCCACACGATTTTGAGTCGTGCGCGTAAACCAATTTCGCCACATGCCCATAATGTAACAAATACACTACTCCTACAAGAATATCCAATATTGGGAGAAAAATCAATTTTTGACTAGTTGAATTTTATGCTAAAATATATTCATGTCTAATCCATCACAATTCCATAGCGACTCTGTCTTCTGGATAGAGATAGAGAAAATAAAGCCCAATCCATATCAACCAAGAAGAGAATTCGATGATGATAAACTCCGCGATCTAGCAGAGTCTATACGTATGTATGGAGTATTACAGCCACTCATAGTTACTCGTCATGAATTCGAGAAGCCAGATGGTGGTATTGCGGTAGAGTATGAGCTCATATCAGGAGAGCGTCGTCTACGTGCATCGAGACTCGCTCTCCTCACACAGGTACCAGTACTTATTCGTAGTGGGGACAATGATCCACGAGTGAAGCTCGAGCTTGCAATAATAGAGAATTTGCAGAGAGAAGATATAAATGCTGTAGATCGTGCACGTGCCTTCGACAGGCTTGTGAAGGAATTCAATTTGAAACATACACAAATAGCAGAAAAAGTAGGGAAGAGTAGGGAATATGTTTCCAATACAATGAGAATACTTCTTCTATCAGAAGAGATATTGAATGCAGTGAGTGAAGGCAAGATATCAGAAGGTCATACTAGACCACTTCTCATGCTCGTAGATCATAAAGAAGAACAGATGACACTTTTCAAAGAGATAATGTTCCGCAAGATCAGCGTGCGTGAAGCAGAATCAATAGCTCGTAGGACAGCATCAGATCGAGTACGCAAGCATGATTGGTCTGCAGAACCAGATATGATAGAACTAGAAAATAAATTCAAAGAAATGCTCGGAACGAAAGTTAATATAAATAAAGTCGGTCGTGGAGGCAAAATCACTATCAATTTCTATTCTCCAGACGATGTGCATAAGATTCTAGATAAAATAAAGAACAAAGTATCTATTAATTCAGATAATAATACTCCAATAGGAACTGCAAAAGAAATAGACGAAAGTCATAATAGAGAAGCAGATGAATATGTAAAAGAGAAAATGGCAGAATCTATTTCCAATGCTACACCGATCGAGATTCCTACAGAGACTTCTCCAGAAGATGATAGATCAAAAGAAGAGATAAAAGAAGAAGAAAATGAAGAAATCTATTCTATAAAAGATTTCAATATTTAATTATTATAGAATTATTTCTCTTCTGTATTCTTCTTTACGAATCTACCTTTCCTTAGAACCTTCGGTTTATTCATTATTTCTATAGCTCTTTCTAGAGTGATATCATATGGATTATCTCCATCCTTTTCTTTAATAGATCGGAAATCTCCATCGATCATAAGATAAGGACCGAATCTCCCGACATTTGCTATTATTTCTTTCTCTGTTTTCGGATCTATACCGACTGTTCTAGGTAGGCTCAGATATTTTAAAGCATCCTCTATTGTAACTTTACCTATATCCATACCCTTTGGTATTGATGCCATCTTTAATTTTTCTTTCTTCTCTCCTTTTACTTTCTTTCCCTTCGCTTGTCTTTCTCCTAGCTGTACATATGGACCGAAGCGTCCGACAAGAACATATATTGGTAGATTCGTAGTAGGATCTATACCTATCGGTTCATCCTTCTTTATCTCTGTACCATCCATCATGAGTGATCCATCACAATCTGGATAATGAGAACAGGAAATGAATTTCCCCCCACGACCAAGCTTGATTATCATACTTTCACTACATTTCGGACATTTATATTTC
>Ga0208375_1002930_pt1 | contig 15233 bp, 10 predicted proteins | sample RifOxyD1_FD_184038 | JGI IMG/M metagenome (GOLD analysis project Ga0208375, IMG submission 184038) | Soil microbial communities from Rifle, Colorado - Rifle Oxygen_injection D1 (SPAdes) | ecosystem: Environmental > Terrestrial > Deep subsurface > Rock core/Sediment | place: Rifle, Colorado... | reverse complement strand
CCACGTCGTACCCGCTGGGCGTCATCCGGCTGATGACTGGCACCACGCGCGCACGCCCCATCTGGGCCAGCCGCGGAAGGGTGGGAACGGTGGCGGTGCTCACCCCGAAAAATGGCACGAACACCGACTCAGCGGGCCCCATGTCCATGTCCGGCAAAAGGTACAGCACCTCCCCCGCGCGCAACGCCTGCACCAACGAGCGCATGCTCTGGTGCTTTTCGACCAGCCTGACCGAGCCGTACCGCAGCCGACCCGCCCGAATCCATTGATCCACGGCCACATTGCGTTGACGGGCATACAGGCTGATGAACTTGCGCGGAAACCCCAGCGCCAGTGCGGTTCCGCCGGCGTCCAGTCCCACAAAGTGCGGCGCGAACACCAGAATCGGCCCGTCGGTGGCCAGTTCATGGACCGCCCCGACCAGCCTCAGGCGACGTCGGGTCACCGCTTCACTGGCTTCCCAGACCCAGCTCCGGTCCAGCCAGGATTGCGCGAAATACACAAAATGCCGGCGCACAGCGCGGTTGCGCTCAGCCTCGCTGTCCCGAGGGAAACACAGCGCCCAGTTGGTGCGAGCAATGCCCCGGCGCCGAGCAGCCACCAGATGCAGCACCTGCCCCGACAGCCAGCCCAGACCACGCACCCATGACAGAGGCAAACGGGCCAGCAAGCGCATGAAACCCACGCCCAGTCGGCCACCCCAGGTTTTGGAGCCCGATGCACTGTGATGAGTTGGGGGGGGGATTGTGGACATGAATGACTGCGGTGAGCACCGGGACCCTTCAGCGCTGGGGCGCGGCGCCGGTGTCCGGGGACTCGGGTTGACGGGGTTGCTTGTAGCGATCGTACGACCAGAGGTATTGGGCCGGCGATTCTCGCACCAGCATCTCCATGGCCTGGTTGATCTGTCTGGCAGCCGTTTGCGGGTCGCTGCTCAGGCCCTCCTCAGCCAGACCCGGGAAGGCGCGCACATGCACCAGGAAGCCGCGCCCCCAAGAGAGCCGCTCGCCCCAGATCAACACAGGCTGCACGCCTGGCGTCCGTGCCAGGCGGGCCGACAAGGTCATGGTGTAGGCCTCACGCCCGAAGTACGGCGCCCACACGCCTTGGCCCGCGGGCGGCACCTGGTCCGGCAGCAGACCCACGGCCTGCCCGGTCTTGAGCGCCTTGATGAGTTGCTTCACGCCGGCCAGCGTGGTCGGCGCCGTCAACAGGCCCGGGCGCTCACGGGAATGGGCCACCAGATCGCGCAGCCAGGGTTGACGCGACGGGCGAAACAGCACCGTGGTTGTCATTCGGTCACCGAAACGCTGCGCCACCGCCTGCGCCGTGATTTCAAAACAACCCAGGTGGGGCGTCAGGAACAGCACGCCAGAGCCGTGGGCCATCGCCGCTTCGATCAGGGAAGCCCCTTCCCAGCCCACTTTCATCGGGGCTCCCAACCACAACCGGGTGGTTTCTACGGCCATCTTGCCCGCTTCGCCCACCGAAGCCAGCGCCACCCCGCGGGAAAAACCGGCCTGGCGAACATGGGCCATCAAGCGGCGCCGGTAGCGGGGTGACAACAGGAAGCTCAGCCAGCCCACGACCCAGCCTGCTGCGTGCAGCACAGGCAGCGGCATGTATGAAAAAAAACGGAAAAGCAGTTGAAAGAGGACGGTCACGAAATGCTCAAGAGGCCTGCATGGCCGTCGAAATATACCGGTGGTGGGCGCACAACCGGTGTCGGCAACAGGGCATGGTCTGCAGCACGGACATCCAGACCCACGCTTGCCCTAAAATCCTGTCATCGCCGAGTTATTGAACTAATTGCGGGGCGATTCACAAATTCCGCTAAAGCGTTCGCCGAACCCAGAAGACCGGCAACGCCGATCCACCAACTCTGGAGTTTATACATGGCGAACGACTTTCTCTTCACTTCCGAATCCGTCTCCGAAGGCCACCCCGACAAGGTGGCTGACCAGATTTCCGACGCGATCCTCGATGCAATCTTCAAGCAGGACCCACGCAGCCGCGTGGCCGCCGAGACGCTGACCAACACCGGCCTGGTGGTGCTCGCGGGTGAAATCACCACCAACGCGCACGTGGACTACATCCAGGTCGCGCGCGACACCATCAAGCGCATCGGCTACGACAACACCGACTACGGCATCGACTACAAGGGCTGCGCCGTGCTGGTGGCCTATGACAAGCAAAGCAACGACATCGCCCAGGGCGTGGACCACGCGTCTGACGACCACCTCAACACTGGCGCTGGCGACCAGGGTCTGATGTTCGGCTACGCCTGCGACGAGACGCCCGAACTGATGCCTGCGCCGATCTACTACGCGCACCGCCTGATGGAGCGCCAGGCCCAGCTGCGCAAAGACGGCCGCCTGCCCTTCCTGCGGCCCGACGCCAAGAGCCAGGTGACCATGCGCTACGTGGACGGCAAGCCGCACAGCATCGACACCGTCGTGCTGTCCACCCAGCACAGCCCGGACCAGAGCGAGAACCAGCACCAGATGAAGGCCTCGTTCACCGAAGCCATCATCGAAGAAATCATCAAACCGGTGCTGCCCAAGGAATGGCTGCAGAACACCAAGTACCTGATCAACCCGACCGGCCGCTTCGTCATCGGCGGCCCGCAGGGCGACTGCGGCCTGACCGGCCGAAAGATCATTGTGGACACCTACGGTGGCGCTTGCCCGCACGGCGGTGGCGCGTTCTCCGGCAAGGATCCGAGCAAGGTGGACCGCTCGGCCGCTTACGCCGCGCGCTACGTGGCCAAGAACATCGTCGCCGCCGGTCTCGCCAAGCAGTGCCAGATCCAGGTGGCTTACGCCATTGGTGTGGCCAAGCCGATGAACATCACGGTCTACACCGAAGGCACGGGCGTGATCAGTGACGAGAAGCTTTCCGCGCTGGTGAACGAGCACTTCGACCTCCGCCCCAAGGGCATCATCCAGATGCTGGATCTGCTTCGCCCAATCTACGAAAAGACCGCCGCCTACGGCCACTTTGGCCGCGAAGAGCCCGAGTTCGCCTGGGAGCGAACAGACAAGGCGCAGGTGCTGCGCGCAGCGGCAGGCCTGTAAAGCCGGCTTCTTCAACGCATCTCATGAACCCCATGACAAGGGGTGCGTCATGAGGCACTGCAAGAAAAACCACAAGTATTCCGTAGCTTTGTAAGCGAGCACCAACATACACGCCAAAGCCCCAGGACTGACACTGGGGCTTTTTTTGACACCAAAAATGGTGTTGCCCTGCTTGACCGACACACACAGGCCTGAATTTTTCCTCCCGGTGTCCGATATGAACGGTACAGAATTGAACTGCTGTGCACCGCAACGACCTGGAGCTTTCACCCATGGATACCACTGACGGCCTGGACCGGAACGACCTCGCCAACCCTGAACTTGAGCGGTTGGTGGCCCAGCGCACCCAGGAGCTGGAGACCGCACTGGCGCGTGCCCAGTCGCTCTACGAGCAGGCACCCAGCGGCCATTTGTCGCTGGACGCCGACCTTCGCCTCGTCAACATCAACCAGACCCTGCTGAACTGGCTGGGCTATGCGCGCGAAGAAGTGATCAACGAACTGGATCTGTTCGCACTGATCGACCCCTCGTGGCGCGGTCTGTTGCAGGCGCGCATGGAATCGCTGAGGCAATCGGGGCACACGCTGCCCATGGAGATCGAGGTGCAACGCAAAGACGGCACCCGATTCCAGGCCTTGTTCTCGTCGACCGCTGTCAACGACGAGCACGGCGCCTTCCTGCACACCAACACCACCGTGCTCGACATCAGCGATCGCAAGGCCGCTGAACAGCGCGTGGCCGCTCACGACGGCTTCCTGCAGACCATCACCGACCGCATCCCGGTGCGGCTGGCCTACTACGACAAAGACCTGATCTGCCGCTTCTCCAATTCCGCACACGCACGCCGCTACGGCAAGATGCCCAGCGAGCTGGTCGGATCGCATCTGAGTCAGGTGGTGCGCGCCGAATTGATGCCCGAGATCCTGCCGCACTTTGCCGAAGCACTCAGCGGTCAACCGCAGAACTTCGAAGCCGAACGCGTCGCCCACGACGGCACCACCAGCTTCTATGAAATTCACTACATCCCCGACTTCCAGCACGGCATGGTCGAGGGCATCTTCATCGAGATGCACGACATCAGCGAACGCCGGCGTACCGAGGAATTCGTGCTCGAAGCCAACCGCGATCTGGAAGAACGGGTGCGCGAACGCAGCGCCGAGCTGTTCCAGAGCGAACAGCGCTACCGGCTGATGGTCGATGCGATACAGGACCACTGCATCTACTTCGTGGACGAAAACGGGGCGGTGACCGAGTGGACCGAGAGCGCCCAGCGCCTGCACGGCCATTCCCGCGCCCAGATGCTGGGCGAGCCCTACACCAAGCTGCTGGCCACCGACAACGCCGGCGAGGACGAGGTGAATCCGGAACAGGTCCTGCGCCTGGCCAAATCCCACGGTCAATGGGAAACCCGCGGCTGGCGGCTGCGCGACGACGGCTCGCGCTTCTGGGCCCACACCGTGCTGACCGCGCTGCGCAACGAAGCGGGTGAGCTGCAGGGACTGTCCAGCATCACGCGGGACATGACCGCGGCGAAGAGTCTGGAGGACGTGATGAACGACCTCAACCGCGAACTCGAAAAACGCGTAGCCGAACGCACCCAGCAACTGGTGGCGGCCAACAAGGACCTGGACGTGTTCTCGCACATGGTGTCGCACGACCTGCGCGCACCGCTGCGCCACATCGCCAGCTTTGTCAGCCTGCTGCAGGAGCAGATGGGTGAATCCAGCGACAGCCTGGCGCTGCAATACCTCAACTCGATTGCCAAGGCCAGCAAGCGCATGAGCATCATGATCGAGGGCCTGCTCGAATACGCCCGGCTCGGGCGGGTGGCCATCGAGGCACAGCCGGTGCCACTGGCGCCGCTGCTCGACGGCGTGATTGCCCACCTGAAGCAGGAGAATCCCCATCGCTCGATCGAATGGGTGGTGGAGGAAGACCTGCCGGTCGTGCGCGGCGATGCGATGTTGCTGGCCGAAGTGTTCAGCAACATGCTGAACAACTCCGTGAAATACACCCGCACCCGCGAACACGCCCGCATCGAAATTGGCTGGAAGGTCAACCCGGTGGGCGGACGCACCTTCTTCATCCATGACAACGGCGTGGGTTTCGATCTGGAAAAAGCCCACAACCTGTTTGTGATGTTCCAGCGGCAACACCACTCCATGGACTTCGAGGGCAATGGCACCGGCCTCGCGCTGTCCCAGCGCATCATCGAGCGCCACGCCGGCCGCATCTGGGCCGAAACCGCTCCCGGTGAAGGCTGCACCTTCTACTTCACCCTGCCTTTCGAGGGTCTGGAACACGAGCTGGACTTTCCCAAGTCGTCACTCGCGGAACTGGCGATCTGACGGCGCTCGATCCTGAAACCGACGGGTTCGCGCCACCATAATGGGTGCGTGAACCCAGCCGATCCCACCGCCACTCCCCGTCCATCTTTGCAGCGCCTGTTCGCCCTGCATGGGCAAACCGCCATTGTCACCGGCGCCAGCCGCGGCCTCGGGCTGTCCATGGCCTGCGCTCTGGCGGCCCATGGCGCCAGCGTGTGGCTCAACGGCCGCGATCCCGCGAGCTTGCAGTCCGCGGTGGCCCGGTGCAACGACGCCGGTCAGGGCAACGGCGGCAGCGCCCACCCGCTGCCCTTTGACGTGGGCGACGAAGCCGCAGCCACCCGCGCCGTCTCACTGGTGCTGGCCACCACGGGCCGCATCGACATCCTGGTCAACAACGTCGGTCAACGCCGGCGTCAGCCCTTGACCGAACTGCCTGCCCAGGCCCTGCGCGACCTGCTCGAAACCAACCTGGTTTCCGCCTGGCACCTGTGCCGGGAAGTCGCGCAACCGATGCGCGCCCAGGGTCGGGGTCGCATCATCAACGTGACCTCCATCGCCGGCCCCATTGCCCGCGCCGGCGACGCCGCCTACACCACCAGCAAGGGCGGCCTGGAAGCCATGACCCGCGCTCTGGCCGCTGAACTCGGGCCCGAGGGCATCAACGTCAACGCCATTGCGCCGGGCTACTTCGCAACCGAGACCAACAGCGCGATGCAGCAAGACGCCCAGACCCTGGCCTGGCTGCGCCAACGCAGCTCACTCGGCCGCTGGGGGCAGCCCGATGAAATCGCCGGGGCGGCCGTGTTCCTGGCGAGTCCTGCGGCCAGTTACGTCACGGGCCAGGTGCTCGTGGTGGACGGCGGCTACCTCGCCCACTTCTGAGACCGCCCACAGGCCGTCCCCACAACAGACTGCCCGGCCCACACGGTGTCAGCGCGGCACCAGGAAAACCGATTTTTCGTCGAGCTGGATCGCCGCATCGGTGGTGGACTGCAGCTTGAACACGATGGGGTGCGAACCACTGGATGCGCCCGGTGGCACCTGCACCCGCACAGCCAGGGTGCGCACCTCGGTCGGCAACACATCCACCCTGGCTTCGGAAGCGATCACGATGCCATCCATGCCATCCACGCCCAGTTCCACCACCTGTTTCGCTTCGGTGGCGTTCATGATCTGCAGCCGGAACACGTTCTCGATGCGGCCCTGCTCGACCATGCGGGCGAGTGCGCCACGGTCCCGGATCACGTCCACCTTCATCGGCACGCGCCTGTAGAGGCTCACACCGACGGCGATGGCGATGGCGGTCAGCACCGTGGTGTAGATCAGCACCCGCGGGCGCAGCGCCCGGCGGATGATCTGCGCCTTGTCCCAGCCACCGGTCATGGCGTTTTGCGTCGAGTACTTGACCAGGCCGCGCGCATAGCCAAATTTGTCCATCACGTCGTCGCACACGTCAGCACAGGCACCACAACCGATGCACTCGTACTGCAAGCCCTTGCGGATGTCGATGCCGGTGGGGCAGACCTGCACGCACAAGGTGCAATCCACACACGAACCGAGACCCTTCTCTTTCGGATCCACCTTTTTGCCGCGCGAGCCACGCGGTTCGCCGCGGGTGGTGTCGTAGGTGACGATCAGGGTGTCCTTGTCAAACATGGCACTCTGGAAGCGCGCATAGGGGCACATGTATTTGCACACCTGCTCGCGCATGAAACCGGCGTTGCCATAAGTGGCAAAGCCGTAGAAGAAGATCCAGAAAGTCTGCCAGGCGCCCAGCGAACCGGACACCACGTCAGCCGCCTGACCCCGAATGGGGGTGAAGTAACCGACGAAAGTGAAACCGGTCCAGAGCGCAAACAGGATCCACGCGGTGTGCTTGACGGCCTTGCGGCCAGCCTTTGCGCCTGACAGCGGCGCCTCGTCCATCCGGATGCGGGCCGAACGATCGCCCTCGATCTTTTTTTCGATCCACAAGAAGACCTCGGTGTAGACCGTCTGCGGGCAGGCGTAGCCGCACCACAGGCGCCCGGCCACGGCCGTGAACAGGAAGAGCGAGAGCGCCGCCATCACCAGCAAACCGGTGAGGTAGATGAAATCCTGTGGGTAGAGCACCAGCCCACCCAGGTAGAACCGGCGTGACAGCAGGTCAAACAGGATGGCCTGGCGGCCGTTCCAGTTCAGCCAGGGCAGACCATAAAAAACGATCTGCGTGACCCACACCATGGCCCAGCGCCAGCGGGTGAAGAAGCCCGAAACCGAACGCGGGTGGATTTTCTTGTGCGACTCGTAGAGCGAAACCTCATGCTCGCTGGGCTCATCCTCGGGCACGGGGCCCAGGGGCTGGTTGGCGGTGGTCGTGGACATAGGTGCTTTCTTGCGGGTGCCGCTGTGTGGGGTTGTCTGGCGCCGAACGCCAGACTGGTGTGTGCCTAGGCCCCAGTTCCAAGAACCGTGCCAGTCCATGGGATCACCAAGAATCAAGGACTTGCAACACTTTTCGAACAATTTCCGCCACAGGAAAACCGGCAAAACTGCCAAATTCGACAGCAAAACGCCAAATATGTCACCAGCTCATGAAAACCCCCTGGACGGGGATAAAACCGCTGCGCCCCTTGAAATACCGCCGAAGCGCCCTTATCATTAGCACTCGCTGGAGTGGAGTGCTAACACTTTGCTCCAAGTCGATCAGCGGGCCATACCCGACCCTTGCGGTCGGTCTTGACCGACTGACCCAACCCCTCATCCGTTCAATCTCAGGAGATGCAATGAACCTTCGTCCTCTCGCCGATCGCGTGATCGTCAAACGTATCGACAGCGAAACCAAGACCGCTTCCGGCATCGTCATCCCCGACGCCGCTGCTGAAAAGCCCGACCAGGGCGAAATCCTGGCCGTCGGTCCCGGCAAGAAAAACGACAAGGGCGAACTGTCCGCCATGAACGTCAAGGTCGGCGACCGCGTTCTGTTCGGCAAATACAGCGGCCAGACCGTCAAGGTCGATGGCAACGAACTGCTGGTCATGAAAGAAGACGACCTGTTCGCAGTCGTCGAGAAGTAATTCTTCTCTCATCCATCCCCAATTACTGAATCCGGAGAAATCAACATGGCAGCAAAAGACGTCATTTTCGGCGGCGAAGCCCGCGCACGCATGGTCGAGGGTGTGAACATCCTGGCCAACGCGGTCAAGGTCACCCTGGGCCCCAAGGGTCGCAACGTGGTGCTCGAGCGCTCGTTCGGCGCCCCCACCGTGACCAAGGACGGTGTGTCCGTGGCCAAGGAAATCGAACTCAAAGACAAACTCCAGAACATGGGCGCCCAGATGGTCAAGGAAGTCGCTTCCAAGACCTCTGACAACGCTGGCGACGGCACCACCACCGCCACCGTGCTGGCCCAGGCCATCGTGCGCGAAGGCATGAAGTACGTGGCCGCCGGCATGAACCCGATGGACCTGAAGCGCGGCATCGACAAGGCTGTTGAAGCCCTGATCGAAGAGCTGAAGAAGGCCTCCAAGGCCACCACGACCAGCAAGGAAATCGCCCAGGTCGGCTCCATCTCCGCCAACTCCGACTCCAGCATCGGCGACATCATCGCCAATGCCATGGACAAAGTGGGCAAAGAAGGCGTGATCACCGTGGAAGACGGCAAGTCGCTGCAAAACGAACTCGACGTTGTCGAAGGCATGCAGTTCGACCGCGGCTACCTGTCGCCCTACTTCATCAACAACCCCGAGAAGCAAGCCGCCCTGCTGGACAACCCCTTCGTGCTGCTGTACGACAAGAAGGTCTCCAACATCCGTGACCTGCTGCCCACGCTGGAGCAAGTCGCCAAGGCCGGCCGTCCGCTGCTGATCATTGCCGAAGACGTCGAAGGCGAAGCCCTGGCGACGCTGGTGGTCAACACCATCCGCGGCATCCTGAAGGTGGTGGCTGTGAAGGCCCCTGGCTTCGGCGACCGCCGCAAGGCCATGCTGGAAGACATCGCCATCCTGACCGGCGGCAAAGTGATCGCCGAAGAAGTCGGCATGACGCTGGAAAAAGTGACCCTGGCCGATCTGGGCTCGGCCAAGCGCATCGAAGTGGGCAAGGAAAACACCACCATCATCGACGGCGCCGGCGCTGCCGCTGACATCGAAGCCCGCGTGAAGCAAGTGCGCGTGCAGATCGAAGAAGCCACCAGCGACTACGACCGCGAAAAGCTGCAAGAACGCGTGGCCAAGCTGGCCGGCGGTGTGGCCGTGATCAAGGTCGGCGCTGCGACCGAAGTCGAAATGAAGGAAAAGAAAGCCCGCGTCGAAGACGCCCTGCACGCCACGCGCGCTGCGGTGGAAGAAGGCATCGTGGCCGGTGGTGGCGTGGCTCTGCTGCGCGCCCGTCAGGCCGCTGGCACCATCAAGGGTGACAACGCCGACCAGGACGCCGGCATCAAGCTGGTGTTGAAAGCGATCGAAGCGCCCCTGCGCGAGATCGTGGCCAACGCCGGTGGCGAGCCGAGCGTGGTGGTCAACGCCATCCTGGCCGGCAAGGGCAACTACGGCTTCAACGCCGCCAACGACACCTACGGCGACATGATCGAAATGGGTATCCTGGACCCGACGAAGGTGACCCGCACCGCGCTGCAGAACGCCGCTTCGGTGTCCAGCCTGATGCTGACGACCGAGTGCATGGTTGCTGAATCCCCGAAGGATGACGCACCTGCCATGGGTGGTGGCGGCATGGGTGGCATGGGCGACATGGGCGGCATGGGCATGTAATTGCGCCTTGCCTGAGACGCCAAGCCGGCGTTGCAAGGGCTTGCCGTGGCGCTGCCACTGTCTACCCCCTTGCGCCTTGGCTTGGCGCCTCATGCTGCGTCGGAGTGCATCACTGCACTTTGACGAACTCCCAAGAAAAACCCCGCGAAGCAATTCGCGGGGTTTTTTTCATTGATACCCCCAAACAAGGGGACTTCGGGTGGGTCAGCGCATCATGCTTTCGAGCTTGATCGTGTCCACCACAAACGCGCGGATGCCCTCGGCCAGCTTCTCGGTCGCCATCGCGTCCTCGTTCATCGCGAACCGGAAACCCGGTTCGTCGTACAACACGAACGGAATGTCCATGGCCCTCGCGGCGTCGGCGTCCAGCGCCTGGGGCAGCGCGGCCTCGCTGGCCGCCAGCTGAGCCAGCAGATCGGGGCTGATGGTCAGCAGGTCGCAGCCGGCCAGCGCCGTGATCTGGCCCACGTTGCGGAAGCTCGCACCCATTACCTCGGTGGCGATGCCGTGCTTCTTGTAGAAGTTGTAGATCGCGCGCACCGACTTCACGCCGGGGTCGTTCGCACCCGCCATCGCCGCTTCATCCCAGCTCGCGCCGGCGTTCTTTTTGTACCAGTCGTAGATACGGCCCACAAACGGAGAGATCAGCTGCACCTTCGCCTGACCACAGGCCACCGCCTGGGCGAACGAGAACAGCAGCGTCAGGTTGCAGTGGATGCCTTCGCGCTCGAGCCGCTCGGCGGCGCGGATGCCGTCCCAGGTCGCCGCGATCTTGACCAGCAGCCGGTCACGGCCGATGCCGGCGTCGTCGTACAGCGCGACCAGCTTGCGGGCCTGCGCGATCGTGCGCTCGGTGTCGAAGCTCAGGCGCGCATCGACCTCGGTCGACACGCGGCCCGGGATGACCTTGAGAATCTCGCCGCCGATGGCCACCGCCAGGCGGTCGCCGGCGTCGGCCACGCGTGCGGTGCGGTCATCGCCGCGCGCACCGCTCACCGCCGCCTGCAGCAGCGGCCCGTATGCCGGCAACGAGGCGGCCTTCAGCAGCAGCGAAGGATTGGTGGTGGCGTCCTGCGGCTTGAAGCGTGCGATCGCCTCGATGTCGCCGGTGTCGGCCACCACCGTGGAGTGGTCGCGCAGCTGCTGCAATGCATCGGTCATGTCGCGTCGTGCCTGTCGTCGTTCGAAGTCGGCCGGCATTGTGCGTGAAGCCCGGTGGCGGCGTCATGCGCGGGGCTGCGCTAGGCTCGGCGGCACTTCGCACACGGACACCGCCATGGCCGACACCGAGAAACGCATCGCCGTACTGATCGACGCCGACAACGCGCCGGCCGCCAAGGTCGACGTGATCCTGGCGGAGGTCGCGCGCTACGGCGTGGCCAACGTGCGGCGCGCGTACGGCGACTGGAAGAACCCGCACATCAAGAGCTGGGAGGCGGTGCTGCACGAGTACGCGATCCGCCCGGTGCAGCAGTTCGCCTACAGCCGCGGCAAGAACGCATCGGACATGGCGATGGTGATCGACGCGATGGACCTGCTGTACGCGCGCAACCTGGACGGCTTCGCGATCGTGTCCTCGGATGCGGACTTCACCCCGCTGGTGATGCGACTGCTGACCGACGGCATGAAGGTCTATGGCTTCGGCGAGAAGAAGACGCCCGAGCCGTTCGTCAATGCGTGCTCGAAATTCACCTACGTCGAGGCGCTGGGCGAACCGTCGGGCGCGGGCGACACCACCGCGACGCGTGCGCGCACCGCCACCGAACTGCGTGGCGATGCCAAGCTGGTGCAGCTGCTACGCGGCGCGGTCGACCTGGCCAGCGACGACGACGGCTGGTCCAACCTGGGCGCGGTCGGCCACCAGATCGCCAACCAGGCGTCGTTCGACCCGCGCAACCACGGCTACCGCAAGCTCAGCGACCTGATCGAGGCGACCGGGCTGTTCGAGGTCAAGCGCGAGCACCAGAACATCTGGATCCGCGACAAGCCGGTGGCGCGGCCGCGCGCGCGCAAGGGCGCCCCCCGCGCCGGCTGACCGAGCCTTACCGCCAAGGTAACGCCGGCGCGAGTAGAGTCCGGGGCATGCACGGAGCGGCTGCCCACGCCTGCCCGACACGGTCCCCGGCGTTCGCCTGCGTGACGCTGCTGGCCGTGCTGCTGGCCGCACCGCACCGCGCACCCGCCCAGGCCACCGCCGACCCGTACCTCGAACCGCGCCGTGAACTCATCGCACGCCTGCGCGCCCGGCCCGACGCGCGCATCGACGACGCCGTCCTCGACGTCATGGCGCGCGTGCCGCGCCACCGGTTCGTCCCCGCCGACCAGCGACGCCACGCCTACGAGAACCGGCCGCTGCCGATCGGACACGGCCAGACCATCTCCCAGCCCTACATCGTCGCGCTGATGACCTCGCTGGCCGACGTCGGCCCGGGCGACCGCGTGCTGGAAATCGGTACCGGCTCGGGCTACCAGGCGGCGGTGCTGGCGGAGGCCGGCGCGGAGGTCTACTCGATCGAGATCATCCCCGCGCTGGCGCGCAGTGGGCGCGCCGCGCTGGATGCGGCCGGCTACCGGCGCGTCACCACGCGCCAGGGCGACGGCTACTACGGCTGGAAGGCACATGCGCCGTTCGATGCCATCGTCGTGACCGCCGCCGCCGGCAACGTGCCGCCGCCGCTGGTGGCGCAGCTCAAGCCCGGCGGCCGCATGGTGATCCCGGTGGGTGGCAGCTTCATGACGCAGACGCTGATGGTGGTCACGCGCGACGAACGCGGCCGGGTGCGCACGCGGCAGGTGCTGCCGGTGCGGTTCGTACCACTGACCCGCGACACCGGCCGCTGATCCATGCCTGCCACGGCGCCGACGGCCGTGCGCGAGTGGCGGCTGCCGCTGGCGATCGCGCTGCTGTCGGCGGCGGCGCTGGCCTACCAGCTGCTGCTGATGCGCTGGCTGGCGATCGCGCACTGGCAACCGTTCGCGGTGATGATCATCAGCCTGGCGCTGCTGGGCCACGGCGCCAGTGGCACGTGGTTGAGCCTGTGGTTGCGCGGCGACGCGCAGCGGCGGCTGGCTCGGTTCGAGCGCTGGTTCGCGCTGTGCGCGGCCGGGTTCGCGGTGGCCGCGGTGGCGGCGCTGGCCGTCGCCGCGCACGTGCCGTTCAACGGCCTGGAACTGGTGTGGAACACGCGCCAGCTTGCGTGGCTGGCGGTGCTGTACGCCGTGCTGGGGGTGCCATTCTTCCTGGCGGCGGCGGCCTTCGGCCTCGCGTTCGCGCGGTACGGATCACGCGTCCCTGCGCTGTACGCGGCGGACCTGGCCGGTGCCGGCGGCGGTGCGCTGGCGGCAATCGCGCTGATGGCATGGCCGGTCGCCGATGGCCTGCGCCTGGCAACGGTGGCCGGCGCGTTGGCGGCCCTGCTGGTGGTGCGCGGACGCCGTGCACGCTGGACGCTGCTGCTGCTCGCCACCGTGCTCGCAGTGCTGCCGTCGCGCGTGCTGGCGCCGCCGGCCAACGAGTACAAGGCGCTGAGCCGCGCCCTGCTGGTGCCCGGGGCGCGGGTGGTGGCGGTGCGCCACGGGGTGCACGGCGAAGTCGCGGTGCTCGACAGTCCGCGCGTGCCGCTGCGCCACATGCCCGGGCTGAGTCTGTCGTATCCCGATGAGCCGCCCGCGCAGCGCGCCATCTTCAGCAATGGCGATGCGATGCACGCGATCATCGCCGACGGCGGCGACCGTCGCTTCGACGCGGCCGGCTGGACCACGTCGGCATTGCCGTACCGGCTGCACGCAGCCTCCGGCGCGATGCCGCCGCGCGTGCTGGTGCTGGGGCTGGGTGGCGGCCAGGACGTGCTTCAGGCGCTGGCGCTGGGCGCGCGCGCGGTGGTCGCCGTGGAGCCGGACGGCGCGCGCATCGACCTGCTGCGCCATGCGATGGCGGGTTACACCGGCGGGCTGTTGCGCGATGCCCGGGTGCGCGTCGTGCATGCCGAGCCGCGCGCGTTCCTGCGCGCCGATGCCGCGCGCTACGACATCGTGGTGCTGGCCACGGCCGATGCCGGCAGCACCGCCGAGCACTTCCTGCTGACGGTGGAGGCGCTGCGCGACGCACGTGCGCGGCTGGCGCCGGGCGGTTGGTTGGCGGCCACGCGCGGCAGCCGGCAGCCGCCCCGCGACGAGCTGCGCTGGCTGGCGACCGTGCGCCGCGCATTGGACGACAAGCGAGACCCGGCGACGCACGTGGTCGCGATCCGCAGCTGGGATGCCAGCACCGTGGCAGTCGGACAGGCGCCGTTGCGGCCGGCGCAGCGCCGCGCGTTGCGTGTGTTCCTGGAGGACGCGGGCTTCGACGCCGTTGCCTTCGACGGGATGCGCGACGACGAGGCCAACCGCCGCCATCTGCTGGCGCACGACGGCCTGCACGAGGGTGCGCATGCGTTGCTGCGAGGCGACGCGGAGGCATTCGTTCGCGACTACAAGTTCGCCGTCGGGCCGACGTCGGATGACCGCCCGTACTTCGGCGACAGCCTGCGGTGGCGCAGCCTGCCGGAGCTGTGGCGGTTGCGCGAGCAGGGTGGCGCGGTGCTGCTGGAGTCCGGCCACCTGCTGCTGGTGGCCAGCCTGCTGCAGGCGCTGTTGTTCTCGCTGGTGCTGGTGTTGCTGCCGCTGCGCGTGTTGCCGGCCCCCGCACCCGTGCACGGGTTCAGCCGCGGGCGCGCAGCGATGTATTTCCTGGCGCTGGGGCTGGCGTTCCTCGCCGTCGAGATCGCCACGTTGTCGCGGTTGACCCTGCTGGTGGGTCATCCGTTGCTGGCGATCGGGGTCGGCCTGGCGGGCTTCCTGGTGTTCGCCGGCATCGGCAGCGCGGTGGCGCAACGTGGCCTGGCGCACGCAACGGCACGCGGCGCCCCGGGCGCCGACGCCCGGCTTGCGCGCCTGATCCGCCGGGCGGTGGTCGGCGTGCTGCTTGGGCTGGCATGGCAGTTCGCGGTGTTCGCCGCGGCGATGGCGTGGGGTGCCGGCTGGCCGGTGGCGGCGCGTGCGGCGGCGGCGCTTGTGGGCATCGCGCCGCTGGCCGTGGC
>Ga0208375_1002929_pt1 | contig 15234 bp, 14 predicted proteins | sample RifOxyD1_FD_184038 | JGI IMG/M metagenome (GOLD analysis project Ga0208375, IMG submission 184038) | Soil microbial communities from Rifle, Colorado - Rifle Oxygen_injection D1 (SPAdes) | ecosystem: Environmental > Terrestrial > Deep subsurface > Rock core/Sediment | place: Rifle, Colorado... | reverse complement strand
CTTTTTGTTAACCTAATCCAAAAACCTTCACTCTCGGGGTGGTAGAATTAACTTTTCCTCCTTCGTCCATGTAAATGTCGCCACCCCACGGGTCTTTTGCGGGGATGGATTTTTCTTTTAGAAAATTCTTCCAGTGCCGTTTGATTTCAACTTCTGAAGCATTTTTTGTTACGCTTCTGTTTGTCTGTTTTACAAACGAATAGAAAGCTTCAGTGAGTTGATTGAGATACTGGCTTAAAAAGAGCGATTCTCTTTTTTTGGCTAATTCTTTTTCGATCCGTACGTCATTTTTTTCATTCGCTTGGCTCAGCATTATATTTATCAAGCGAAGGCCGACGTCATATTGGCCGCCAGGAGTGGAAAGTCTGCTGCTGAGACTGGCCAAATAGGGAGGCGAACCCGGTATTTGTGCTGCTTTTTGAAATGCTTTAGCAGCCTCCGGAAGATCGTCCAGTTCAAATAATTCAACATAGGCAAGAGTGAAAGGTATTGCCCATTCCTGTCTCCAGTAAATTTTTCGGAATTTCTCGGGATAATTCGAAAGTTCAGTTTCCATGAATCTTTCCGCTTTTTTTAGAAGTGCATGCGCACCAACAACATCGTCGCGGATTATCGCAAGGAGATTTGCGCCATTTATGTATGCATCAAAAAAGGCTGGATCGAGATCAGTGGTAAGGTCCAGACTGTAATAAAGCGGCGGATGTACGCCTTTGGGAACATGAAAAATTGCAGGATCAACCATCGATTTGATCCAAAGCCAATCGATGGCTGTTTGAGTGTTGCCGAAAGTGAGGGTTGAAAACAGTTTGGGATGCCAGCGCGCCATTTGCTCGTTAGGTGCCTGAACCCAGCTTGTTTCTAGACGGCGAATATTGGTGTTCAGAAATAAGGAAGAAAAAAATAGTATGATGACTGCAATTAAATAAGAAATTCTACCAGGCATGACTTTCATTCACATAAATATTAAGTAGCTTTTAAGAATCTTGCTAGACCCAATCTTCTCCTTATGTCTAACTAAAATATATAGGACAGGGAAGCGTGCGCAGAAAAGATTATCTTTTTATCATTATACTGGTCTTATTAGGCTATCTTGCGGTCGAATTGCCGGTCTCCTTTTTGGCTTGGAAAAAACATTGGGGAACTACTTTGTGGATTTTTGAAGATTCCGGTAAGACGGTCCACTTTGATCCCATCCGCGGTTACAAGCTAACTACCGTTCCTTCTCGCTTTGCCAGAATCACCGGGGGAAAAATTGAATATGTTGGAAGTGTGCGTGGAAATGCGCAAGGTTTTGCCGATAGGCACGATTTTACCGTAAAGCGGCAGAATAAGAAAAAAAGGATCGCAGTTTTCGGTGATTCTTTCAGTGTTGCACAATTTTTAGAGACCAATTGGCCGGATCGAGCAGAAGAGCTTGATAAAGCTTTTACTTTTCTGAATTTTTCCATTGATGGAGGAGGCATTGCGAACTGGTGGAGTATAATTGATAAGTTCGTCGAGAAAGAGGGTTATGAATTAGATGGCGTAGTTTTCGCTGTAGTTCCGGGTGATCTTTATCGAACTTTTTCTATCGCGGAACATAGAGGCTATCAAAATCATATGTTTGGTAGGCTTTTGTCATGGGAAGACGAGTATCCGGCTACTGCTAATGAGGCAAAGTCCGTACTAAGGCAATCCCCTGGGCTTATAGTTTCTACTGAAGAGTTTAATCAGTGTTTGTCGGGAGAATGGCCTGCTTCTCTGAAATGGCAATTCAGATTTTATCTATTCAAGGTAGCAGCATCTTTTTTACGCGGAGTTTCTAATTCAGCTCTCGAAAGCCAGTTTGATCCCCCTGTTACTCACAAAGCGCGAGAACAGCTAGTCGATAACGTCCGTAATTTTCTCAGGAAAAATCGGTCACCGACTTACGTTTTTTATATTCCCGATCGCGACACTCTTTTGGGCGAATGGGAAGTCGGTGAGTGGTTTAAGCAAGACGCGAGGATTTTCGCTAAAAAGATTGGAGCAGTCTTTGTTGATGGCAGCAAAATTTATGCGGGATTGAGTAAAAAAGACATAAGAGGCATGTTTTTTCCACATGACGGGCATTGGAATCAGCGTGGATCAGATGCATTTGCTCGATTTATGCTAAGCTCAATAAAAACCAGGCGTTAGTTTAACGAATTTAGAATGGTTTGCAATTATTATAGGTATACTGATATAATTTATACATCATTTAACCGAGGGCATATTTATGATTAAGACTATCAAGTCTACAAAAGGTTTTACGCTGATCGAATTGATGGTTGTTGTTGCCATTATTGGTATCCTAGCTGCGATAGCAATTCCAAATTATCAAAGATATCAAGCTAGGGCGAGACAAAGTGAAGCAAAAGCCGCTCTTTCTGCTATTTTTACTGCAGAGCGATCGATACAGGCAGAATACTCATCTTTTTCGGCCTGCTTAAACAATATCGGATATCGTCCCGACGGTAATGTTCAATATTATACTATTGGTTTTGCTAACGCCAATACAAGTGCTGCTGGCAACTGCGGTCCTGCCCAAAATCTTGGCTGTTTAGCCAGTGCTTGGACGGTAAGTGCAAACGTCGCTAATTGTAATGCGGCGACAGGTGAAACTCATTACGTCGCTACAGCTAGAGTTGGGGCGGCTGCTTTTCCGACGCAAGCTAGTTTGAACGGGTCTAATATTAATGGCACGGTTTTCAATGCTTCTGCTGCCGGGTTGATAAGTGGAACGGCTAATTTTGATATTTGGAATATTGATCAAACGAAAACTTTGGTTAATACAAATCAAAATTTATAAATATTCTGTTTTATTCTTTTAAAAGGCGCCTTACAGGGCGCCTTTTTTTTTGCAAAAATCTTTAAGTTTAGAAGAAATCTTTGGAAGTGCAGATCGGTATAACTCGGCCTTGTTTTTGAGTTCCTGTATGGCTTCATCGGTGATCTTTTCCGAGCGGTGTTTTATCTTTAGCTCTTTTACCAGCGTTAATAGAACGTCAGCATCGAAAAGGCTCTTTTCTTCTTTTAAGAGAAAAATGATTTGATTCTCTGCCTCGACAGTCTTTCCTTTGTCGATCAAGACTTTGATTGCATAAAGGCGGTCTTTATTGCTCGGTACTCTAATGGAATCAAAATACTTTAAGGCTGTATCGTAAAAGCCATTCTTCAAAGAAAGATAAAGGCCGAGCCGAAGTACCGAATTGTAATAAAAATTAGAACAAGAAGGGTTCTCTAAAAATTGTTTTTGATCAGTTGCGGAGCCAAAGCCATAAGCAAAGCGGATGAACTGTAGAAGCTGTGAATCACTTGGTAATGCTTTTTCTGCATAATCCAGTTCATTTCTGAGGTCTGCTGTTAATGATTGGTCCCAACATTCCGCTCTGCCAAAAAGCATTGATGAGACGGGAAATTGGCCCGTTTTTCGTATGAAATGTGCATGAGTGGCATCAGTAAACGCAAAATTAAAAAGCCCCGAAAGAAGCAGGTGTTTCCCGCGTTGGTCATCTATTGGAAAGACTAGGTCTTGTATGTCATAACGGTCCATCTCAAGAACAAAGGGATCTATGCTTGTGAGTAGGTCGAAATATCCCGCCATGTGCTTTATTGGGTAAAGAATATTGGTTCTGCCGTCGATATATACCTTTATCTTTCCAGGCAGTTTATAGAAGAGATAGGGTGCCAGTTCGTGTGCGGCAAAAATACGACCATTAAACCTATTTTTTTCGAGCCAATCAGCAATTTTTACGGGCGCAAACGTGTAGTTGTATAATCGGGCGGTGTTTGTGACCGAAAAGCCGTAATAGACAAATGCCATGAAAATGAAACTGAAAGCAAATCCAGATACCGCGAGAAATGAAACAGTTAGCCTTTTCCTGACTCTATTTTCAATGATTATCGTTCTTAGAGAGGAGAGAAACTCCGACGAAGAAACAAGTAACAGAGGGAGTTCGGCTGTTACAAAGTAGGGAAGGATTTTGTTTACCTTCCAGCTTTGATAGCCGAGAACCAGAATAATAAGAGCGAAAGAAAACTTCTTCTTGAATAAACACCAAATAAAGAAAAATGCGGAAACTAGCCAAAAAAGTAGTTGCCACATCGTTTGAGCAAAAAAGCTCGTTTCGAAATGTTCGGTGATCAAGTACTTCCAGTTGGGATCGGTTTTCAACGCGAAAACGATTGGATGAGTTAATGAGGGATTACAAAAGCCGACTAAAAAGCCAAGGCCTGAAAGAACAGTTAATCTAAAAATACTTTGGTAGTCTTTTTTGTTAAGTGCCCCAATAATCTTTTCGAAATAAAGTGCTTCAATAACAATGAAGCCGAACATTGACGTGATATGAACATTTGTCCAGATGAAAAGAAGGAAGTTCAGGAGTGCAACGTTCTTTAGTGAAAAATTTGCGCGCGCTCTAAGGAATAGAAAGATGAAAATTAGAATCAGGCTGAAAGCAGTTGTTTCAGGACGGATCAGGCTTCTTTGTGCGAGGCCCGAAACCATAAATAGAAGAGTTGGAGCTGAAACGTACCATGGAGTTTTTAACTTATATGCGAAGCCAAGAAGGATTGAAAAAGCTAACAGGCAAAAGACCATTGTTAGCAGCTTTGGCCCCAGAAACTCCCCGAAGGTTTGATGGAACCCCCAAAGTAATATTTGATACGGAACAGGAGTAAGTTTTATTTCAACACCGGGATATGTAAAGCTGTAGTGGTCTTTGAAGGGCGAAAGCCCCTTCTCGATGAAATCTCTGCCCATCGCCAGATGCCAGAAAACATCGCCGTCATTGTTAGCGTTGAAACTTATCCATCCGAGTAAACCGAAAAGAAAGGCGATAAAAAGGCCAAATAGCAGTTTTTGGATCGGAAATTTCTGTAGAAAGGGCATCTATTTTTCTCTCTTAATAAATACCTAAACTATTAGTCAGTATCGAGTAAAGGATTACTAAAGCCTTGTGTATGATTCTCCGACCGCCTAAACTGTCAATATGAAACGGAAGGTCGGAATTATCGGTCTAGGCTATTGGGGTCAAAACCTTTTAAGAAATTTCATGGCGGCTACTGATGTCATTGCTTGCTGCGATACAGATCCTGCTGTTTTAGCAAAATTGAAAGAAAAACAGCCATACTTTAAGCTTTTTGGAGATGTAGGTGAATTTCTAAAAGATTCGAAAGCCGAAGCAGTGGTTATTGCTACCCCACCTGACATGCATAAAGAGCTTGCGTTAAGCGCAATCGAAGCGGGCGCGCACGTTTTAGTTGAGAAGCCGCTCGGGATCTCGGTTAAAGAGTGCGACCAAATCATTGAGGCGGCCGAGAAAAATAATCGAATTGTGATGGTGGACCACACTTTTGTCTACCACCCTGCCGTTCAGCTTTTAAAAGATCGCATCAAGAGCAATGAATTCGGTGATCTTCTCTATTACGACTCTGTTAGAGTCAATTTTGGCAAATTTCAAAAAACAAACGTTCTTTGGGATCTTGCGCCCCATGACCTGTCCATTCTTCAGTATTTTCTTGATAATAAAATGCCAAGAGCTGTTTCTGCGGTTGCCGCCACACACCTTGGAGTTGAGGGGCTGTGTTATATCACCCTAACGTACGACAACGGCTTTGTCGCACATTTGCACGTCAACTGGATGGCACCAGTTAAGGTTCGCACCATAATGGTCGGCGGCAGTAAGAAAATGGCTTTGTACGATGACAATCAACCAGCCGAAAAAATTAAAATCTACGACAAGGAAATTAAGCGCTTCGAAGAGAAATCAGACGATGTTCGGATTCGCTATAGAGTAGGGGATATGGTTGCGCCCGTTGTGCCCGATAAAGAAGCCTTAGCGAATGTCGTGAGTGAGTTTTCGAATTGCATTGAAAATAACCGCCAGCCTGTCTCAAACGCATCTTTTGGCAGAAATATTGTGAGAATCTTGGAAGCGGCAACGGAGAGTGTAAAAAAACAAGGCTTACCTATACCTCTTAATATCTAAGACAGTACTAGGTTTCCAGATTGGCTAGAAAATCAACTAATGAAGCTATCGAGATGCCGCTGGCCGTATCTCGTTCGCGAGAAACGTTTTGAAGCAATTGAAAACTTTTTTCCGGTTTTACTCTAGCATGGTAATACACCAAGCTCTTGGAAAGGTCCTCTTCGGACGTTTTTACTTCAATTAGCCATTCCGGTTTGTTGTTTATTACGGTAAGAAAATCCACCTCTCGCTGTTCGCGATCTCTAATGTAGTAAAGCCTTGCCTTCTCCCCTTCAGTATCTTCTAAGAACAAAACTCTTTTTAATAAGTGATAGGCGACCATGTTTTCGAGCCTCGCCGCATCTTTTTCGACCCGCCCGATATCGTAAAAATATATCTTAGGCTCCTTTAAGTGTGCTTTTGATAAGTTCTTTGAATATGGGGGAACAACAAAAATTACATAAAGGTCCTCAAGAACATTTATCCAGTGTTTTACCGTATGCGGTGAAACCTGAAGGTCACGTGCTAGAGACGCAAACGAGATTGAGGAGCCAACACGCTCAGCCAGAAGATCGACAAGTATTTCTATTGATTTTATGTCTCGAACTTTTTCCAGATCAAGTAAGTCCTCCCTAAGGACTACATCCAGATGGCTCTTCCGCCAAAGCTTTGCTGATCGTGTGTTTGATTTGATGAATGGCTCAGGAAATCCTCCAAAAGCAAGTAACTGCTCAAAAACTTCTTTCGACTGTTTGCGATCTACTTCATTTATAGAGAGGGGCATTAGTCGCAAGAGGTGATGCCGTCCCGCAAGAGAATCGCCACCCTTTCTATAGACGTCCAGTCGTGCCGATCCAGTTACAATTATCGGAAGTTTTATTCCCTCGACGTCATAGATCCCTTTCAACCACTGTTTCCATGATTTCATTTTATGTACTTCATCCAATACCAATAGTTCTTTGTCTCTCTTCCACTCTTTCTTAATAACTAAGCGTCGATGTTCGACATTATCAAAGTTCAAATAGTCATAGTTCCGTTTGAGATTTGTTGAAAAATGAGTTTTGCCCACCTGTCTCGGGCCAGAGATTAGTACAATTTTTTCTCTTAAAAATTCATTTGTGACTTTTTCTATTGATCTTGAGATGTTTGTCATCCATCCTTAAATATCATCGGACAAAAATGCAGTCAACTGCAATATTGTCCGGACCAAAATGCAGCCAACTGCATATTGGTCCGGATCGGATTTTAGTCTCTCTCGATGGAATCCTCAATTATGTATTGAGGTCTTCTCCGTGATTCTTCCAATGCCCGCCAAAGATATTCACCAAGAAGTCCGAGCATCAGCATTTGCACTCCGCTCGTGATAAGAATTACAATCATCAGCGAGGTCCACCCAAGAGGTCTTCCTTGGGCAAAAGCAAAACTACCGACGAAAACTGCATATATGAATCCGGCTAGCGCGAATATAATACCGATTAACGAGATTATCCGGATCGGAAAGTAACTGAACGAAGTAACCGAATCGATCAAGAGCTTTAGCTTCTTTTCAAACGTCCAGCCCGAACCGCCATGGATCCGTTTGTCCTTTTCGTAGTAAATAATGGACTGTTTGAAACCGATCCATGATAGAAGCGCAAAAATACTTACATTGGTTTCGTTGAACTGTTTTATGGTCTTTAAGACATGTTTATCCACCAGAAAACAATCTGCCCCGTTTTGCGGCATCTCCTTGAACCCAACAAACTTTCTCATTAACCAATAGTAAAGCTTTGAGAAAAATCCGATTTGAGTTTTTGTTTCTAAATTGCGGGCACCCCATACTACTTGGAAGCCTTTCTGCCATCTCTCAAGCAATTGTGGTATCAGCTGCGGAGAATCCTGGAGGTCAGCAGCCATGACTATGGCTGCCGTTCCACGTGCCTGATCGAGGCCACACCTTATCGCCTTATGGGAGCCGAAATTGTGAGAAAGACGGAAGCATCTTACACGCGCATCTTTCTCGACCAGGTGTTTAGCGATGCCAAACGTCTTATCGTTGGAGTGATCGTCTATAATTAGCCACTCCCAATCAGCTGAGATCGAAGTGATACTCTCGAGAAATCGTGAATACAAAATAGGAAGATTTTTCGCTTCGTTAAATGCCGGTGTAATGATTGAAATTAGATTGTGATCGGTCACTTTTTCCATCGTTCAAACGTCTTTCTTAAAAATTCTGCCACTCGCTTTTGATCTTTTGTGCTCATTTCATGAAAAAGAGGTAATAGAACCGATTGATCCTGTGCTTTTTCGCTTTCCGGCAATTCGTACTTTGCTTTGTTCTTATAAGCCTTTTCACGGTGGGCGCACATAACTCCGCGACGTAATGCTATTCCGTTCTTGAGGGCAAGTTGCATCAGTCCTTTTTGATCAACGTAGTCGGGGAGTCTAACACAAAAACTTTGCCAATTACTTTTAGCCCAAGATGGTTCAGACGGCAGAACTAAACCAGGAATATCAGAAAGTAACTCGTTATAGCGAGCCACTTGTTCTCGTCGTTTTAAAATAATTTGCGGAAGAAGTTTTAGTTGCACTCTGCCAACAGCGGCATGAATATCGCTCATGCGATAGTTGAATCCTACTTCTGTGTATTCCTCGAACATCACTGTTTTAGCCGCATGTCTTTTTACGTCGCTTACGCTCATCCCGTGGTGACGAAGCAAGCGAAGTTTCCGATCGAATTCAGAATTGTTTGTCGTGACCATTCCCCCTTCGCCTGTTGTAAGAAGTTTACGAGGGTGGAAGGAAAAACAAGCAAGATCTGTTTGTGATTTTCCGATTTTTTCCCAACGGTCATTTAGCTTTATTTCGCTTCCTACAGCGCATGCTGCATCTTCAATTACCCGTAGTTTCGCTTTTTTTGCGTAATTAAGGATAGTTTTCAGGTCGCACGGCATCCCCATCTGATGAACAACTAAGATCGCTTTTGTTTTCTTTGTAACAGCATTGTGGATCAAGTCCGGATTAATGTTGAAAGTATCTGCTTCGATATCAATAAAAACCGGGTTTGCGCCGCAATGTTTTATCGCATTGGCAGTTGCGATAAAAGAATGACTTACCGTAATTACTTCATCGCCTTTTTTGACACCGATAGCAAGCAAGGCAAGATGAAGAGCAGTTGTGCAATTTGATGTTGCACAAGCGAATTTAGAACCTACAAAAGTGGCAAACTCATCCTCGAATTGTGCGACTTCCGGCCCCTGGGTCACCCATCTCGTTTTCAAAACCCTGCTTACAGCTTTTGCCTCATTTTTAGTAATCAAAGGAATGTATACTGGAATTTGATGTTTTTTCATTTTCTAACCAGTTCAACGGCTGGAGATCCGACTACCCGTTTTTCATGACCCACCGGTCGAATTACCGTCGATCCGAGTCCTACCAGAGATTTGTTACCTATTTCTATTCTGTGAATGATCTTTGCCCCACTGCCGATGTAGCAGTTGCTTCCGATAGAAGTATGTCCGGCAACGCTTACGTTTGAACCAACCAGGGTATAATCACCTATTGTCGAATCATGATGAATGACCGAGTTCGGCAATACACAAACATGATCACCAACTCGTGCATTAGCACTGATTACGGCCCCTGCCATAATCAGTGAATTAGTACCGATGACCGCGTGTTTTGAAACACAAGCTTTTGGGTGAATGACGGTAGTAAAGCGATCCGGCCGTATTTTTAGGCTTTCTATTACCTCAGCTCTTTTTAAATAGCTTTCGGGGCTACCTGGGACAGCAAGTATTTTTGCTTCTGGGAAATCATCCAGAGCTTTCCTGGAAAAGATCTGAAGACCAAAAAACGTTTTTTCATGTAGGTCTTTGTTGTCATCGATAAAGCCGAGAACTTTGAATCTGCTGTCAGCTTCGATGCAATCAAGAGCTTCAATAGCGTTACCATTGAATGGGAAAAGAAGGAGTTGAATCATATTAGAGATCTCCCTCAGTTTGCTGCCAGTTTTTGTCAGCCAGTTGGTTGGCAAGCATTTCATAATCTAGATTCTGGTTATCAAGCCACTTCAAATACTTTTCTAAACCTTCATTGATATCCGTGCTCAGTTTTTCTCTTAATATCTTTTGCGATTTAGTGATTTCCGCCCCGAGAGATTTGATATCCCCAGGTCTTTCTGGAAGATATTTGAAATCCTGTTTTACTCCTAAAATATCGCTGATTTTCTGTGCTAATTCTAAAACCGAAACTTGCTGTCCGTGGGCAATATTTAATGAATCGCCGAGTAGAGAATCTTCTTCGGCAGCTGCTACCAGCGCTCTTGCTGTATCTTCAACATAGGTGAAGTCACGCTTTTGACTACCATCTCCAAAAATAGTCGGTTTTCTTCCAGCTTTAAGGAAAACCGCAAATCGAGGGATGACTTCGCCGTAGGCACCCAGAACATGGGATCGAGGGCCGTACGTATTAAAGGGACGAACAACTATTGAAGGTAAGCCATATGTTTTATGGAAGGCCAGAGTGTAAAGCTCCCCGGCTAGCTTTGATCCACCATAAACGGTGGTAGGTCTCTTTGGTGATTCTTCGTTAAGCAATACTTCGTTTAATCCCTTAAAGGTTGCTGCCTCGCCAAATACTTCAGAAGACGAACAGTAAATGAAGCGTTTTATTCCAGCTTTTTTTGCAGCGATAAGGGCATTCAAGGTGCCCGTAGCATTAACTTCATGATTAATCGATGGTTGGTTTAATGAAAGCCTTACACAGTGAGTGGCGAGATGAAAAACCACATCAACTGATTTATATGCTTCTAGGAGTTCATTCCGATTTCTTACGTCATATTTGAAGAACTTATATTTACCGTCATTTGAAGGATCGCTGATATTTTCAAGCATTCCTGTAGCAAGGTTATCAATCACGATTACGTGATTGCCTCTTTTAATAAGGTAATCAACCAGGTTGCTGCCGATAAAACCTGCTCCACCTGTCACGGCTACTTTTAAACCGGCTATTTGCATAATCTTCAGAAAAAGTAGCAGATTTTATGGCGAAAACCAAAATGTAATGTAAATCTTGGGCTATGACCCAGGTAAAAGTGCCTTTTGTTGATCTTTCTAGAATTCACAAGGAGCTTAAAGAGGTGTTTTTGAGCAGAGTAGGCTCGGTCATCGATCGGTCTGCTTTTGTTTTGGGGCCGGAAGTAGAGCAGTTTGAAAAGGCTTTTGCTGAATATTGTGAGAGAAAGTTCGCCATCGGAGTAAGTTCTGGTCTCGACGCGCTGGTTGTTGCCCTTAAATCATTAGGTATTGGCCCAGGGGACGAAGTAATTACTCAGACAAACACCTTTATTGCTACTGCATATGCGATTTCAGCTGTTGGAGCCACGCCGGTCTTTGCCGATGTTGAAGAGGAGAACTTTAATCTAAGTCCACACGAATTAGAGAAGCGGATAACTTCAAAAACCAGAGCCGTTATTCCAGTCCACTTATATGGTCAGTCAGCAAGCATGAGTGGGTTAAGTGACGTACTTAAAAGGAATAATATATCTTTAGTTGAGGACTGCGCACAGTCGCATGGTGCTAAATTTGGGGACAGAAAGGTTGGAAGTTTTGGTTCGTTTGGTTGTTTCAGCTTCTATCCCGGAAAAAATTTAGGGGCGTTGGGGGAGGGCGGGGCTCTTGTAACCTCTGATCCAAATCTTTTCGAAAAGGCCGTTGCGATAAGAAATGTCGGTCAGACAAGAAAAAATGAGCATCGATATATTGCGGGTAATTACAGACTGCATACTCTTCAGGCTGCTTTTCTGAGCGTCAAATTGCCTCTTTTGGATAAATACAACTCAGAGAGAAACAGAGTTGCTAGTCTATACAAAGGGTATCTAGAAGAAGTAGATCGGATTACATTTCCCGCTGTAGCGCAGGATCGTAACCATGTTTTTCATCTTTACGTTATACGGGTGAAAGACCCAAGCGACAGAGATAGGTTAATTGAATATCTGGGGAGTAAGGGGATTCAGACTGGTATTCATTATCCAACACCCATTCATCTGCAACCTTGTTATAAAGAGTTGGGATATGGAGCAGGGGATTTTCCAGTTGCCGAAAAACTAGCTAGTACAATTATTTCTCTACCCATGTTCGCAGGAATGACAGAAGACGAAGTTAAAACCGTTGCATCCGCTATTAAAGATTTTTTTACCAACTAGCAGCATTCACAGCTAAGAGCTTCAGTTAAATTTAAGCCACGTTTCTTTCCACATCTGCAGATATATCCTGCCAACCTTGCCGGATTGCCTTTCACGAATCCGTGATCTGGAATGTCTTTTGTAACAACAGCTCCGGCTGCGACAAAGGCAAAGCGCCCGATCGTCACACCGCATACGATTATTGCACCGGCACCGATGGTTGCACCTTCTTTGACCGTTGTTGGAAGAAATTTTTCATTAGAAAGCTTAATAAACGCTCGTGGCACCTTATCATTTGTGAAAACAGCTGCGGGCCCGAGAAAGACGTCGTCCTCGATCGTCACCCCATCCCAAAGACAGATTCCATTTTTTATAGTAACCCGGTTGCCCACGGTTGCGCCGGATTCGATAAAAATTTGCTCACCAATATTGCAGTTTTCGCCGATTATCGCACCATTCATTATATGCGAAAATCCCCAAATTCGCGTTCCGTTTCCAATTTTTGGAGTATCGACAAGGGCAAATTCATGAATATAAACCGATTCTGGCAGATTTATTGGCCTAGATCCCAATATTTTTGACTCCTTTTTCATCGTTACTCCTCGTCTAAATCGTTATTAGATTCCACTCCAAGTTTTTTTAAACGGTACCTTATACTTCGAAATGTAATTCCTAATAATGTGGCAGCTTTCTTCTTTACTCCGCCGGCATGTTTGAGTGCGGCGAGTAGGTATACTTTTTCCACTTCACCCAGAATTTCATCCAAATTAATTGGTCCCTTATCGAACATTGGAGCCGGAAGAGTGATTTTTTCGCTGCCTGCTTCATGTTGTGTGCCCACTGTCGCTTTTTCCGGCATCACCATAGCTGCGACATTTTTTTGTTTTTTATAATTAGCAACCATTTCAGAAGGTAAGGTTGCTAGAGTCACTCTTCTTCCTGACTCTAGAGTGACTGCTCTTTCGATAACATTCTCAAGTTCTCTGACATTGCCTGGCCATGAAAAAAAACTTAAAGCACTCAGTGCCTCGTCGTCAAAACCTTCCATATCTTTTCGGTTTTGTTCCGAAAACTTCTTTAAAAAATGTTTCGCAAGAATTTGGATATCGTCTTTTCGGTCTCTCAACGGCGGTGCTTTGATCATTATTACGTTTAGACGATAAAAAAGATCCTCTCTGAAGGTTCCCTTTAAAACCGCAGCCTCAAGGTCACGATTTGTGGCTGCAATGATCCGAACATCTACTTTAACATTCTCCGTGCCTCCTACCTTCCTAAACGAATGATCCTGGATGGCCCGGAGTAATTTGACTTGCATCGTGAGGGGAAGTTCTCCTACTTCATCAAGAAAAAGCGTGCCTCCGTTTGCCGCTTCGAAAAGTCCGGCTTTTTCAACAATGGCTCCGGTAAAACTTCCTTTTTTGTGGCCGAACATCTCGCTTTCGATCAATGTTTCCGGTATCGCGCCGCAGTTAACCGGAACAAACGCCTTACCTTTTAGGGGCCCGCTGTCGTGTATCATTCTCGCAATGAGTTCTTTACCGGTGCCGCTTTCGCCAATAATCAATATATTAGTTTTTGTCGGTGCTACACGCGAGATCATGTTGAGTAAGCTTTTTATTGGCTGGGATTCTCCGATGATTCTACGGCTCATCAAGCGCTCCCTGCCAACTTGAATATTGGCAGATACATTGCAATCATTAATCCGCCGACTGTGCCACCAAGAAAAACCAAGATTAGAGGTTCGATTAGTTTCGTCAAACCATTAACCATTGTCTCCACTTCTGATTCGTAAAAATCAGCTACTTTGTCCAGCATTTTATCCAAAGCGCCGGTGGATTCACCGACTGATATCATTTGAACCGCCATTGGCGGAAAAACACCGAGTTTTGCTATTACTGCGCCGAGCGTTTTTCCGGCCTCCACGTCACCTCTAATTTTTGCTACCGCCGTTTCCAAAACCGCATTATCGATTGTCGATTTACAGATATCAATTGCATCAATAAGCGTAACACCGGCTGAAAGCAGGGTTTGCATGGTTCGGGAAAATCTTGCTACTCCGGCCTTTTGTGAGAGGTTGCCGAAAATAGGCAGTTGGAATACTAGGCGGTCTTTAATCGCACGACCTTCTGATGTTTTTAGGTAACGAGTAAGTAAAAAGATAAAGATACCTACTCCGCCGAAAATGTATAAAACGTTATTTGCAAAGAAATGTGAAATAGTAATTACAAATTGAGTTGGACCGGGCAATGCTTGTCCACTACTTTTCAGTAGTTCTTCAAATTTCGGAATAACGAAAACGAGCATGAGCGAGATTACACCAATACCAATAAGGACAACGATTATAGGGTACAACATTGCGCTTTTTACAAGCTTACGGAGCCTGTCGGCATCTTCCAGATATCGGGTGAGTCTCTTAAGCATCTGATCCATAGCTCCCGATGCTTCTCCGGCTCGCATTAGCGCGATAAATATTTTCGGAAAAATTTTTGGGTATCCGCTAATGGCTTCCCAGAAGTAACTGCCAGCTGAAACCTTTTCTTTTATGACCGTTACCGTTCGTTTCATTACTGAGCTATTTGTTTGCTCTGAGAGGATATCGAGTGCTTGCACAAGCGGTATGCCGGAGCTTACCAGTACTTGAAGTTGCCTTGTAAATGACACAAGCACTTCAAGTTTTACTGATTTTCCGACGCCGACCAACGATTTTAAATCAGAATTGAGTACGCCGGATTTCGAAATTTTTTGAGGTCGGACGCCCATGTTTCTGAGAAGCATTCGGAGGTCACCTTCACTGGCTGCCTCGAGTGTCCCGGTTACTTTTTTACCTTGCTTGTCTACGCCTTGGTATTGAAATTCAGCCATTTACTTTCCCTCCGGCCTTCTTTCTGTTACACCAGCGAGCGCTTTTGTGATCTCGTCAGGCATTGTGCTGTGTTCGATTGCATCGGCTTTTGAAAGAACGCCAGTTTTTACTAGTGCTATTAAACTTTGATTCATTGTTAACATCCCTGTTTCTTCTTGTCCTGCCTGCATCGAGGAGTAGATCTGATGAATTTTATCTTCTCTAATGAGATTACGAATGGCCATGGAGGGAAGTAGAAG
>Ga0208375_1002928_pt1 | contig 15240 bp, 4 predicted proteins | sample RifOxyD1_FD_184038 | JGI IMG/M metagenome (GOLD analysis project Ga0208375, IMG submission 184038) | Soil microbial communities from Rifle, Colorado - Rifle Oxygen_injection D1 (SPAdes) | ecosystem: Environmental > Terrestrial > Deep subsurface > Rock core/Sediment | place: Rifle, Colorado... | reverse complement strand
AAAGTGGCGCCGTGTAAGGCGCCACTTTTGCTTTTTTACTCACCCTATTACACGTCAGCCGGTTTCAAAATTGAATGAGATGCGTAGTTGTTTTTAAGAAAAAGTTTGGAGACGTACTAATGCGTACGTTGAAACACTTTTTATTAAAAACAACAAGCAGGTCGTCAATTTTGGAAGCGGTGTAAATTACTTATTAAGTTTTGCTCGAGACATTGAACCAAAGAAGCCAGTAGCTGGAAGACCCTTTGATGCTTGCCACTTTGCTAAAGCAGTTTTTGTCATAGCTCCAAAATATCCTGTTGCTTCAGAATTTAATAATCCTTCAGCAATCAAAACTTTTTGAAGTTCAACAACATCTTGTCCACGAGAACCGATTGTTAGGTTCCTAGTAAAATTGTAACCGTTTACTTCCAAATTTTTTGGTGCGGTGTCTACTCCTTTTGGAGACATTGCATCTCTTGTAGCTAAATCAAAGATGCCTGTTACCGAAAGGCCAAACTTTCCCTGCCACTTCATCAATGCAGTTTTTGTCATAGCTCCAAAATATCCTGTTGCATCTGTTTTTAAGAAACCAGCTGCAATCAAAACTTTTTGTAATTCCACAACGTCATTTCCCCTGTCTCCAACTTTCAAATTTTTTAAGAAATTGTAAGTTGTCTCTCCAAGAACTTGTCCAACTGGAGTTACATTAGAAACTATTGGTGTACTTGTCGCAATAACTGTGGTTGTAGTAGCTATTGTTGTTGTAGCAACTACTGGAGGTACATATGTTGATCCTCCTCCCCCTCCACCACCTCCACCTCCTCCTCCACCACTAGCTGGAGTTATTGTATAAACAAACGACGACACTGGAGATGAAACACTATTTGCATAACAAGATATTGCTTTTAATGTTTGAGATGCCACAACAGATACTTGTGAAGAATAAACTGTACCTGTAGAACATGTCGGAGTAGTTCCATCTGATGTATATCTGATACTAAGTGATCCAGAAGATAGCAACGTTACATTTTGATTACCAATATATGTACCTGAAGCTAAATTGGCTGTTGGAGCTGATATAACAATTCCACTAACGCTGTTATTCCCAAGTCCTGTACTTAGAGTACCGGAGACTTCAGATGCGTAAGCATTTGCAGTCAAAGCCAACATTGTTCCAAAAATGATACTGGCTATTTTTATTTTATAATTTGTGTTTTTCATACTTTTTTAATTAATACTAGCTTCAAATTAATTTGATTGCGCTCCGTAATTTGTAGAGTATGAACCACCTGCTGTTCCTGCTGGAACTTTTAGATCGACAGTAACACTAACTTGACGACCTTCTGTATTTGCATCCAAATCACTTGTTAGTGTTAGATTTGTACTGTATGTATTCGCTGCTGTTATTGTAATTGCGGTTGAAGTCCCTGTTGCATTAGATGACTGTGCTGAATAAATACGCATGTTATTTGCTGTTGCAATACTATTTGAGCCACTTACCCAATCACCGAATTTCAAAGCTAGATTTGTTTCTGTTGTTGGAACTGTAATCAAGAATGTCCATGATCCACCATTTGTAAATGAATCATCCGCTGTCATGGTACTGTTAACAGTATTTATTCCTGTTACTGCTAGAGTTCCATTTCCTTGTACTACTGGGTCAGCATTTACTTGATATGTAACTGTTACATTCGCAGTATGCCCAGTTGATGAAGTTACAATTACGTTATATGTATGAGCGCCTAATGTTTTAGCGTTTGCATTACTTGCTCCTGTAATTGTAGAAGCTGGAGCAACTGAAGAACCATTTACTGTTATTCCAGTAGCATTTGTTGTATCAAACTGTATACCAGAAGCGAAGCGTGCATTTGCTTCTGTTACTGTGTAAGCAGAAACTATCGCTGTACCATTAATAGCAACTGTAGGAGTTACTGGAGTAACACTGTCAGCATTTACTTGATAAGAAACTGTAGCATTCGCCGTATGTCCAGTTGAAGAAGTAACTACCACATTGTATGTGTGAGCTCCAAGAGTTTTAGAAGCTGTATTATCTGCAGCTGTTACAACTCCTCCTGTTACAGATGCTGTTACACCATTAACTGTAACTGAGGCATCGTTAGTTACTGTGAATTGTACACCTGTGGCGAAGCGTGAGTTTGCTTCTGTTACAGAGTAAGCAGATACAACTGGTATTCCACTAATTACAACTGTTGGAGTAACTGGTGCTACGCTATTTGCATTCACTTGATATGACACTGTCATATTTGCAGTATGGTCAGACGATGAAGTAACAATTACATTATAAGTATGAGCACCTAATGTAGTTGCACCTGACAATGTATCAGCATTAACTGTCGCACCTGATGCTGTAATTGTACCGTTGACTGTTGTTGTCGCACCATTTGTAGTTGTGAATTGTAAACCAGAAGCAAAACGTGCTTGTGCCTCTGCTAATGAATATGCAGATACAATTGCTTGGTCGCCAGTTTTGATTGTAATTGTTGGAATTACTGGAGTAACACTATCAGCATTTACTTGATATGACACTGTTATGTTTGAAGTATGTCCAGTTGATGAGGTTACAATAACATTATATGTATGAGCACCGAGTGTTGTTGCACCTGATAAAGTATCGGCATCAATTGTCGGACCTGATGCTACAGTCGTACCATTAACTGTTGTTACTACTCCATTTGTAGTTGTGAATTGTAAACCAGAAGCAAATCTTGTACCAGCGGCTGTTGCTGTGTATGAAGATACTATTGTTGGGCCAGCAATTGCTACTGTTGGAAGAACTGGAGTAACACTATCTGCATTTACTTGATAAGAAACTAATACGCTTGCTGTATGACCAGTTGATGATGTTACTACAACATTGTATGTGTGCGCGCCAAGAGTTTTTGCTTGAGAATTTGTTGCAGATGTTACAACACCTCCTGTTACAGATGATGTTACACCATTAACTGTTACAGATGCATCGTTAGTTACTGTAAATTGTACACCGGTTGCAAAACGTGAGTTTGCTTCTGTTACAGAATAAGCAGATACAATTGCCGTGCCACTAAGTACAACTGTTGGTGTTACTGTTACAACTGCATTAGCTACAACATTGTATGAACTATTACTTGTAGAAACGTTACCAGAAATATCTGCCACGTTCACTGCAAGTGAATGTGTTCCGATAGATGATGACTTAGCAAAAGTTACTGTCCATGTTCCTGGAGTTGTTTCTGATGCGGAATTTCCATTTACACTAACTGAACTTGCTGTGTTATCTTCAACAACTGTTACTATAATATTTGTATCATTTGTTGCTTCATAACTTGCCTTATCTGTTGATACAGAAGAAATAACTGGGGCTGTACGATCAGCAGCATCAGTAAATGTTACTGTTGTTTGCTTTGGAGTAACTGAACCACTTGAAACTACAACATGGGAAACTCCTGTTGATGTTTTTGCAAGTTGAGTTGTTGCAACACCACTTGTTAATGTTAAGAAGCCATTAGTTAAGCTAGCTCCACCATCTGAATTAAGAAGAGCCACTGTTGTGCTGTCATTTGTTACTGTGTTTCCATAAGTATCCTGTCCAGTTACTGTAATTGTTGATTGAGCTGTAATATCAACAGATGTTGGTGAAGCTCCAATTGCGAATTTATTTAGAGATGCTGGAGTAACAGTAATTGCACTTTGTGTGCCAGTAATAGAAGCTGTTACAGTATCAGTAACTGTTACAGTTTGTTCTCCTGTAGTTGTTAATGTAATACCACCAGCAAATGTTTTTGTACCATTATCTCCTCCTATGAAAGCATAATTAGTTGGTAATACGGTAGATCCTTTTACATCTGAAGAAGTAAAGGCTACTGTCCCTGTATATAATGGGTTTGTATTATTGTATTGATCTTGAGCAGTAACTGTAACACTTGAAGCCACACCAGACACTACTGGGTCTGTTATACCTGAAACTGACAAGTGAGTAACAACGCCAGGAGCGAACACCACATTTTGTGTTGATGTTTTAGTAAATGCTGTTGCAGGAGTATTTGATAGAGATAGATTGACTGTCTGTGCTGTCTGATCAGAAATATTTAATGTACCAACACCGTTTACAATATCAACAAGACCTGCGCCAGTTGCAGTACCGTCAGTTGCTAAAGTTACATCAGTATCTTTATCCCCACCTGTTGTAACAATATTGTTATTAGCATCTTGTAATTGAACTGTAACAGTAATAGGAGCATCTACTGTTCCATCTGCTGGATTGATGATGACATATTTTGTAGCTGGACCATTTGTTACAGTAATTGTTCCTGAGTTACTACTGAAGGCTCCATTAACTGCATGGATAATTGCAGAGCCAGAAAGTAAACCTGTCATAACAGTATTTGCACCAGTTGCTGGATCGACAGGACTGATGTCAGTTGCGACAACATTTCCTGTTAGGCTAGTTAAGCTCCATACTGTTGTTCCTGGATTTCCAACATAGTTATCATATTGATCACGAGTAACTCCATAAACTGTAAGAGTACTTCCTGATGCTAATGATGATGCAGGAACAACTGTACCTGAACCATTAGCTGCAGTTTCTACGTTTACTTTGGTTACGGCACCAACTCCAAACACCACATTTTGTGTTGAGGTTACATCTGCTGTAACAAGTACTGGACTTGAAAGTGAAAGATTAACTGTCTGTGCTGTGTGGTCAACAACATTTAATGTTCCAACACCATTTACAATATCTACAACGCCTCCAACTGCTGCACCGTCTACTGTAAGAGTTACATCTTTATCTTTATCTCCACCTGTTGTAACAATGTTGTTATTAGCATCTTGTAGTTGAACTGTAACTGGAATTGAAGCATCAACTGTTCCATCTGCTGGATTGATGATGACATATTTTGTAGCTGGACCATTTGTTACAGTAATTGTTCCTGAGTCGCTATTAAATGCTCCACTAACTCCATGAATAACTGCTGAGCCAGAAAGAACTCCTGTCATAGTTACACTCGTTGCAGGTGAAGCTCCGAGGTTTCCATCAATAACTCCCCCTGTTTTATTAGTTAATGTCCATGTTGTACTTGGATTTCCAACATAGTTATCGTATACGTCACGAGTAACTCCATAAACTGTAAGAGTACTTCCTGAAGCTAATGCTTGTGCAGGAACAACTGTTCCTGAGCCGTCAGCTGCGGTTTCGACGTTTACTTTCGTTGCAGCACCAGCGATTACACTTAGAGAAGCAGAGTCAACTGTGTGAGTATTAGATGTAAATCTAATAGTGAAGCTATCTATTTTATCATAAGCCAAATCTGTAAATGTTGCGTCCCCTGATACTGTAGTTGCAGTAAGAGTAGTTCTTAATGTTCCGGTACCTGTTAATTTTGAAGCAGTAACTGTAGTTCCGTTAACTACTAAGTTTCCGTATTGGTCAACAACATGTACAACTGGTTGTGTTGTTAATACCGCTGTTGCAGCATTACCTCCAGTAGCTGGAGTGGTAAATGTCAAAGTATTTGCAGCACCTGCTGTCAAAGGACCAAAAGCAACTGCGTTTACAGTTACAGCACCATCAGCAAAATGTAATTGGAAAGCATCGGTCTTGCTATAACCTAAATCAGTGAATTTAGCTAAACCGTCTACTCCACTAACTGCGGTTAAAGTAGTACGTAATGTTCCTGCTCCAACAGCAAGAGATGCTGTTATTGTTCGACCACTTATTGGATTACCTGCTAAATCTGAAACCAAAATCCAAGGTTGTGTTGTAAAAATATCGTCGACTGTTCCGGTTGTAGTTGGAACTTGGCTAACAGTTAAATTATTAACAGCTCCTACGGTAACTGTAATTGTTCCTGAATCTCCTGGGGCTAAAGCTCCATTGACTGCATGAATTAGTCCAGTACCAACGAGTGCGCCTGTGAAAGTAACATTAGCTGATGGGGAAGCGCTTAAGTTAGTGCCTGTTACTCCACCTGTTGTTGTAGCCATTGTCCAAACTGTATCTGCTGGATTTCCAACATAGTTATCATATTGATCACGAGTAACTCCATAAACTGTAAGAGTCGCGCCAGAAACTACTGACTGAGAAGAAACGACTGAGCCTGAGCCGTCGGTTGCAGTTTCAACATTAACTTTAGTTGCAGTACCAGCCGTTAAAGTTATAGAGTTTGAAGTCGCACTATCAATACTGTTAGCTGTAAATTTTACAGTGAATGCACTTATTTTATTATATTGAATGTTACTAAAGACTGCGTTGCCACCTGTAGTTGTAGTTGTTAAAGTACCAGAAAGAGTACCAGAACCTGCAACTTTAGAAACAGTAACACTTGTACCATCTACCACTGTGTTTCCTGCTGCGTCCAAAACCTGTACAGTTACTGCACTTATTGGAGCGTCAACATTTGTACCAGCGAGAGCGCCACTTGTAACTGAAAGAGATGCTGCTGCCCCTGGGGTTACTGTAATTGTTCCTGAATCTCCTGTAGTTAAACCTCCATTAACAGCATGAATTACTCCAGTACCAACAACTGCTCCTGTGAGAGTAACACTGGTTGCTGGTGAAGCGCTTAAGTTAGCACCTGAAACTCCGCCAGTCGCACCTGTTATTGTCCACGTTGTACTTGTATTTCCAACATAGTTGTCAAATTGGTCACGAGTAACTCCGTAAACTGTAAGAGTACTTCCTGATGTTAGAGATTGTGAAGAAACGACTGAGCCTGAGCCATTAGCTAAAGTTTCAACTTTAACTTTTGTCGCAACACCAGCCACTGTTGTAAGTGTTCCAAAATTTGTTGTTCCATCAACTCCAGAAATTACTCCTGATGTCATTGTTATATTCCCAGTACCTATAACTGTACCGGTTGGTCTTACTTGAAGATCTGAAAATGTGAGAACTGCGGGTGTTGCAGAAGATACTCCTGTAATATTAAAACTCAAAGTATTCGTACCTGGAGTAACAACTGAAGCCCCTAAAGTAAGTTCAGTTGTACCATTAATTCCAATCGTCACATTTTGTGCTGTATTAAATTCCCAGCCGGCAGGTAAAGTAAGAGTATGTATTCCTGTCGAAATATCTCCTACCGCACCTTCTGTAATAATCGGACCTCCTCCAAGGCTTGTCCAAGCAACTCCGGCAGATGCTGAACTCGTATCTATTGAGACACTAGTTCCACCTGTTGCTGGAGTGACTACTCCGGCAGCCATAACTTGATAAGTAGTAAAGCCTGCTATAGCTAAAGCAAACAAAGAAACTACTACAGAACGCATTGATAATTTAGTAAAAAGATTTTTCATAAAAGAATGTAAATTTTTAATTTACAAATATTAAAATAATAATTAGAAACGGTTACTTGATACCCGAAGTTTTACAATGAATACAACCCAAGTGGCGGGTATTGACTGCACTCTACTCCTACCTGAAAAAGGAGTCAATAGTATACCAGTTAAGATTAAAAATAAAAGTTGACACAAAAAATACTTGAAATAAATGTATAAATTAGCAAATTAAAAATGCTTATAATATATAGCTTTTTAGAAAAGACAAAATAAAAGACAGGAAATACACCTTATTTGCTCAGGTAAAGTGTAAAGGACGATTTTTAAAAAGTTAGCAGTAAGCAGTAGGCAGTATGCAGTAAGATACAAGATACTAGAAGCAAGGAGAAAGGAGTATGGAGTACGAAATAGCAAAAGCGCGACCCGAGCTGACTTCGTGATTACACTATGTCATGCCAATGGGGTCGCGCTTTTACTGTATTCCTAATTTTAATCCTACGTCAGCTGATTTCAAAATTGTTCCAAACATCTCTTCAAAAGAGTCAGGATTTGCTTCGTAGAATTTATTTTACGATAGCCGGCTAGAAAATTATACAAGATTCGAGGCGTGGGAAAGGTTGCGAGGAGACGTACTTAATAGTACGATGACGAGCAACCAGGGACCCACAACAAAGAAGATTATATGATTTTGTAGTCGGTGTTATGACTTCTTTCCACGCAAACCAGTGCCGGCGGGAATAAGACGGCCAATAATTACGTTTTCCTTCAATCCCCTCAACTCATCCATCTGTCCTCTCGTTGACGCTGTAATCAACACTCTCGTTGTATTTTGGAATGACGCACTCGATAGCCATGAGTCAGTAGATAGAGCCACATCAGTGATACCAAGTACCAAATAACGTCCCTTTGCTTCTACTCCACCACGTGCCTTTGTACGCATATTTTCTGCGCGGAAATTTGAAACTTCAACGACATCACTTTGTGTAAAGCGAGTCTCACCTGGGTTTACAATTTTCACACGTCCAAGCATTTGCTTGATAATAACTTCAACGTGCTTACGAGAAATAGCCGCACCTTGTAATTCATAAACTTTGTTAATTTCACTTACGATATATTCTTCTGTAACTTCCTTGCCTGCATTTTGGAATAATTCATCAATATCACAAGATCCATCAGTAAGCATTTGTCCCTGCTTAATTCTATCTCCAACTTTTACAATTGGCTGACGACGGAATGGCACTGTATATTCAACTTGCTTACCACTTTTATTTCCCTTTGCTCCATCATCATCCATGATAATAGTGATGATTTTTTCTTTTCCTTCATCACGAATACCCATAACTTCACCTGCTTCATGAGCAATAATTGCAGGATTTTTTGGCATTCTTCTTTCGAAGATTTCTTCAACACGAGGAAGACCTTGTGTAATATCCACTCCTGAAACTCCTCCTGAATGGAAAGTACGCATAGTAAGCTGTGTTCCTGGTTCACCAATAGCCTGTGCAGCGACTATTCCAACAGCTTCACCCAAGTCTACTTTTTTGTTACGCCCCATATCTAGTCCATAACATTTCTGGCAAATACCATGTAATGACTGACACATAAGTGGAGAAAATACTTTCGCCTCTTGTACACCAGCATTTTCTACTATAACTGAATCATCTTTGTTAATGAGGTGATTTTTCTTAAATAGAACCTTACCGTCAACAACAATATCTTCAGCAATAATACGTCCACGAATATTTTTTGAAATTGGAACTTCAATTCCTAGAGCATTTTCTTTACGAACAATTTTACTTTCCTTAGTACCACAATCAATTTCTGTGATAATAGCATCCTGTGCCACATCCACGAGACGTCGTGTAAGATATCCAGCTTGAGCAGTTTTAAGAGCCGTATCTGAGTTTCCTTTTCTAGCTCCATAAGTTGTAATGAAATATTCAAGTGGTGTTAGTCCTTCTTTGTAAGAAGAAATAACTGGGAAGTCCAAGTTTCGTCCTGAGTTGTTCACAATAATTCCTTTCATTCCGGCCATTTGAATAACCTGAGCAATAGAACCTCTGGCTCCTGAGTTAATCAAATCGTAAACTGATCCATGCTTTTCGAGTGATGCTGGAATAAGTTTTTCAATTTTACTTCTAACTGCTTGCCATACTTCAATTGTCTTTTCATAACGTTCTTCATCAGAAAGTAAACCTTCTGCAAAAGATTCGTCCACTCGTCCTGCTAATTCCCAACCTTCTTTTACTAATTCACCTTTTTCTTTTGGAACTTTCACTGCATCAATATTCCAAGTTGTTCCTGAAACTGTTGCATATTTGTAACCGAAAGTTTTAATTTTATCAATTACTGTTGGTGCAACTTCTGCTCCATAAGCTAGAATAACTTCATCAACAATTGTGTTTATTTTTTTAACATTCACTTCTTCATTTATATATGGGAAGTCTGATGGGAAAACAGAGTTGAACAAAAGTCTTCCAATTGTAGTTTGAAATGGCTTACCACCAAATGCAGAATATTTTGCTTTATCACTTGGCATAACTGTAATTTTTGCGCGGAAAGAAACAATACCGAAGTCATAAGCAGTGATTGCTTCATTTGGTGTTGGGAATATTTTTCCTTCACCTTTTTCTCCTTCAATAACTTTTGTCATCCAATAAGCTCCGAGGACCATGTCCATACGTGGACTAACAATAGAATCTCCAGACCCTGGCTTTAACAAGTTTCTGTTAGCAGCCATAAGTGTGCGAGCTTCTTCCTGAGCTAAAGCGGATAATGGTAAGTGAACAGCCATTTGGTCTCCATCGAAGTCAGCGTTGAAAGCCGAACAAACTAGTGGGTGAAGAGAAATAGCATTACCTTCAATCAATTTTGGGTTGAAAGCTTGAATACCTAATCTGTGAAGTGTCGGCGCACGGTTTAGAAGTACGAATTTTCCTTCAATACATTCTTCAAGAATTGCCCACACTTCTGGAATACTTTCTTCTATTAATTTATTCGCACCACGAATGTTGAATGCTAATTCTCTTTCTAATAATTTTGAAATTACGAATGGCTTGAAAAGTTCAAGTGCCATATGTTTTGGAAGTCCACACTCATTAAGTGCTAGTGATGGTCCAACAACAATTACAGAACGAGCTGAATAGTCCACACGCTTTCCAAGTAAGTTTCCACGAAGCAGTCCTTGCTTTCCTTTCAAATTATCAGACAATGACTTTAGCTGACGCTTCTGTGATTGACTCATAACAGCGTCTTGTCCATGACGAGCAGAGTTATCTATAAGTGCATCTACCGCTTCTTGTAGAATTCTTTTTTCATTTCTAAGGATTACATCCGGCGCACCAATTTCCATCAATTTCTTCAAACGGTTGTTACGATTGATAACACGACGATACAAATCATTCACGTCTGACGCCGCATAACGGCCTCCTTCAAGCGCAACCATAGGACGAATTCCTGGTGGTATAACTGGAATAACTGTCATAAACATCCATTCAGGACGAATGCCAGCATTTTTAAATGCACGAACAAGTGAAAGACGCTTTTCAGCTTTATCACGTTCTAGTGAACTAATCTTTTCAAGTAAAACTACAATTCTTGCTTCAAGTTCTGACAAATCAATAGTCTTGAAAATATCAAAAATAGCTTCTGCTCCAATACCAGCCTCAAAACATGTTCCATATTTCATGGCATATCTATGATATGTTAATTCATCAAATATTTTCCAAGGTTTAATTTCTTCAATTTCTTTCTTTGTTGCAGTTAAAAGTTCACGAAGTTTATCTTGTGTCTTTTCATCGCTGGCTGATTTTACTTTTGCTTTAAATTCACTATCAAGATTAGCCAAAATTTCTGCCTTAGCTTCTTGATTAACTGATTTAATAATATATCCAGCAAAGTAAACAACTTTTTCTACATCAGATACTGGTTGAGAAAGAATAAGTGAAATACGTGAAGGCACAGTACGCAAAAACCAAATATGCGCAACTGGAGATGCAAGTTCAATATGTCCCATGCGTTCACGACGAACAATAGACTTTGTTACTTCAACTCCACACTTCTCACAAACAATATCCTTATAACGGATGCGACGATATTTTCCACAATAACATTCATAATCTTTTTCTGGACCGAAAATTCTTTCATCGAAAAGTCCATAACGTTCACTGCGTCCTGTTCTGTAGTTGATGGTCTCTGGTTTTGTTACCTCACCAAAGGACCAGCTTCTGATTGCTTCAGGTGATGCGACTTTAATCGCAAGGCCGTCAAAATTTGTTGTATCAATTGTTTTCATATGGTTATTTTTTAATGAGCGAAGCGATTATAAAAAATTCCACCCAACCACACCGCATTAGCGATGTAGTTATTTTTTACTATTATATTTTTATTATTTAATATTGTTTTCATATATTTTGTAATGTGTGGCTGGGTAAGAAAATTATAGTCATTCCATTCCTTAATTTTGCTTAATTATAGAGATGATTCACCAATTAACGGTTCGTTGTATCCTTCTAACTTTCTAGGAGAAACGTCCAGCGATAGTCCGCGTAGAGTATTCAACATAACTGTAAATGATGCTGGTGTATTTGGTTCTTGTATATCTTCACCTTTAATAATGCTATCGAATGCTGCTGAACGTCCGACAATATCGTCTGACTTTACAGTCAACATTTCACGCAAAATGTGTGCTGCCCCGTAACCTTCGAGTGCCCATACTTCCATTTCTCCAAATCTTTGACCTCCACCCTGAGCCTTTCCACCAAGAGGTTGCTGAGTAATTAATGAGTAAGGACCGATTGATCGCATGTGTATCTTGTCTTCAACCATATGGTGAAGTTTCATTATATACATAACGCCAACGGCGGTTTCTTGATTGAAAGCCTCGCCCGTTCGTCCATCATATAATTGCATTGTTCCTGATTCTTTAAATCCAGCCTTAACTAATTCTTCTTTAATTTCTGCGTCTGACGCTCCCTGGAATGATGGCACAACTGCTTGATAGCCAAGAGTTTCCGCTGCTAATCCCAAATGCATTTCAAGAATTTGTCCTAGGTTCATACGAGATGGCACACCTAGTGGTGTTAACAAAATATCAATTGGAGTTCCATCAGCTGCGAATGGCATTTCTTCAATTGGAAGAATTGTTGAGATAACTCCTTTGTTTCCGTGGCGTCCAGCTAATTTATCTCCAACAGAAATATTACGAACTTGTGCAACTTCAATGTGAACACGCTTGATAATTCCACTTTCCAAATTATCCCCTCTTTCACGTGAGAAAACTTTTACACCGATAATACGTCCACGCTTTCCATGATCTAGTCTTAATGATGAATCTTTCACATCACGAACTTTTTCACCGAAAATAGAACGAAGTAGTCTTTCCTCTGGAGTAAGTTCTGTCTCGCCCTTTGGTGTAATTTTACCAACCAAAATATCCCCAGGTCTAACTTCAGCACCAACACGAATAATTCCATCTTCATCAAGATTTTTTAATTTACTTTCACCAACGTTTGGAATGTCATGTGTTGTAATTTCTGCTCCTAATTTTGTATCACGAACATTACATACGAATTCTTCAATGTGAATTGATGAGAATTTACTATCCTTAACCAATCTTTCTGAAAGAATAATAGCATCTTCATAGTTCGCACCATTCCATGATAGGAAAGCTACACGAACATTATGACCAAGAGCAATCTGACCATTGTCCGATGTTGCGGCATCCGCCAACACTTGTCCTTTCTTAACTTTTTCACCAATTGAAACTATAGGTCTCTGATGGAAAAGGTTAAAAGCGTTTGTACGAGCAAAGTTAATCAAATCATAAGTATATTCTTTCTTCTCAGCCTTTATAACAATTTTCTTCGCATCAACATATTTAACTTCACCTGCCTCATCTGCTAGAACAAGTCTTCCAATATTCTTCGCTGCTTCTCTTTCCATACCTGTCGCTACAAGTGGAGCCTCTGGACACATAAGTGGCACTGCTTGCTTCTGCATATTACTTCCCATCAGTGAACGAGTCGCATCATTGTGTTCTAGGAAAGGAATCATAGAAGTCGCAACAGAGAAAGCCTGATTAGTTGCTACGTCGATGAAATCAACATCATCACGTGGCACAAGAGCTGGCTGGCTGTCCTTACGAACTTCTGTTTGTGGATTAACTAACTTTCCATCTTTATCAACTTCGTTTCCAGCATGAGCAATAATGTAACGTTCTTCTTCAAGAGCGTTCATATAAATAATTTCTTTTGTAATTTTTCCTTTTACAACTTTTACATAAGGAGTTTCGATAATACCGAAATCATTTATGCGAGCGTAATTAGACAAACGTAAAATAAGACCAATGTTTGGACCTTCTGGAGTGTGAATTGGGCAAACACGACCATAATGTGAAGTGTGAACATCACGAACTTCAAATCCGGCGCGCTCACGAGTTAATCCTCCGGGACCAAGGGCGGAGAGTGTACGTAGATGTTCAACTTCTGCGAGCAAGTTCTCTTGGTTCATGAACTGTGAAAGCTGGTTTGTCGTAAAGAATTCTTTAATACGAGCTTGTAGTGGACGCTGATTGATTATCGCAATAGGAAGAGTTGTATCTGTGTCGATAACAGACATTTTATCTTGAATATTTCTCTTCATTTGCATCATACCTGTACGGATTTTACCGGCCATCATTTCTCCAACATAACGAACACGACGTGAGCCTAAATGGTCGATATCATCTTCCTCAGCATTTGGATTATTATTTAATTCAACGAAATAGTTAATGATTTCAACCATATCTTCTTTTGAAAGAGTGCGACGTGCTGCATCTTTGTCTGTCTTTGGGTCAATTGGCTTACCGAAACGCTTGTTGAAACGAAAACGTCCAACAGGAGAAAGGTCATAACGTTCAGGTGAAAGAATTGAGTCAACATATTCCTTAGCATTCTCAGGAGTAGCTAAATCTCCATCACGAAGACGCTTATAAATTTCAATATAAGAATCGTGTATTGTTTTTACTTCATCACGTTCAAGTAATGCTGTGATTGCCTGCAATGCAAAGTCGCGCCCTTCAAAGGCTTTTTTGATTTGTTCGTCGGTTGTTAGACCCATAACACGAAGAAGCGCAATTGCGGAGAATTTACGCTTTTTGTCGATACGAACATATATGCCACCATCTGATTCTGTGCCAAGTTCAATCCACACACCACGTGAAGGAATGATTTTTGCACCGAAATATTTTTTGCCTTTTGATTCTTCTGAATCAAAGAATACACCGAATGAGCGAGCAAGCTGAGGAACAACTACACGTTCAACACCGTTAATGATGAATGTTCCGTGAATAGTCATCAAAGGAAAATCTGCCATGAAGATTTCCTGTTCCTTAACTGTATTTAGAATTTTGTTTGAGAGTTTTACACGAGCGCGAAGTGGAGCTTCGTAAGTAAGTTTATTTTCCTTTGCATAAACTTCATCATACTTTGCTGGTGAAAGTTCGAATGAAATAAATTCAAGGTCAAATTTTTTCTCAGAGTAGTCATGAAGTGGTGAGAATTCACGGAAAATTTCCGCGATGCCACGTTCAGTGAGGTCTTTGTATGAGATGAGTTGGTTTTCGACGAGGTTAGGTAGTTTAGTAAGTGGTTCTCTATATTTAGAGAATGTTTTCACTGGGAGTTCTTTGCGGTGTGTTTTTGGCATAACAACAAATTGTGCCAAAGCAAATCATTTCACTTTGGCTTTAATATATAAATAATTAGAAACTGGATAATCCCACAATAATTCGCCCGTTTTTACTCTTTATACTATCTTTATTGTCCTCGCTCGTAACTAAATCAGTGGTCAATAGTGGGTGGATTATACCAGGCTTTTTTAAAAATAGCAAGAGCTAAAAGGTGGATTATGTGGATAAGTGGCCCAGTTATTAGTTATTTGTTATTAGTTATTGGTTATGATATAGGAAATACAGTAAATACAGCCCCTATCATCCCTATATTTAAAAAA
>Ga0208375_1002922_pt1 | contig 15252 bp, 18 predicted proteins | sample RifOxyD1_FD_184038 | JGI IMG/M metagenome (GOLD analysis project Ga0208375, IMG submission 184038) | Soil microbial communities from Rifle, Colorado - Rifle Oxygen_injection D1 (SPAdes) | ecosystem: Environmental > Terrestrial > Deep subsurface > Rock core/Sediment | place: Rifle, Colorado... | reverse complement strand
CGCTTAGTGTCGTATTCTTCGAGCTGAGTGAGATAGAGAAAAGAGCGAAGTGTCATGAGAGAGCAAAGTTAGAAATTAATTTGGCGACTTCTGCTGAGTGATCGAGATAGAAGAAATGACCGGTGTCTGGTGTTCTTCGTCATTTATCAAAGCCTTTTCCGGTTCAGTGCTGCATCGGAAATAAAACATTTTTCAAACAAGAGTGACGTTAGGCGGCATCATACGATTAGCCAAGTCAGGTTAAAAGAATCGCGCGCAATGTTGGTCGTACTGGAAAGGATTTTTGATTGACGCTGTGCGGTAGTTTAGGTATTCAACCGTCCAACCGGTGGTAGGATTGGAATGCCGAAGGTGCTAAAAATTACGAAGTGATTCCCTCCCGATTCTCCAATCGACGGTACGGAAATTTTTGAGGTGTTTTATGAAGAAGTTATATTCGTTACTCGTTCTGACATTTGTTTTTGCCGCGACCAGTGCCCAGACTGCACCGAGACTCGGCTTCGATGGATGCTATCAACTCTATTTGCCCGGAACAATGTACCCTGCGTTTTGTTTGCAAGGAACAGCAGAGGAAGGTATCAACGGTTCAGGCGTGCGTCTGGCGATCTTTGGTACAAACACTGATCGGTTGGTTCAATGCTTGGTTTCAACTAGCTCGGGAATGACGGACACGTCCTTCGTCTTCGAGCGCAACGGGAAGGCCGAAATGACCCTGCAAAATGTTCAAACGAAGAATGGTCGCAAGGAAGGCGATGCAATTATTGGGAGGACCAACCTCAAGTTCATGGAAATTAACTCGCGTGATACAGATCGCTTGATGAACATCGCTAACTCAAGCGCAAACTGCTTCTAGCAATAAGCAGTCTTTGCCGCTTTCTGAAAAGGAATTGAGTTTTTTTGAAAACCACGTTTTCCCAGCAATGCTGGAGAGCGTGGTTTTTTTATGCAGATTCCTTAAAAGTTGTTGTTAGATTGTCTGGTCACATATTGGCTGCAAACAGCTTGACTAATAACGCTCAATAGACTGGCCTCTGGTTTCACAAAAAAAGTTCTAACTTCTTGCACATACCCCAGCCAAAAAACTTACCACATATAGTGGTTTTTGTGGTAAGTTTTTAATATGTCTTCATCAAAGCTTATTTTAGCCACACTCAAAAAACATAAGGTGCTTACCTTTTCAGAATTACAAAAAAGGGGGGCGTCTGGCTCCTTTATTTACAAACTGACTGAAGAAGGTCTAGTGATTGCCGTTGGAAGTGGCATATATGCATCTTCCAGTCTTGATCCGTTTGTTGCTGCTGTTCTTGCAACAGCCAAATACTATCCTCGGGCGGTGATCTCAGGGCTTACTGCACTTCAAATCCATGGCTTTGGTCAAGAATACATTGAGAGAATTGATGTTGATATTCCGAGAGAAAATAGCATCAGAAATAAACTTCTTAGAACGCACCGAGTTCCTAAATCAAGATTGATCGGAATTGAAATCATGAATTTTCATAAAGGTAAAATTCGTATTTACAATCGCGAAAGAAGTCTATGTGAAGCTTATCTAATTGATCAGGAAGGCCTCATCTTTTTTAAAGCACTAAAGCGCTATGTCGCCTCGGGCAATATTCATTTCGATTTGATTCAACAATACGACAAAGCCACACGTACTCAAGTTCTAAAACACATTCGACAAGAAGTTGCAGATGTCTAAGAAAAATTCACCAAAAACATTTCTTGCTCAAGCAAAATCATGGGCAACACGAAACAAACTTTTTGGAAAACAGGCTTTTCTTCGCCATGTCATTTTTCAGTTTGTTGAGCAATTGAATGCAATATCTGACGATTTTATTTTTAAGGGCGGGAATCTTTTATGGGTGTATCTCCATACTCCAAGGACGACTATTGATCTGGACCTTTCAACTTTGCGAACAAACACTCATGAATCAGTCCATCTCCCAAGACAACTTAAAGACTTATTTTATGACATCAATAAATGGCTGGAAGATCGATTATAAAGGCGAAAAGCTTGATAAAGTAAATTGAGTAAGGAGATGAAGACATGGGAATCTATGAAGAACTAAAGAAGATTTGGAAAATGCTCGGCATCAAGGGTCATGTCAAAAATTATTCGTCCAAGCCTTTGTGGGTGCTTGAAACGGAATCAGGTCATCCAATCGCCAGAGTTCTGAGCCCAGGTTTCAAAACGCCCATCGACGTTGACGTGGATGGATTCAAACGCGTGGATGGCGGAGCTATCGAAGGTCACAAAAATTGGTGGAAGTTTTACGACTTCTCCACCGTTGAAGTATTTGACCGTGGCTCAGGTCTTAGTGTCTCGGTGATCTCGAAGAGGGCCGTTCCTGAGAAACATTTTGGAGACCCAGTCCTCTACAAAGAGGTCAAATGGGGGACTCCCATCCAAGTAATCTCAGACATACGCCGGGACAAGAAGAAGCGGATTGTTTCTTATTTTGTGTCCGGAAAAGGGTGGGTCGAGTTTGAGCAAGCTCTCCAATTGACCTGCCATCATCAAATCGACAATGCGAGACCTGTTTTCCCAATCCACGGGAACCCTTACATCCGCACAAGGAGAGATCCATCGATCTTTAATAATCTATCGAACAAAGGGAGGACATAGTGGCAATCCCTCGCTTAGGCCGCATCACGAATACCGCCTTGCAATTCGCCCCGGCCACTTGGCTTACACTCTTTTTTTTGTTCGTAGCCAGGGCGTGGTTTAAGGTTGGACATCTACCAAGTTACTCGAACCCTGACCCCAAGAATTTGGACATGGACGTGCATCACAGATTGCTGTGGTTTTTCCTTTATCTGCTACCGTGGCTCATCTTCGGCTACGGGTTGACCAACTTGGGAAGAAAACTCTCGACTTGTATGATTGTTGGACCGCTCGTTTTGCTGTCCGTGATCCTTTTAATCGCCTTCGGTCCTCATATCCTAGTTTTTCCAGCGATTTGGGCGATGCCATTGATTTCCTTTATCGTGCTTGCGCTGGTTCTGGTTAAGCGGACTGCATCTAAGCAAGCGAAGTGGATCTACGGCATCAGTTTGCTTGTTCTTAATGTCTGGCTATGCGTCGACCCGTTCCGGCTGATGGAATGGTTTTACGACTAGCCCAGCCAAAACTTTAAATCAAGCAGCTTCTGCCGGTGGTCCCCAACTCAGGAAATCCAATGCCATTCGGTTAGTGTTTGATTTGTCTTGCAAGACCACTCAACTGCACGGATTCGTGCGTCTTTGGAGAGATTCGTTTTGGGTTGACTGCGTATATACAATAGCATACACTGATATTTGTGCAGTACGAATGGGATGACGCAAAAAACCGAAGCAACTTCAAAAAACACGGAATCTGGTTTGAAGAGGCGCAAACCGTTTGGGCCGATCAAAGATCGGTGGAGTTCTTTGACCCCGAGCATAGCGCACGCGAGGATCGGTTTATCCGAATCGGGTTTTCGAGCAAAAGCACACTTCTCTTGGTGATCTTCTGCGAACGGCTCGAAGGCGACGTGATTCGTATCATCTCCGCTAGGCGGGCGACCGTGAAGGAAGGTGGGCAGTATGAAAAACGAGTATGATCTGACGAAACTTAAGAAGCGGCCCGGCAAGGCTAAATCCGACCCCGAGGCGGTCAAAACGGCCATCAGCATTCGTTTGGATGGCGCGGTCCTGGCGGATCTGCGCTCGGAGGCCGAAAGGCTCGGCATTCCTTACCAGACGCTCATCGGCAGCATCCTTCACCGGTACGCCCACGGCGATCTGGTGGACCGCAAAGCTATCAACCTCAAACAGCTGGTTGGCAAGGCGTCCTGACGGGTGTTGTTTAATGTTCACCAGGTTCTAAACTCGTCCAGCTTGGCCAGTCAATTTTCAAATTTCTGATAGAGCTTCTTTAAAATGCATTCCGACATGATTTATATAATCGTTGTTGCGGTCGCGCGCATCAGCGGCAAAAAGTTCACCAACCACAAATCTTGTAAACTTTGAGTCCTTTGCGTTCGTAAGTTTTTTATCAACAGCATACAATGCCGTGTGGACTAAAAGTGCAGCTACGTTCGTGTTAGATAAGCGCAAGCCAAGTGCCAACGGATCTATATACAAAGTACCATCTTCATAACGCGCTATCTGTTCGTATCCACAATCCTTACTGCTGAACAAATCTCCACAAACACCCGATTGCATATCGTACTTGAGGCCTGCGAATTTTATGTTTTTCAGTAAGGACTTATATTCTTGCATCAAAAGAATATATAAAGAATCGTTCCAGATATATCTTAACTTTGAAATGGCTTGTTCTGCCTGCTCTTCAACAGACCGTTGATCATCGGTGATGATTGTAAGAAAACGGTCCTGAGCTTCATTGAGATCAAGCAATTTTGCAGACGGTACATTATTCAAAACATTCTTTCTGCAAAAACATGCTCCGGCACCAGTATCGCTATCTATTGCGCTTCGTTCAGCGGCAAAAACTCCAGTTGTCGACAAGACGGTAAACACAGAAAAAGCCACTAAAATCAACTGCTTCATATGGAGTCCTTTCTAAAGAGACGTATTCGTAACATGTCTGACTAGTCGTGTCAAGTATTACTCAGTATTACTCAGGGGTGTGTTGGTTCTGCAACAGCCATTTAGAAGACAAGGATAAGTGCGCTTTTGATTAATAAGGCCTTACTGCAACTTGAATATAATTATCATCAAGCTTATCCCTGAAAATTAGAGCAATCTTTTTTCCGACACGACTCACTAGTGTTGCGCCAATCGCTGCATCGACGCCTGTAAAATAAATAGTCATGGTGTGCCAAACTTTAGAGCATTGTGCTACCTCAACAAATACTTCACCGCCGGGATTCATGTTAACATTTTGCAGCCGGCAAACGGTCAGATCATTCTCTTCAATTTCTTGTCCTTGAGGCCAGTTGGGATGCCGAACCTTGATTTCGGCCCACGAAGCAGTTGAAAACAAAAGAGCGAATAAAATTGATACTAACCCCAACTTAGTCATGAATACTCCTTGAGTCGTATTTAAAAACACAGGCCCTTATATATAAAAAGACGACCCACCGCGTCAAGTCGTTATTGAACAGAGGAACCGTACGAAAAAATACATCTCAAATCACTAATAGGTTCTGACGATTAGTGATCTGAGATGAGCCGTTCTCTCTATACACTAGTGTTATTTCTTCTCGCCTGTTGCTTTTCAGTTGCAGGTTTAACCAATGAATTTCCAGAACTTACAAACAAAAACACCCAAATTATATCTTTGCCGGATGCCCATGTAGATCTAGCCCTCAGGCTCTATGCCATAGATAACGCGCAGCATACAATTCAGTCGGCAACCTTTGTTCAGTCAGTGGATGATAAAGTGGGGATTTACTATTTAGAGGGCATAAGAAGGGCTCTTGAACGTGGCGTCTCGGGGCAATTTATTTTTGATCGGATAGGATCATTTCCGTTCGATCGAAGGGGCAAAGCAATTGAAGTTTTGGGATCATCAGACAATAGCCGTGTCATTTGTTTAAGTCCTATTGCAAAAGCTGTTTGTAAACTCTCCCCGATGGACGTCTTTCATATAAAAATATTGGCAATAGATGTTGGAACCCCTAATGAGATTATCTTTGTTGGTGGTCGTAATAATGACCCAATTGCTATAAATGCGCTCGACTATTCAATTGCTGTGCGCCCGATCGATCCTAACCAACCATACTTGGGGGACGATATACAGAAAGTTTATGTTGGCGAATGGAAAACTGCTTCAATTATTCAATCACCGAAGAAAAAGACAAAACTTACCGACAGAACAAAAAGACGTTTAGACGGATTCAAAGAATTTCCGACCGATGCATTTTCGTCGGCACAAAAAAAAGAACTGGAAGAACTTAAAAAAATCATTTCCGTTCCTGCCTTGCTTGAAACGTCACATCCACAGGTGTTTGTCCCACAAAAAATACGAGCAATAAGTCATAATGTGATCACTTCAATTGTTGAGTCTCGCGTAAGATTAAGCCGAAAACAGCGAATTGAACGGATCAAGAGTATTATTTCCAATCGTGTGGCTGACATAGTTGCTAAGAGCAATCTAACTGACATCAGCTCGATGGCCGTAAGGTTCACCCCCGAAGTTAAAGAAGCAATCGATTTCGCAGTTTCAAGCGGTGCTGAAGTAAGACTTCTGACAAATGGCCACAAAGCGCATCATTCGACCATGGGGCTTGGTTGGGTGTATAGCTTGGAGGATTTATTTGAAAGACAGACAGCTTCACTCGGAAAAGACGGATTATTTCGAGTTTTTACCTTCGAGCCTTCAGAAGAAAAAATACCGATGCGACCAAATTATATGCATCAGAAAATGGTCGTTGCAAACGATCCTGCTACAAAAAAACCCGGAATTGTTATCGTGGGATCAGATAACCTTAATGAACCAAGCCGTTTATTTAATAACGAATTAGTAATAGTGGTCGATGATCCGATATACGCGGCTCATATGCGTGAAAAGATCGACAGTGATATCAGTCGTTATTTTCTTGAAGTAACGCTTTCAAAAATCGCGGACGACCGCTTATGCAGCATGGGATTACGAAGGAAACTCGCAAATCTAATCGAAAGACTTCTCTGACCAAACCTCACATTGGCCTTATTTTGGTCTTGTTCGGGAAGCCCTAGTTAGTGGGCCCGCTTCATGCGGAGTGTACCAAGAAAACGGTAATTCTCGCTGTCCGTCAAATCTGATTTTAAATAGAAATTTCCAATAAAGAGATCAAGGCCTGTCAGGTAATAAAGTTGGGCAAAGTGAATAGGGGACATTTCAACAAGCATGGCTTTGCTGTCGTTTGCAAATTTCTTGAATTGATTCAGACCGCCCGTGCTTGATGATTTGCTTATACTCTCTCCTTCATCAAATATTTCAATCGTTCCGTTTCCTTCAAAATCGTTCTTCCCGACTACGGTGGTTTCCATAGTGAAGGTCCAGATTTTATCCGATCCGTCACGAAGCAAAATTTCGCCAGAGAAGGTTCCTAATAGTTCCTGTAAATTGTCCTCATAGTTACGCTGAGGACTAGCTTTTCGGAGTTCGGTGCCTAGATTTGATATTCGAGTATCCTTCAGAAAGCTCTCAATGTCGCTTTCTGAAGAAACCTTCGGAAGAATTGATTCGGCCTTTGTCCAGTTCTGTGGTTCTGAGTGCGACAAAACAGTGGTCGATTGTTGGCCTGTAGCTGTTTTAGTGTCAGTCTCCGTTTCAGTACGAACTTCAGAAACATGATGAGGGTACTTTCCGCCTTCGTTCTTTTGAAAAGAGTCTTCTTTGGGATTCGCTTCACCTAAACGACTATCGCCGTTTGGACTGTGATAAATCAGATAACTCACGACAAACCCAGCCATAAACCCAACGACGAGGGCTGCTGCTCGTACTTTGTCAACCATAGAGCCTAAATTCTAAACTACTCTAGCGGATAATTGAAGTCGATGAGGCTGGATATCGAGGATTCAAATTGAAAATTGCTGCAGCAGGGTCTGTTGGACAGGGTTTTGTCGGCCCTTCGCAGTTAGTTGAGGTTGTTGTTTCTATGTAGGGATTTCCTACTGATGGGTATACGGTGCAGACTGTTTTCTTTACAAAACACTCGCCCTTTGCGTCGCAGACCTTTGTTTCTGTTGTTACACAGGACTTGAAGAGCGCATGAGCTTTTTGAGGCATGGTAATAGAATTTAGGATAGCAAAAACACCGATCCATAGCAGGCTTCCAATAAACAGTTTTCTAAATGTTTTCATGATTTTCCCCCCGTTTTTTCCCCTCATTGGCATGTTCCCAAGTAGTATAAAGAAGCAAAAAATAGACCGTGAAAAAAGCTTGCTTGTTTTATAATGGTTAATAAAATCAAGCTATTAAAGAGCTGTCTTGTAATCGTTCTTTGGAAAAAATGTTTAGATTGTTCTCACTGTAAAAGGTTTAAACAGTTTCCATATTGTTTCAATTTTTCGGTCGTACGAACAGTGAATAGCAGTTTAGTCTTTTCGTTAAGGCTGACAGTATTATTTTTTTTTTAGGGATCGTATGCGATAATTCGATAGGTATTCCTATCGGGAGGGGATTCTTATGAAAGCGACTATTTTGTTTTCACTTTTTTTGGCTCTGTTCGTTACCACAGCAAAGGCCGCAGACTACGACCTTGTAAACCGCATCCTTCGGCCGGCAGACATTTTGCTCGATAAATACGGAGCAATTAATCTGAGCAATGCTGCTGATTGGACAATTTCAAAAGACGGTTTTCGGCAGGTTTTCAAAAGTGCAAATTCAGCAAATTCGGACGATCCCTTCTCTTCATTCGTGATCGACAAGGGCGCTCAGAGCCTGAAGTCAGCAACTACAGTTGATTACTTTTTTGGGGATAAAGAATATAGTTTTCAACACTTGACCGGATTCGGAACTAGTCCGCACGTTCTGTTTTGCGATAAAGGTCCCGGAACCATTGATGGTTGCTATGTCATAAATCCGAGTCTTTGTCGGAAAATTGCTGGAAAGCAGCCGGCGACCGCCCAAACATTTCGAACAATGTGGAAAAAGATGAGTCGATGTATGATGGAGATAGCTCAAATTACCTCGATGCTTGATGCTAGACATCCTGTTGACCCGACCTATATGCCGGATAAAGTTTTGATTGAAAGCGCCTCGAAGTCATTGGCCACAATACCAGGCGTTAAACCCGAGACAATGGGAATCGAAATGATTGCTTCGGATAAAATCAAGATGCACCCGATATCAGTCACAATGAAAATTTTAGGAAGCTGCACCCAAATGGCGACGTCCGGATATCTTAAAAAGAAGTCGCCCAAATGGATAGAACCAACACCAAGTCCAAGTGAGGTTGCTCCAGTTCCTATTACCCCGACTATTCAACCTTACGGAGACGAGGAAGGTACGGCAACTGTTACTGAACAGGCTAGTCCCGAAGAAAAAAATATCGTGCAGTAATAATCAATTTAGGACGCGATTACTCTCGATCACTATGCTTGAAAAGGTATAATATGTGCTAGTGAATATAAATTAATGGTCGTCCTATCACGGAGCTGTGCGTACTGATCACGTGCACGTTCTTTACGTGAATTGGATACAATGAGCCATAATCGGGTATAATCGGTTATAATCCAGTATAGTTATGAAGAACCGATTAAGCCAGCGACTCAATAAGCTGACAACTAGAGATGTCTTGTCTAAGATTGCAAAAATTGAAGAGTTCAAAGGGTGGTGGAAAGGGACAACCAGCCTTAACCCACAGGCGCTCGGTCGATTGAAGAAAAGCATAGTTGTGACTTCAGCGGGTGCATCGACCCGTATTGAAGGAAGCCATCTTGCCGACAGGGATGTCGAGCGACTGTTAAAGGGACTTCGGGTCACCAAGCTCAAAGACCGGGATTCACAGGAAGTGGCCGGGTACGTCGAGGTCATTCAGCGGGTTTTCGATTCTTACCGTGGGATGACCTTCACGGAAGGGCTGATTCTGCAACTTAATGGGATGCTCCTAAAATACTCAGAGAAGGACAAGCATCGGCGGGGACTCTATAAGAGTACACCCAATCGTGTAGTGGCCTTCGATAAGGAAGGAAATGAAAACATCTTATTTGATCCAACGCCTCCTCATCTGACGACAGGCGAGATGCGGGAACTCGTCGAGTGGACGCGTAATCAACTCCGCACGGACGAATATCATCCAATCTTGGTGATTGCCCTGTTTATTTTGGAGTTCTTGGCGATTCATCCATTTCATGACGGCAATGGACGGCTTAGCCGAGTGTTGACGAACCTCATGTTGGCTCAGGCGGGTTACATCTACATGCCTTATGCCTCTTTGGAGAAAATCATCGAGGATCACAAGGTGGAGTATTATTTGGCGCTTAGACATGGGCAAAAGAACTTGAAGTCGCCTTCCTCCGATGCCAGCCGATGGCTTCACTTTTTCGTGGATTGCATGCTTAGGCAGATCGAAGCTCTAAAGGAATTCCTTGAGGGGGCGGCAAGTAAAGAGGAGCTGCTTTCTGAAAATCAGCAGCAGGTCATGAAGCTCTTTGATCGGTATGAGGAGATCACAACAAGGTTGGTTGCAGAAAAGCTGAAGATTTCGCCTGTGACAGCTAAACAGGTCTTGGGAAGGTTGGCGACGTTGAAATTTGTACAAAGGATGGGTGCTGGGCGTAGCGTGCGGTATCGGCGTGTTGGGACTTAGGAGCAGCGTCAAAAAACTAACAGTGTGGCTTAAGCACTTAAATGAGTAAGTGTAAAATGCCTGTACAACAGCACGATCGGTGTTAGCATTTATATATCCAACCAGTTAAGAAGGAGAATGAAATGAAAAGAATGGTGCTACTAATTTTAGTTTTGACGGTTGTTGCTGTCAGTCTTTTCACAAATGGTTGTGGAAAAGACGATGGAAACGCAAGGCCTGGTGATAAAGGAACGTTCACTTTTCGTGGGTCAGGAAGCAGCTGATCGTTCAGTAGACTATGTGTTAATCAAGGAGGAAAAAATTCATGAAAAAATTTGGATCCATTTTATTAGTTTTTTTGTTTGGGACGACTGCGTTTGCAGTAAATACGTCCCCGTCTAGTCTTAAAATAAGAGTTTACCGTGCAGAACTTTGTACAAGCGGGGATTGCGAGACTGGATGTTTTTCTGTTTATAGCGGAGATGATTACACGCAGATGATTCCAGGACCCGAGCTTAGTAAGACCGATGTTCCAATCGGTACTTATAATTGTGTCCGTATGGAGCTATCAGACACAATAAAGTTCAAACCTGCAGATAATGCAGCAGGTGGAGTTTGTGTGGCTGACACTGAAATGACTCAGGATGTGAACAGTGCCGGATCCCCGAGTACTGGAGTTCTTTTTGATGGGACAGAATACGCTGGTGCAGCTGGTGAGCAGAAAATTGCAGTTTATATCAGCACTTGGTCAACCAACGAACGGGGTGACGGCAGACCACCAACTGTTGAAGGAGACGGGGTACATGGAATTAAGCTTCAAAGCCCATTGGTTGTGACGGCCTCTACAGGCGGAGTTTTCTATCTTGATGGAACTGACCAGGTTTACGTCAACGGCGCAGCTTGCGAGCTTGAGGTCCCGAGATTCGGTTTTAGGGCTCCTAGGACCGATGGCACATAGAAACTAGAAGAGGAAATTAATAAATGAAAAAATATATTGTTTCATCATTGGTTCTCGCACTTGTAAGTGCACAAGCTTGGGCCATCGTTGATGTTCGTTCGAATACCTCCATGTCTTATGGAAAAGCGACTGGTGATTTTATCTCCAGCAAACCTACATTGCTCAATTACACAGAAGATCTGTCAGTTCTTTATTCAGCAATTCCAGTTATTCAGTTAGGAATTGGAGGATCGTACCGATTTGTTCGTCAAACGAGCACCGTGTACAGTGAAGTTGGCAACTACAGGGGAACTAGATGGGAAGTCTACCCTATTTTAGGACTGAAACTCGGTAGAATTTGGACTGGTTTTGCTCCTGTTTGGTTATTTGGACGTTACAATATGGCCAAACAAACAGTTGGTAAGCTTGATGTATATTATCGTGAACCATTGGGCGGTAAAGTGTTTCTAAGTTATGACATGAGTTCACTCTTACCTCTGAGTATTATTAACTGGGGCATATCTTTGACGGGTGATTACATGACCTTCAAAAAATACACTCTAGTTAACTCCGCAGGGGTTGCGACTGACAAAGACATGGACTCGCGACTCAGGTTATGGAGCGTCGGTATGGCGCTTAATTTCAACTTCGGTGTCTAACTAAGAAACTGGTTAGCGAAATATGGACTTAAAAAGGCTGTGTCGTTTTTCATAACGGCACAGCCTTTTTTTATTGAACAATGCGCAGCTTTACATTTTCTTCCTGGCCCCGACTAGCAGCTTAATCCACCTTTTAAAACCTAGAAGGTTGGAGTTCTTTTGAATTCGAACAAACAGCTTTGGAATACGATCGCCGTTTTCTGACAGATACTTGATGTAATCAAATGTCTCATTCCACGCAAATTCTTCATTTCGAATTTCATCATAGAACGTTGCAGGATCGTTAAGGTGAGCAAGTTCGTGGAAAATGAATAACTCCAGCTCCGCTAAACTCATGTTAGAAATACGTAAAGCGATTCTTTGATCATAAATTCTAACCGCTGCTGGGGCATCGACACCAAGCAGATTTGCCCATGCATTGTTCCACGACTCTAATTGAATGTTTTCGTTTTCACAAAAACTAGCCCATTTTGTTGTCTGAAGTTGAAAACAAAGATCAGTATAAGTGTCAGTTAAAAATTTCTTTTCAAATTCTACGAAATCATTTTGTAACGTATCTCGTTCAACCTCACTTAGTGTCGGTAAATAAATCGTCTGATACTCAGTCAAAAGCTTTTCAGGAGCGTTTTGTTCATCAAGTAATTGAAGTCTTGCTTTTATGAATTTTATCAAGTCCCAATAAACAAAGTCTCCCTGCTGCTGGCACGCCTCAGATTTTGGTTTTGGAAGAAATAGAAATTTTTCTCGCAGTCTGAATTTCAGAAATATAACTCTTTCGCTGATTTCAAGAGTGATTGGATTATCTATTGAGATACGAGAGCTTTTTGTTACGTCAAAACCCAGAACGTAACTGAGGGCTTCTGAGCAATCGAAGTTTTCCCGTGCGAAGGCCGTGAACGAACCTACAGAAAACACTACCACAGGCAATAAATAAATTGCTGCCCGCAGTAATATGTGCCGTAAAAGTCCAACGTTCATTAAGAGAGCCCTTCCAAGACTGATCTATTCAAACAATAGATCAAGCCTTTCATTTGTGGTTTCACAAAACGGTCGCACCGTATCATCAATGAAGCCTGAAAGTTCATACCTTATCTGTTGGATCTCCGCTCTTTCTTGATTCGAAAACTCAACGCCCTGTTTTTGTAGTTTTGCAAAGTATAGTTTGCTTCCTAATGTAAATTGTCTAAGTTTTGCCTTCATTTCTGTGTATGTATCAAGCTTACATTGTCCCTGGTCGTCAACAGAGGCCAATGCCACTTGTTTGATTTCATCGGCTTGTCCTTGTACTTTGCTGCTTAATACACCGACGACCGTCAACCAAGGTTTACTAATGTATTCAGATATGTCAGCGGAGAATAATCTCAAGTAGTTTTCAAATAGCTTAGCGTCTTTCAAGGTTTCAGCATCAAGCAGATCTATCTGATTAATTACAACAGCACTTCTGGCCTCAAGTTCTTTCCGAAAGAGGCTAAATTTGATTTTCTCTCCATCTAGGTAATAGGTGGCTTTGTAGTAATCAAGAAGATGTGGCAATCTTCCGCTCAAATCATGCCACTCATCGCTGAAATCTAAAGTAAGCTGTTTATGCATTTGCCCGTACCAGCCATCACATCTAATTTCTTGCTTTTTTGTTGGATTCTTTAAAAATGCATCTTTAGTATACACGCCTCTATATCGAAGATAGTGAGCAAAAACAGTCGTATCAAATCCCCCAACTCGTTGAACACCAATTGGGATACTTAAATCACTATCTCTTTTTATAGGCGTCACATAACGTATCAAAACCGAATTCGGAATAAGCTGAACAGCCGAAACACGATTGTTACCACCGCCTGTCGTTCCACCGGAACCTTCGCTGGCGTTTGCCATCGCCAGTGTTAAATAGACCGCAACTAAAACAAATATTGAATTATTCATATTTATGCTCCAAACGGTTTTAAAATTTTCCACCTACGCCAACCAAAAAATACGAGTATTTTATATCAAATTCATTAGCATCATCATCCCACCATGCACCGCCGCGCACACCACCTTGCGCGAAAACCTCAATATCAAATGGTGATAATGTAGCTTTTTCATTCGAAAGTGAGATTCTTCCGCCCAGTTCTCCTTGTGTTAAAGAGCCATAGTCGCTATGTCCTTTCACAAAAACTACGGCACGAAAAATCACAGTGTCACCAAGCGGTTTTGCAAGACCAGCTTCGATATTGGCCCCGCCAATGTACATCGCGTACTTAGATATAGTGTCGTATTGAAATTGAGAGTTATTGTTATCAAAAAACGGAACATTGTAAGTAAAACCAAGGAGAGATAAAGCTACCTTTGCAATTACCCGTAAATCATTGTTACAAATGTGTTCACCATCAAGTTCGAACGAATACGCCTTTACGGTTAGTGAATGTTTTTTGCCAAGATCAAGATCGCGCTCATAGACAACTTCGCCAATTCCATGATTCCGAAAAGCTTCATCAGTATTTGTGACAAGTGTAAATGGTTTAACGCTTATTCGCGATTCTGGTACTCCACCATCCTTTGAATGGGCTGCAGAAACTGAAACTTCAAAAAACCGACGCTGTACTCCTGGTTCACGATCAAACTGAAAACCATAAAATTCAAGCGAAAGAAGAAATCGTTCATCGCCAGTAGAGGTTGTTTCGACGGAACTAGAGACACCAAATTTGCGGTCATTTAAACCCTGTATTATTTGGATCGCCCGTCCAACATCAGCACCGATATCATCGTCCGCGAAGCCAGGGATTGAAGCCAGCGGGACTTCCTTTGCCTGATCATCGTTTCCAACCACGATCATCTCGTCTGCCCAAACATTGCTTACGCCAAAAACCCCAAGTAATAAGCCAAATATGACTACCTTAAGTTTTATGACTCTCATTTTTTCTTTCTCCCTTTTGTAAGTTTAAAAAGCTGCACTCCGAAGTGGTAAGTTTCCGTACGTTTACCGGCTCGGTTAACACGGTTAAATAACTCAACGAGCTTTGCGCGGCACTCCTCAATGATATTTCGCGCTTCCCCCAGTTGATTGACGTCAATTGAAAATGTTTGCGAACCGACATACTTTTCTTCCGGTGTTTGAGTTGTCAGGCTATGTTGTGCTTTGCTCATCATTTGATGATGGAACTGCCTTAATGCCGGATTCGGTTTGTTAGACTTAAAAACATAATTTGAAACTGTTTTGTGGTATCGTCCGTCTTCATCTTTTTCGAGCATCTCAAGACGTTCTAAACGTTCGAGCGCCAGCTCAACTTCTTGTATGGAAATATCAAGTCGTTCAGCAATATTTCTTGGAGTGAAATCAAAATCATCGAGGGCCGTCATCTCAACGATCGGTATGTGATACCAATCCGCCATGATCTTAAACATGTCGACACTCAGATCACGGACCTCTGTTTTGCCATTAATTAAATTGAGCTTTGATAGAACCGACTGTTTATGTTG
>Ga0208375_1002918_pt1 | contig 15274 bp, 16 predicted proteins | sample RifOxyD1_FD_184038 | JGI IMG/M metagenome (GOLD analysis project Ga0208375, IMG submission 184038) | Soil microbial communities from Rifle, Colorado - Rifle Oxygen_injection D1 (SPAdes) | ecosystem: Environmental > Terrestrial > Deep subsurface > Rock core/Sediment | place: Rifle, Colorado... | reverse complement strand
TGGTAAGAATTCTTTGCCTTTCGGAAGTTGCCACATAGATATCACCTCTATGCGTAACATAGAAAGAACTACTATATAAAAGTTCACAAATCAAGGAGATTAGCTATAAGATTCTGGGAACATCAGGTAATTCATAATCCAATTAAATGTGCAGATAAAATAAGGGATTACTTGAAAAATTAATATAATGGATGAGCCCCCAATTAAACTTAATACCAATCAGACAAAACATTACTCGTACACTCTAAACTAAACTGCAAGAAAAACTACTTTATATTAAAAAAGACTACCCAAAAACCAATCTTTAAAAACCTCCACCCCCTCACAATCACATGCCCCAACTCAATCGTCTCATCCACTTTAATTTATTAGTCTTAGATCTAATAAAAGTCAAGAAAGCAGACAGGCATGAAGTCCTGAGCAGAAAGAAGATCACAGAGATAATAGACAAATGCGAAAAAGAAGAAGACATCTATGGCAAGGCTGTAATACTATTGGCTGATCTTGTCAGAAAACATCCTTTTGCAAGCGGAAACAGAAGGACTGCGTTTATTGCTGCAAAGGATCTTATCATAAGAAATCATTTAAAGTTTGGAATAGAAGATGATCCTTTACAGGCAAGAGTGATGATCGGAATAAGGGAAAATTATTACACAGATCAGGAACTAAAGGAGTGGCTTAAGCATGGAAAAATCAGGGAATTCAGACGATGAATTAATAGAAGGGCACAGAAAGCTGCTGACAGCAATCGGAAGGCTTTAAAACAGATTTTATATTAGAATATAAAGTTTGCACTGGATAGTTTGGAGGAATATGAGATGGACAAATATATCAAAGAGATCTGGCAGGATTACAGGAAGGCTCTAACCTTCACCAAAGGCAATACTCTGAATGATCTTGTTAAGTTATATAATCTTATCAAAAAAGGAAAACAAATAGCAGTAAGCTCACTAAAGATCAGGGGAAAGACTCAAAAGCAGATTGCTGATCTTATAACCAGGCTGAAAAGGCTCGGCGAAGTGTATGATCCGATGCTGGGAAGAAAGGGAGAAAATAAGTATATAAAAAAGCTATGAAGCTTCCTGCATATACTCAATAACAATCCCGATCATTTTTTTTACGTTTTCACTGCAGTTCTTAAAGGAGATCCTGTCTAATATCTCTGTCCCGTACTTTCTGATTATATCGCTGATCAAAGCATGGATAAAAGACTGTGTTGCTGCGTCTATCCCCTTAAAATCAAGCACAACCTCTTCCTTATTATCCAAAGCAGGGATTATCTCTTTTAATCTGATGTCCCGCGCCAGATCCTTATTTTCGGCAAAACTGCCGGCTTTTTTCAGAAGAAGGATATTTTTCATATGAATTTCGGCCCCCTATATTTTTCTTTTTTTCTCTCTTTTATTGTTTTTATATACACATCTCTGATCAGGTCCAATAAGACTGAAAATTCTTTGCTGGCATCCAGTGAGATATCAATGCCGACAGCAGTGCCGTTCCAATAAGGCATATCCTCTTTTTTTGAGTGCCTGTCTTTGAAAGGATCGGAGTATAATCTTATATGCTGTTTTCCGTGCTTTAACAGCTTGTACATTGAACTGCCGCTGTATATCATAAAAAAATCCCTGTTGATTTTAGCAATAGATTTAATAAAGAATAAGCCGGCTCCTGCATTAAATTCTGTTCCGCCTTCTTTTCGCGTGGTGCCTGTGATCCCAGGCGTTAATGCCAGATGAAGCGCTTCCAGGTCAGTATCAGTAGCGTGTGATTCATTTATTGTCTTTTTGATTCCGACTCCTGTATCAACAATGCCTATTCTGATAGTATTGCTTTTCTTATAATACTGCGCAGACACAACAGCGCCGTTTTTTGATTTAGCATGCTCCAATACATTTCTTACAAGCTCGCTTACAACATATTTTATGGGCTCTGCCTGTTTTGGCTCTAAATGAAGCAAAGGAACAATATCTGTGATGAATCTTGTCAGTTCTTCTGAATTTTTTATTTTTGTCAGCGGGATAAAACGCCCGGCTGGCTCATGCTCAGTTATTTTGATGGGGGATTTCAAACCCATGAACCTAAATAATCCCATTCTTTCCAAATAATGGCCTGAAGCTGCTTCAAGTTTTTCACAGTGTATACTTGCGGGTTTTACAGTTAATCCCAAAGCTGCAACCATGGAAAGAACTACTGGGTGTATGGATATCCATCTTTTATTTGCGGTTATTTCCAATGTGCCAGGATCAGACCTGTCAAAAGACTGCAAAAATGGATCTATATTCCCTAAAAATGCGCTGTTGGAGAGATAGACTTTCATAAACCTAATAGAGATACACTTATTTATAAACCTTTCTTTTTTACCGGGATTCCCGGTAAAACATATCTAACACCGGGATTCCCGGTGTTTTGAAGGCATTTTGCCTTGACTTTCCATTCCCAATGGAAAGATTACGAAATAGTTTCCATTCCCAATGGAAACCTTTATAAACAAGCTATTCATTATTAGTGAATAAACATTCACTTTTAATGAATATGATACCTAAAAACACAGCCAAGCTGATCAGATTCCTGCTAAGAAATACTGAGAAATATGGCTATAACACCAATCAGACAGCTAAATTTCTGAAGATCAGTGTAGGCAGCTCTTTTAAGATCCTTAAGGAATTGGAAAGGAATAAGATAATTACTGCCCAAACCATAGGCAATGCTGTAAATTATAATCTTAATCTTGACAATCCGGAAACCATAAAGCTATGCGAATTATTGCTTCTTGAGGAAAAAAGGCAGTTAAGCGGCTATGCCAGGATTTACAGCGAATCCCTGCAGAAATTTGAGAAAGCGGAATTGATCATATTATTCGGCTCAATACTGAAAAAAAAGGAATTTAATGATGTTGATGTATTATTTACGGCAAATAAGCCTAAAGAAGTGAATGATTTCTGCTTAGAGATATCAAAAATAAGAACCAAGCCGGTTGTTCCGCTGATACTCAAAAAAGAAGATTTAATAAATGAATTGAAAAACAGAACAGAAGCAATAGTATCTCTGATCAAAGAAGGCATAATACTAAAAGGAGAATCTGTGTTTGTTGAGGTGATTAAAAATGCCAAAAAATAATTCCAAGTTAGATTGGTGCTTATCCAATGAAAACAGGCTGAGAAAAATACCTGCAAATAGTTTGGAATCAAAAAAACATATTGAAAAAGCAAAGCATAATCTTCTGGCAGCGGATTACAATATCAAAGGCAGTTTTAATGATTGGGCAGTTTCCCAGGCTTATTATGCAATGTATCATTCTCTGCTGGCAGTTTTGTATAATCTCATTTTCCACCGGTGTATTTCACCGGTGGTTTTTAGTTAGCCTTAATTTATGTGGAAAATGAGAACAGAAAATCCGACCCGAGCCCGAAGGGCGAGCAAACCACCAGTCTATTGACTGGTGGTGGTCGGATTTTTTGATATTTGGATACGAATCCAAAAATCATGAATGCACAATAAGCGCAGTTGAGCATCTGATTGAAACAGGAAAAATAGAGCTGGATATGAGAGATGTTGCATTCATAAGAACTACAGAACAGATGAAGATGCAGGATGCCAAATCACTAAGGGAAGAATTCCAATATGGAACAAAGACAGATGTAAACAAGGAAATATTAAACAATCTTGTGAAAAAAGCAAAAGAGATTGTAGAGAAGATTGAGGTTAGTTTAGGATTATTATAGGGTTTTCATTACTAATGAAATCCCTTAAATTGTTCTTATACATTTAAATGTATAAGAGTATATAAAGGGTTATACATAAAACTGTATAAAGAATATTTACGGCAGCCACGTCTTCGGATCTTTTATTTTCTTAGGCAGATATGCGTCAATGACATAGTTCAATCCCCATTTAGCCAATGCCTGCTGTTCTGCCCTCACTTTCATGTCAGCCATCTGCCTTAATGCCCGCTGCCATTCTTTGTGGTGCATTATAAAAGGATCATTCTTGATCAGATCTTTTATTTTTTTGATGTCAACATCTTTTAATGGATGTGTCGGCAGCTTAAAATCAATTATATCCTGCGGCGTCACACCAATAAATTTTGCCTGGGGGACGCAGAAGAACTTATTTATATGCGCGGCGTTTCCTGATCCCACCTTCAAAGTCCTGTATATGCTTCCAAACCCATAGGGATCGCCGTCTGTGAACACATAGACAGGCAGCTTCTTTGCATCTGCCAATCTTCTGATGAATCTTCTGCATGCTCTTGTCGGTACTCCTCCCATGGATATTAAAATGCAGTCTGCCTTTTTCCAGTAATTATGCTTAACCAGCCTCTGGAACATACCTGCGGTTTCTATTGCGAGAATAAACTTTGCATCTGTCTCAAACTTAAGCTCTTCAACAGATGATGGGATTGAATACGCGCCTGAGCCCATCTTTGTGCAGTCAATCTTAAGCTCTTTTCCGGTCTCTTGGTCCTTGTCAACGACAATCAGTTTTCCGGCGATCTCTCCGCCTTTTTCTTCCGGTAAAAAACCCATCTGCTCTCTGTTTACCATGAGCATTGCTTCGATATCATCCATGACAGTGTCTGACTCAGGCTGGTCATGGAATCTTGCTTCGCCCCAGTTTTTAGAGACATAATAAGCCTCTCTTTTGGTCGCAATATCATCCTTTTCAACAAGCTCTTTGGAGAGGGCCATCATCCTTAATGTCTGGGCAAATGTTCTCACGCTGCTTACTGTCAGTGTTCTTGTTTTCATCTTTCCGATCAGATCAAAGAATCCTATCTTTTCATCATATCTGACATTAATAAGAGCTCTCAGAGGAGATTCTAATATTGGTTGCTTCTTGCCCATTATAGATTTGTATATTCCCTGCGCAATATCTTTTATCTGCTGTGAAACATTGCTCATTTTTTGTCTTCCTCCTGTTCAGGCTCTTTTTCTTCTTTTCCTATCTTTGCGAATTCCTCATCATATTCCTTGTTCTCAGCTTCAATATTCTCAATTTCGCCGCGGTTCTTTTCAAGTATCTCTGCAAGATATTCCTGCACTTTTTTCTCATCTGTATCTTTAAATCCGATGATCTCTTTCAGGGCTTCTGCGACATGGGGTATGTATATCCTTATATAATCTCTTTTTTTGCCTTCACTCATCACTTTTTTTTTCTTATTGATATAGCTTCCAAGCTGTCTTCCGCATTCCTGCAATGCTAACTTGATCTCTTTTATTATTTCAGGATAATGGGCAATGGCTTCTTTTGCTTCAGATGTGAACGGAACCCATACAGATGCCATGTGCACAATGATGACTGCCGGGCCGTATGGAAGCGCGTCTTTGCTCTGCGACAGCCCATAAGCCCTCCACGATGTTTCAATTATTGATTCTGATGATGAGCATGCTGCCTGTTGGAATAATAAAGGAACCCTGTTTGCAAATCTCATCACCCTTACTGTCTCTTCTGACGGAAGCTCGCCGCCATAGGCAATTCCAGCTTCAATTATGAACGGATTTCCCCTGTAGACTTCCGGAGGCCTTGTTACAGTGCAGTAAAATTCCGCATTTATCTCTTTCTTAAGTCCTTTCTTAAGTTCTTCCTCTCCAATCGGGGATAAACAATCAGTAGGCGGGCTTATTATCTTTGTTTCTTTTATTGCATTAATCAGCCTCTCAGCTTGGTCTCTGTTTATCTCTTCGGGTTTTTGATTTGGAAGCACTTTTGCCAGATTGCATATATCTTTTGCAGTTCCCGGCCCTACACGGCTGAAATCAGCTGTAAAAAAACTTTGCAGGGTTCTTGATTCAGTATCATTGAGCATTTTTATAAGCCTTCCAATCTCCACACCATAGGGATGTGGCTTAATCTCTTTTGCTTCAACAGGCAATTGCTCTGTGACCCTTGGAAAAATTATCTGCTCTGCTTTCGGTGATGTATAGATTATTGTTGCATAAGGATTCACAATCGCAACCTGCTTCAGGTAATTTTCAACAGACTGCGTTCCTTTCTGGTATGTTGCCTCAATATCAAGCTCTATCCTTGTGCCGTGCTCCTTGTTCCATTCAACAGTTTTCTCCGCAAGAACCTCCGGTTTGTTGTTCTTTGTATCAATATGCAGCTCAACATATTCTGCCGGATGCTTGGGAGATATTTTTGAAGTGATTCTTATCGGCTTTCCTGTTGTCAATTGGCCGTATAATGCGGCTGCACTTATTCCAATACCCTGCTGTCCTCTTGACTGCTTTACTGAATGGAATTTGCTTCCGTACAAAAGCTTTCCAAATATGTTTGGCAGCTGTTTTTTTATTATTCCCGGGCCGTTATCTTCAACTACAATCCTGAACCTGTCATTAAGCATGTCAATTATCTCAACACCTATCTCAGGAAGTACCCTTGCTTCCTCGCATGCGTCCAAAGAATTATCAACTGCTTCCTTCACTGCCGTGAGAAGAGCCTTTCTTTTGTTGTCAAATCCAAGAAGATGCCTGTTCTTTTCAAAGAATTCTGCTACGCTTATTTCCCTCTGCTTCTTTGCAAGCTCGTGGGCTTTTGTTTTGTCTTTTTCAGGCTCATTGACAAGATTTGTCTGCATAATATCCTCTTTTGTGATTTTTCGTCGGTATTTTACACAAATATATTGCCTATCCAAAGAATTTCAATGCTCTATTTATTAATTTTTTCAATTAGATTCATCTTCGCTGTCAATTCTTTTTATATTCTCTATCTGATTTGCGGAAATTTCCGACATCTTTGCCTCTCTTCTCTTCCGTTCAAGCCATTTATAGACAGTCGCATGCTCTGATCCTGCAAAAAGGCTTTCAATAGCCCGTCGTGCTGTTGAGACATTTTCCGGATATCCCAAAATTGCGACAGTTTTTCCGTAGACGCAGATATTTGTTTCAGTCAGCGCTTCAATTGTTCTTCTAGACCTTCCTTCGCTGCCGATAACCCTTCCTTTTAATCTTGCGATCCTGTTCTTTGCCTTGCCTGCGTAATCCTGTATAGAGACAATTTCCAGAACATAATCATTTTTCAGAAGAAGCATCGCTGTATCCGGATTAAAGCCCCTGCTTATTGCCTTTATGATCTCCCTTGCGCTGAGCATACCTATTGTATCAGCGCCTTTTATCATCACATTGCCTTCTTCAGAATCAACTGATAATCTGCAGTGGGTGAATTCCTCAATCTCTCTTTTTATTTTGCCTTCTTTTCCGATTAATACGGCAATCCTGTCCATCGGTATCTTTAATTCCTGGACAAATTCCATGCCTTCAGGCTGCGTATCAATGCTTTCTTTTGCATTATTTTTTAAACTGTCTTCTTTAATCTCTCCAGGATCTTCATCTATATCTTCAGAAGCATCTTCCAAATTTTTGATTTTTTTGCCGATTTTTTCTTTGGCTTCTTTTTTAGCTTCTTCTGCCAAGTCAGTCTTAACCTTCTTTCCGGTTTTTTTTGCGCTTTTTTTGCTTTTGGCCATTTTTAACAATCCATCAGGAAACTATGCCTCTTTTTAAATATTCCTTAATGCTGTCCGGGCATATTTAAGAGTGCCTAAGAAACTTTATAAACACAAAACAAAACATTAAGCCTCTGGTGTGTTTATGAGATTTACTAAAGCATTGTTGGTTATTTTGGCTGTTTTAACTCTTGTATCTGTGTGTTCAGCTGAAATAGAGGACCAAACGACATTTGTAGGCTTAATCAAAGATATAACTACTAATCAGCCTGTTTCTTCTCTTGCATTAATAATGAAAGCAAGCAACCTGAACACAGGCCAGGCCCTAAGGCCGATAATATATCTAAGCCAGAACGGCACATTTGAGTATAAATTTGATCCTGGCAACTGGGTGTTTGATATAATGCTCTACAACCCGTTTACAGAAGAGATAAGCTATTACGCCCAAAGGGCTGTGAATATACAAAAGGCAGAAAAGATCCTTGAAAGAAACCTGTATGTGACGCCTGTCGGCGCTGTGGAGGGCACTGTGCTTGACGATAGCGACAGGCTGGCAATAGGCGCAGACTTAGATTTCAAATGCGCAGGCCAGGAAAAGACAGAGTTTCCGGAAAAGACAGACAAATTCGGCACATTCAGGGCATCTCTTGTTCCCGCAGGCAAATGCACAATATATGCAGCATACAACGGCCAGGTCGGATCCAGCGAAGTTGTTGTCGAAAAAGGCAAATTAGCAAGCACAACCATAAACCTAAACAAAAAAATAATAACCTCTGTACCGATTTTCACAATAATTGTCATAATCATTCTTTTGATGATTATTTTGCTGCTGGTCATTTTCATAAGGCGGAAGATAAGATTAAGGATTAAGGAAACAAAAGATGCAAAAGCAGCCGGCAGAAAGAAAGCAGATAAGAAATCAGCCAAGATCAGCAGGAAAAATAAGCATGCTGATTCATCAGCCAGTACTGAAGAAAATCAGGTGAAGGAAACAGAAAAGGCTGCTGTTGGAAACACAGCTACAAATACTGCTGATGCAGCTGAGACCGGCCAAAAAGAGCTGAATCCGAGAGCAAGGGATATACTGAAAACCTTAAATGAACGTGAAAACCAGATAGCCAAGTTCCTTATAGATAACAATAACCAATCTACCCAGGCGACATTAAGGAATGCTACGGGCATACCAAAAACTACCCTAGTGAGGGTTTTTCAGTCTTTGGAAGCCAAAAAGGTCATTGCTGTGGAAAAGATAGGCAAAATGAAGAAAATAACACTTACAGATTGGTTCTTAGGAAAGAACTAAATTTAAATAGCAATTAGAAAAAAGGACTTCTATTCAAGCTTATTATTCTAAATGGTCGATTATACAAACTTTAAATTCTTTTGGGACCGGAAAAGATTTATAAAAGGAGCCTAAAAGAAGAGTACTTAGGCTATCTGATATAAGCGCGAACCAAAGTTCCGCTAAAATTAGGCTTTGTTTTTTTGTTTTTTTATTTCTTCTTTTTTATTGTATCATGGTTTAGCTTTATACTTTTATTATTCTACACTCAGTTCGTCTGTTATTTAACCTATATTTATTATATCAAACAATATAGAATATCTCAACTCAACTAGCTTCCACTTTAACCTTACCTATCTTCTGCCTGATCTCTTCTTCGTCTATATCAAGCCCGTTCTTGCAGAAAAACTTGACTATGTTGTGTATATCTCTCACAAGCAGCTCATCTGCATTTGAGCTCTTCATAGGGCTTCCCTGGGAGAAGTCAATAAGCACAGGATGGTTATTATGGTTTAATATATTGAACTCAGACAGATCCCCATGTACAAGTCCGGCTTTTTTCAATTTTATTATATCCTCTATTACCTCATCAAAAAATTCTTTCAGCGCTTTTTTATTCTTTGGAGCAGAGTCCTTTAGTTTTAATGCAGGACTTCCTTCATTGTCGCCGATAAATTCCATGACCAATATATTGTCTTTAAACGCTATTGGCTTCGGAGCCTTTACATTTGCTTCCCTTGCTTTCAGAAGATTCCTATATTCCCGTTTGCACCAGGAGAATATGACTTCTCTTCGTCTTTTGTTTAATCCTATAAACCTGGCGTCATTCTTGATATAGTCATACATCCTGTTAAAATCGCAGGATTCCAGCCTGTAAATTTTTACAATGACCAGCTCGCCATCTGCTTTTTCTGCTGTGAATACATTTGCCTCTTTGCCGAGGAAGATTGGGCATTCAAGATGATCAAAATGGCCTTCTGATGATAATTTAAACAGAATCCTTTCTGCATGCATATCAAATACATTCTTGTAGGTTTTGAAGTTTTCCCTGTTGGATCTTGCCATTGTGTACCATTTAGTCCGTCGGTTTTTTATAGTTTTGGTTTGATTGTGTGCTTATTTCAAAATTTATTGTTCTGTATCAGTTTTATCCTGCCTTATTTCCCGGCCCCTCACAAAGTAGGGAGCTGGGAAATAAGGCAGTGAACAGCGTTATATTATGCTTCATATGCTTAAATTAGCCTTTCCTATTCCGTCTAATTCCCCTGTTTTCAGGGATTACAGCCCGTATAGCCAAATAATCACTAAAAAGTACTCAAAACAACGAAAGGTTTATATACAAGTTGTATACTACGTACAAGTAACAATACTTAGAGAGCTTCGGCTCAATAAGTTTTGTTGTCTAAACACCTCTATTTCCCGAGCGAGCTTCGGCTTACTCGGGTTTTGATGCTAATACCCCAATATAACAAAAGAGGCGGATGCTGATGCATCCCTTCTTTTTGTTTTTACAATCACCTCTTTTTCCCCGCAGGGCGCTCTTCGGAGCGCTTTGCCGGGGTTTAACTGCATCAGCTGACAGCATGCTGTCATTAATTGAGAATATCAGCAATAAATCAAAAATTAAGAGGAAGGTTTATATACTTCTGCAATATATCTTCTATTTACAAAATTATGCAAATGGGTCCTTTTAGGAGCTGAAATCAGACGGTTTCGGCGGTGAATTGGAGACACAATTGCGTAACACAGCCCGAAGCGAGAGTACCCAACGGAGCTCACGATAAAATCAAGTTATGAACTTGGGAGTTAGTATTTCGGGCGACAAACACTTTAATGCTGACAAAAAAGGTTATAGGACAAAAATAACCCTTATCATCATCACTTCATTTATTATTCATCCTTAGATAAGTGGAAAATAAGGTAAATGTGCGTAGAGTAAGTAACAAGGCTTTATCTGCCGGGTTATTTTAATCTGCATAATGCGCGCTTGTTCTATAAGCTATGATAAAAGAATAATTTGAATAACTTTAAGCAAAATTAAAAATTTAAACAGAAATTAAACACAGCTTACACAGGAGGGATAACCATGGGTAAAATAAGCCCGGTTTCAGCAAAATATATTGTTCACACTTCAATTGAGATTGACGGCGTTGTTGACAAGCCGGATGTCATCGGAGCAATTTTTGGGCAGACAGAAGGGCTTCTCGGCGCAGAGCTGGAGCTCAGAGAGCTGCAGAGAAGCGGAAGAATAGGAAGGATAGAAGTCAATCTGGACACAAAGACAGGAAAGACAAAGGGCGAAATAATAGTGCCTTCTTCTCTTGATAAGGCAGAGACAGCAATTATCGGAGCAGCATTTGAGATAATCCAGAGAATAGGGCCCTGCAATGCAAAAATAAAGGTTGAGAACATAGAAGATGTAAGGGTTTCAAAAAGAAATTTTGTTGTTGAGCGGGCAAAAGAGCTTCTCAAAAAAATGATGGATACTATAATGCCTGATTCACAGGAGATTGCAGATGAGGTTGCTCATTCTGTACGGATGATGGAGATCCAGGAATACGGAAGAGACAGGCTGCCTGCAGGACCTGCTATTGATGAATCAGAGGAAGTCATTGTTGTTGAAGGCAGGGCAGATGTCATGACCCTGCTTAAGCACGGCATCAAGAATGCGATTGCGATGAACGGAAGCTCTGTGCCGCAGACAATAATTGACCTGAGCAGAAAGAAAAGCATAACTATTTTTGTTGACGGCGACAGGGGAGGATTCCTCAACACAAAGGAACTGATACAGGTTGCTGACATAGACTTTATAACAAAAGCTCCGGACGGAAAAGAAGTTGAAGAGCTTACAAAGAAAGAGATCCATCAAGCCCTTAGGAACAGGATTGCAGCAGAGCAGTTCCACATGGAACCGCAGAATCACCTGGATAATGTAAGAAAATTTGACAGGATAAGGGACATAACAGAGAAAAGAGATATTCCTGCTGCTGTTGCCAGAGAACCTGCCGCAGAATTAAGGGAAAGGCCGGCACATATGCAGAGGCCTGTTCCGATGGTCAGGAGACCGACAAAGCTTTTAGACACTGAAAAGGAAAAATTCAGGGAAATGCTTGAAGGCCTGGTCGGAACAAGAGGGGCATATATTGTGGACAGCAGCTTAAACATACTGGGCAAAGTGCCTGTGACAGAGCTTGCTGCAACGATCAAAAGCCTTGGCACAGGAGTGCATGCGCTGATCTTTGACGGCACAGTTGATATGGAACTTGTTGAGATTGCCGAGAAATCAAGAGTGCAGCTTCTGATAGGCATGGGATCAAGCATCAAGCCGGGAATGGCAAGAGTAAATGTGCTGACTGCTGATGATCTATCCTAAATAAGAAGTTATTTTTTAATTTGTTTTTATTGTATCTATGCATGTTTCATTATTAGAGTTAACTCAATAGTAGTAAAAACCAAAAGCTTTATAAATAAGCATGTATTCCCTATCCTTATATTTTAACTTAATGAGGTTAAACATGGCAGAACTTATACTAAGCAGTAAGGTTGTTGATGAAGTAAAAGGAGAACCATTTTACGATCGAAATATGGGCGCTGCTAAAGAAGCAGCAGAAAAATATGCTAAAAAGCACAAGGGTTTTGTTGCTCCAATGCACTTATTGTTAAGAAATTTCCCGCATTTTGACTGGCATACTGCAAATATGGAGGATATTTCCGGTTTTGACAAAGAAGGCATATTTGTTTCAAAAAATGAGCCGGTTGTCATTACTTATCAAGGCGGCTTTAATGGAGATGGTGTTCTTTCTTCAGAGAAAATTAAACAGGCTTTAGAATTATATGATCAAAAAAAAGGCGGGCTTAATGCTGTTTATGCAGCTGTTCTTGCCGATTTATATCCTAACAAGGAAGTCATTGCTGAACTTCTTCGCGGCAATATGCCTGATGGGCAGAAAGTTGATATTTTTTCATACAGGCAGATTCTTGCCGGAGAAAACAAACAGCACAATGCTGAATTCAGGCCCTATGCTATTGTAAGGCCCCTTAGTCTTGCAAGAGAAACAGTATCAGGCTATGGATCAATTGACAGATTAACTGATGATAAAGGTAAAGTTAAGGATTCACAGGTTATTGTCTATGCTGGCGGAGTTGAAGAAGCCCAGAATGTTATAGATAATGCGCGAAGAAAGTTTAAATCAGGAAAATTAGGAGTTTGGCATCCCTTTAATTTGGATAAATTCAGCCCTGAGCAGGAGCAGGCGCGTGTGGGTTATCTTGGCGTCAGCGGCGACGGCAGCCTTATTGGCGACTACGGCCTCAGCAACAATGCGCGTTTTGTCGGGGTAGCGCCGGAGGCGCCCGTGGCGCCGAAAAATTTAGGTGCTGAAGCTCAGGGAAAACCAGAAAGTAAATTGGTCTTTATTCCATCACTTGAGCAAGTAATGGCAGTTTCTGGAAGATTTACTGATGATGCCAATAAAGAACAATTAAGGCAAGAACTTGAAAAACTTTATAGACAATAAGTTTTTAATATTTTTTTAGTATTTCTTATATCCTTCTTATCTTTTCCATATCCATCTTCTTAGAGCAATCCACAATTCTTATTTTCTTTCCATATCCAAATTCCCTTGCTTCTTCAAGGCAGACTTCCATTATTTCGCATTCCATGTTGTCGTTTATCTTATTTTCAGGATATCCCTTCTTTTTCAGCCGGTTATACAGGATCTTTCTGTCGCATACTGCCACGATGCATATATCAATAAATTTTTGGTTTATATAATGAGATAGATGGGAATCTATTATCAGCCCAATTTTCTCTTTTCTGAAAAATTTTATTATGCCTTCAATCTTTTCTGCAAGCTTTTTCTCATCCACAATATGGCATCTTTTCTTTTTGTCATACCTTTCTCTTAGTCCGGTTTTTTTTATGAATTCATTTACATCAAGATACCAGCAGGAATATGCATTTGCAAGCTTTTTGGCCAGTATTGTCTTGCCTGCCCCGGGCGTGCCTGTTATGATTATTATTTTATTCATGCTGCACCACATTAAATTATATATATTTATAAAATATGCCATTATAACTGCCATAATAATATAAATAAGAATATATGCCAGTAAATCATATAAATATAGCCAACAAATCAAATAAACAAACATGGCAAACACAGCAGTAATTGAATTAAAGGATGTATGGAAGATCTACAAGATGGGCGATGTAGATGTCAATGCACTTACAGGGCTTACTATGCATGTAAAAAAGGGCGAATTTGTTGTTGTGATGGGCCCTTCCGGAAGCGGGAAATCAACTGCAGTTAATATGATTGGCTGCCTTGATATACCTTCAAAAGGCAGCATTATTCTTGACGGAAGAGATATCTCAAAAATGAGGGAATCTGAGCTTGCGCATATAAGAGGCAAAAAGATAGGATTTATCTTTCAGACTTTTAATCTTATAACCACACTGACTGCATTGGAAAATGTTATGCTGCCAATGATGTTTCAAAATATGCCATACATGGAAAGGCATCAAAAAGCCGCAGATCTCCTGAAGCTTGTTGAGCTTGATGAGAGAATGGGCCATAAGCCAACTCAATTATCCGGAGGCCAGCAGCAGAGAGTTGCAATAGCCCGTTCATTGGCAAATGACCCTGAGGTCATACTGGCAGATGAGCCAACAGGAAATCTTGATTCAAAGACAAGCATCGTTATCATGGATTTTCTGAAAAAATTGAACAGGGAAAAAAAGAAAACGGTTGTGATGGTCACACATGACCCTTCAATGGCAAAATACGGCGACAGGATATTGTATCTGAAGGACGGCAGGATATTGAAAGAGAGCAATAAGCATAAATGACCTGCATCAGCGGAAACTGGCCAAAAAAAGGCAAAATTTATAAGAAATCAGGGAGTAAGCATGCGATACGGCGCATAAACGGCAAAAAGCCGCAAAATTCAGATTAATCTGAAATTAAAAGAGGCCAATGCAGTGCAGAAAACAGGCAAAAGAACAGATTTTCCGGGGTATCTCCTGATAGCTGCGCTTATGGTTATTTTAGCCGCTCCATTATGCAATGCCCAGGCATTTTCCTATGCCCCTGTTGCCACGCAAAGAGCCCATCTGCCAGGGGCGGATATAGAAGTGACATTCCTCGGCCAGGATCCGGACCCTGCGCAGCCTGGCGAGATAGCAGAGCTTAAATGGAAAGTTGAAAACTACGGCAGCTGGGAAGTCAATGATATCAGTGTTAAACTAGATTTAAAATACCCCTTCATGCTTGTATCAGGTGAAACAGACATAAAAAGCATCGGCAGCCTTGAAGCGAAACAGATTGGAGACAAAAGCTATCTTCTGAAATGGAAAGTAAGGATTGACGAAACTGCCGCAGAAGGGGAATATGACCTTGACCTGTCCTATGCTGTTGACGGCACATATGTAAGATTGGAACCTGCGGTCATAAGCATAAAAACAAGAGGGGTTGTGCTGAATATAGAATATATAGAGATTGATCCTGAAAAGATTGAGGCAGGAAAAGAAGCCAGCCTTAGGATAG
>Ga0208375_1002912_pt1 | contig 15286 bp, 12 predicted proteins | sample RifOxyD1_FD_184038 | JGI IMG/M metagenome (GOLD analysis project Ga0208375, IMG submission 184038) | Soil microbial communities from Rifle, Colorado - Rifle Oxygen_injection D1 (SPAdes) | ecosystem: Environmental > Terrestrial > Deep subsurface > Rock core/Sediment | place: Rifle, Colorado... | reverse complement strand
ACCGAAGGCATGAGGGTTCACTCAATTAAAATCACCCACACTGGCTCGGCCACGCGGGATGATGTGAAGAACATCGTGCTTAAGGTTGACGGCGTCCAACTTGGCAGCACTGTTGCCACTATGGATGCTTCTAACGCAGCCACTTTTGATTTATCGGCTGCTCCGTTAGCAATTCTGGCTGGCGCCACCAAGACGATTTACGCTTATGCTGACATTGCTTCCGGAATTTGGACCTCAAGAAACGTGATTTTTGAGATTACCCAATACACCGACATTACATCTTACGGCGATAATTCTGGCGGATCAGCCATCGCTGCCCAATCTGACCAAGATGCATTTATTAGGGCGACTGGCAACACCATGACCATAAATCAGGGCGCTGTAACTGTTGCCGTGGATGCTTCTTTAAATCCTGCTGTCCAGACTTATGTCAAGGGAACTTCAAACAGATTAATTTCTGCTTTCAAGTTTTCAGCCGGTTCAACAGAAGGCGTCAGACTTACCGAGTTGAAACTGAAACTTGAAGGTACAGGTTCAGTTACCGATATCTCCAACGTCACTCTTTGGGATGGAACCACTCAAATTGGCAGCGCTGCTTCAGTCGTCGGCTCTTATGTAACATTCGGAGCCAACACGATCGGCTATGACGCATCCGGCTTATTTGACGTGGCCAAATCTTCCAACAAGACCATTTCGGTAAAAGCAGATATTCCTTCCGGAGCTACTACGGGCAATACCGTTGGGCTTTACATTAACGCTCAAGCCGATGTGAAATTTGACGGCTTGGAGTCAAAGTATGATTTGGTTTCCACTGCTGCCACTGTGACAGGCGCAGCTGCGGCCTACACTAATGCCCACATAGTCGGGGCTTATGGTTCTCTGACGATTTCCAAATCGTCTTTAACCCCAGCTGCCCAGACCTATGTCAAGGGCTCAACTGGAAAAGAGTTATTGAAGATTAATTTGACCGCAGGTTCCGGAGAAGACGTTTCCGTTACCGCCATTACCCTTCGCTGCTATATTGCGAGCGGTAGTACCGCTTGCGGTTCGACAGGTACCACGACCAATGCCAAACTTATGAAAGCCGATGGTACGCAGTATGGTACGACGGTTGCAAATCCTTCAGCTACCGCCGCTTTCAGCGGAAGTTTAACGGTTCCTGCTTCAGAAACAGTAACCTTGACTTTGGTGGCTGACATTCCAAGCACTGCAGGTGCAGGAACTTGGCATTGGACGCATGCCGGAACCGCTGATGAGACCGCGACCGGAATTTCATCTTCGGCTGATATTCCTGAATCAGGGTCAGCCACGGGCAATACCATGACTGTTGACGCAGGTTCAATAACCGTAGCTGTAGCCGCCACTCCTGGCGACCAGACCTTGATTATTGGAGCCTCTGACGTTCCGCTTGCCGGTTTAGTTTTCACTGGTGGTACTGCAGAAGATGTCAGGGTAACCTATGTCAAGTTATGGACAAGCACTTCTTTTTATGGCTCTTCCACTGATGTCGGAAACATTGCTTTGTATGACGGAGTCACCAGATTGACTGCTAAAAAGAATTTGACCGCAGGCACTGCCACCACTGAAGTTAAACACAGCTATCTGGAGTTTTCAGCTTCCGATTTCTTGAATTCCTCCGGAGTTACCCTAACCAAGGGTCAGCAAAAAACAATTACCATCAAGGGTGATTTGTTAAGCACCGGAGAAGCCGCCAACAAGCTAGCTATCGGCGTCAGCTCGACTGATGATATCGCTACGGTTGGACTTTTATCCAACAGCGACATTACCGAGACCTTCACCATAGGTCCTTTGACGGCGACAGGCATTAACTCTGATTATGCCAATTCCGCAACTAACCTCTATGAAGTGACCTTAGCTTCAGCTGGCACTTTGACCGTTGCCAACAACGCTGGGATACCCGCAACGGCTATTCTCGCTGTCGGCTCAGAAGGAGCAGGTTTAACCAATGTTATCTTCCACAAGGTTGACTTTACAGCCGTCAGGGAAGACATTAACATCAAGTCAATTTCTGTTTCGCTATCAGGCGGCTCTGATGCTGACTTTGCCGCTATTACTCTTTGGGACGGTACGACCCAGTTAGGTGCGGCCCAGACCCTTGTTAATGGTTCATCCACCTTTAGTTTTGTATCCGGTTCTTACTGGAGAATACCTAAAGGTACGGTAAAAATCTTAACAGTCAAAGCCGACCTTAACGGCGTTAAGACCGCCGACGGATATGGCGCTACAAGTGGCGATGCCCCGATTTTAAGCGTTGATACGATTGATCCTCAGGGTGTCAGTTCCGGTAACGACACCATTACCGTAAATACCGTTTCAGGCGATACGGCCAATGTTGATCTTGCTGGCAATGTGCAGTACATCAGACAGTCTAAACCCACCCTTGCCGCGGCCACTTTGCCTTCAAGTGTTTTAACCACTGGTGAGAAAGTTTTCTACCGCTGGACAGTAACAGCTGATAGCAAAGGCGCTATTGGATGGAGAAGGATTGCCTTCAACTTCAGCGGCAACTTGGCTTATAGCAGTGGTGTTACCTACACCATAGGCGCTACCTCGACTGTTGATACTGTCCCTGTCACCGGAGTTCATGGTTATCGCACACTCACCCCGGATACCGGACAAAAGTTGATTGATGCCTTTAAGGTTTGGAACATGACTGATAATGTTCAGGTTACCGCTACCACTTCTGCTTATGACGGCACAGCTCTGGCTACCAATCCAGGCGTTTTCATTAGAACTAATGCAAACACTGGTACTGGCCAGAATGTCATATTCGTGGCCGGAACAGAAGAGGTAATCGCTGCGGGAGAAACCAGGACATATGAATTAAGAGGTACAATTCTGAACACGCCGATAACCGGCGATACCGTCTTAGTCAAGGTTGCTGATTTAAGCACTACTGCTACAACCAGTGATTACGGCCTAGCGAGCAGGAACGCGACTATATTCACCTCGGAAGATAAGTCAGTCAACGACGCTTTAGATGTGTTCTCTACCACCACCCTATCCTTCATCTGGACAGACAGATCTGTTGCTTCCCACACCTTGCACACTGCCGATTGGACGAACGACTACAAAGTTTCAGGTCTTCCCGCCACGGTTCTTTCTCTCAGCAAATAACCTTCGCTAGTTCGGAAACTTCCACGTTTGTACTTGTGGACAAGCGCGGGAGAATACAAGAGCCCTCGAGCATTATGCTCGGGGGCTTTTGTTTTACGAAACTTATTGTTATAATTGAATAATGAGAAAAATAATCGCTATTTTATTGTTTTTTTTAGCCCCGTTATTGGTTAATGGAGCTACGGGCGATATTACAGTCAATAATCAGTCAACTTATGCCGTGCCGTCCGGGACAACCAGGGTTTTAATTTTAGATTTAACATTGCCCGAAAAATTAACTTCAATTAAAATTTTAAATTTGGGCGATGCCCAACAGTCGGATATTTCGGGCATATATATTTTTGAAGACGGGAGTTCTTCGGGCTGGGACGGTGATGAAAAAGAAATAGCCAGGGAGTCCATCTATCCTTTTTGGGACACCGAAATTCCGGCCGTCTCGTCCCAATTGAGAATTTTTGTTTTGGTTGACATCGCTTCTGCCGTGACTTCCGGTAAAACTATAAGGCCCCAGGCGACCATCAACTCCGATAAAATGATTACAGGAGTTGAGAGAACTATTTCAACGGAAGCTTCCATTCCCGATGTTCCTCAAGCTCCTCTAGCCCGGTTTGGGGAAGCTATTTCTACTTCTACTATCCGCTGGAATTTTTTAGACTCGGCTAACAACGAATTTGGTTTCAGAATTAAAGATTCCTCTTTGAAAACAAAGGCAGAAGTTTTACAAACAGACCTTTCCTATATCGATGAAACAGGGCTTCAGTCCAACACCTGCTATTCCGGCAGAAGAGTGTCTGCCTTCAACGACCGGGGAGAAGGTTCAGCTTCCTTGAACTTTACTGAAGTTTGCACTTTGCAAGAATCGTTACCACCCGTAGAAGTGCCTGTCGTACAAGAACCGACATCAACGCCTCCGATTGTCACGGAAGAGGTTACTCCTCCCGTTGAAAAACCTGTTGCCGAAATGACCGTTGATGAAATTCAAGCCAAGATTGCCGAAATTTTGGTCCAGGTCGCCGTTCTGCAAGAACAATTAGCGGGACTGGGGACTGAAGTAAAGGTTGAGTGCACTATTACTTCTTTTGCCCGCAATTTAAAACAGGGCATGTCGGGCAATGACGTCAAATGTTTGCAAATTATCTTGAATTCATCAGCTGACACCAAAATTACACTTACCGGCGAAGGTTCTGCTGGTAAGGAAACTACCTATTTTGGTTCTTTGACCAGGGCAGCTGTCATTAAATTCCAGGAAAAGTACGCCTCAGAGATTTTGGTTCCCTCGGGTTTAACAAAAGGCACTGGCTTTATTGCCAGCGCCACGAGAGCTAAATTAAATGGACTTTTAGGAAAATAAGACCCTTTCGGTTTCTTTAATCATTTTCTGGGAAGTAAATTCTGGCTTAAGTTCTGTTCTGGTTGGGTGTTCCAACATCCAGCCGATTTTTTTTACCAAAGCCTCCGTATTTTTCGGTTCCGCTAAAAATTGTTCGTTAAGAATTTCGGGTAAAGCACCAACTTTTGTAGCGACAACCGGTATTTGGGCCGCTATCGCTTCTAAAATTATCCAGGGGAAACCTTCTTTAAGGGAAGGCAGGACAAAAACATCGAAAGCCTTGAGATACTTATAAGCATCGGGAATTCGGCCGGCAAGGAAAACCTTTTTTTTGAGTTTATATTGTTTTATTAAGTTTTCTAATTCCGGCCTCAGCCGGCCGTCGCCGATTATCACAAATTGCGCAGTTACTTGTTGGGCCGCCTCGATTAAATATTCCAGCCCCTTAGTTTTGTAAAAGTTAGCTACTGTGCCGATAATCTTTCCGGTGTCTGGAGGAAAGAGCTTTAATTTCTGTCGCGCTTCTTCGCGGGAGAGGAAGTTGAGAGAATTAATATCAATGCCGTTGTAAATTTTGACCAATTTTCTCTCTGGGAAGATTTTATATTTGAGAGCCAATTTTCGGTCAATCTCCGAATTGACGATAACCGAATCTTTCAGGGGAGCCGTCAGTTTTTCCGCCAAAATTATCAGCCAATTTTTCCAGAAAGCCCGCGGGTCTCTGAAGGCCCATCCGCCGATGCGGTAAATGACAGAGGCTGAACCTCTGTCAATCCGATTGGCGATGGAGCCGATAAGGCCGGCGGTAGTAGAACATAAAAATAGGACATCGGGTTTTTCTTTTTTGAGGAGATTGCGGATTTCCCAGACAGCTTTTGTCATCTGCCACGGCCAGGGAGTTCTTCTCATCTGTTTCAATTGTCGAGAGCCAATTTCTATAGTTTCAAGCTTTCGGGATAACTCGCCGTCGCCTTCGCCCGCCGCCACCAATACTTCGTACCGGTTTTTATCCAAAAGCCGCGCTACTTCGTAAATATAGCGCTGGGCTCCGCCCATTTCCGACTGGGTTACCAGGAAGAGGATTTTTGTCTTCTTGACAATTTCCATAGAATATCTTATGATAAACTGTTTTCATTATATGGTTCTTTTCATGAGAAAACAAGGAGGATCGGATGAAAAAAAGAACAGGTATCTTGATTCACAGTCGCTATCTGCGGGTTCCTAACTGGGCGGAACAGATGTGGGGAATACCCCCTGATTTGCTGGGTCATTTTCCAAAAGCCGTGCTGGTAGTACTTCAGGAAGAGGCAGAGATTGTTTTCCTGGGCTGCGGACTGCGCTCCGGGCCAAACGGGGAAATGGAATCGGAATTCAACCGCCAGTATATTCTGGATAATTTCCACAGGTTATCCGAATTCGCCGAATTCCGGGGTATTGATTTGAAAAAAGCTAAAGAAAGGATAAAGCAAATTTTAGTGCTGGACAGGTCGTCTTTGAGCACGGCTCAAGAGGTCGCTTTTGCCGGCAAGGCATTCGAAGACGCCGGGATAGAAAAGGTGGTTAGTGTGACATGCCCGACCCATGCGCCGCGTAGTCTAAACGAGGCCCTGAAGTTCTTCAGCCGTCCGGAAAGCAAGATCGCTATCCATAATATTTCTGTCCAGGTCAGCGATATCGGTTGGGCTCCGAACAGCGATGTGATGGTTTTTGAACCGCCGCACATGCCGAAAGACCTGATAGCCGGCGCTTTGCGTCAAAAGATTGCAAAGATGCTTCTTGACCCGGTCGAACTCCAGAAAATAAAGAAAGCCCTCGATCTTCTATAGACCGAGGGCTTTTTCATTGAGTCAAGAAAGAGCAATTAATAACACTCCTAAAACCATTAAGATCGAACCCAGGAGTTTGGGTTTAATGTTACGTTCCTTGAAGGCGATAAACCCTAGGATAACACTGAAGAGAGCGCTGGTTCTTTTAAGGGAGATGACGTAGGGCACTATTGTTAGAGTCAAAGCGATCATTTGGAGAAACAGGGTCAGGGCGGCGAAAAAGCCGGCTATTAAGAGAAGTTTATATTTAGACTTTATCTCAATTAGTTTTTGAGTAGATTTATACCAAATCAGGGGGAGAAGCATTAATGCCATTAACGACAGAACTATAATATTTCTAGTAATGGGGTTGGAGTTTTGAACAGCAATCTTATCAAGATTAGAAGTAATAGCATAAATAAAAGCTACTAAGAGAACTAACTGTCCACCTTTATTTTTGATGAAAGCCTTAAAGGGGCCGAAGGCGCCTTCACTTTTTCTCATTTCCAAGAAATAAGTTCCGCAAACGATTAAAAGGACTCCTAAGACACCGATTAAATCAGGAAATTCGCCGAGCATTAAATTAGATGTAAGAATTAAAAATACCGGAGTAAAAGAAAGAAAAGGCATGGTCAAAGAAAGCTCTCCGATATATAGTGCTTTCATTAATAAAACCAAGGCAATAACATTCAGCACCGAAGTTGTAAGAGCTGACCACCAGAAAGTAAAATTGAGCGGCGCCAAATCAAACCAGAAAAGAGCGATAAGAAAATAGGGGAGAGAAAAGGCGGCGTAAGCGAAAGCAACTAGATAATAATTAACACCCTCCAGAGCTTTTTTACTTACTGTGTTTTGTAGGGCAAAGAAAAGCCCGCTAAGAAGTCCTAAGATAAGCCACATATAGTTTTATTTTAAAAGAAAATCGTCTAAATTAAAAGGCTGGGGTTTAAGGCCCCAGCCTTTTTATAGCTTCGCTTAAAAAAATAACCAATGAAAGAGCTTCTAACGGCGGAGCAGGATTTTTTTCTTCTCCTTCAAAATAACGGATAGCTTTGGCGATATGTCGGTTCATCGGCTTGTCTTCCACTTCTATCCTGTTTATCATGACGCCATCTTTATAAATAAGCACTTGTCCTTTGTATCTTGGCCAACCGGGAATCGGCTCAAACTGGCCGATGATTTTATAAGGACCGTCTTCTAGAACCATTATGCGGTATCTTGTAGGATCGCCGAACGGAATGGTGGTTGGGGTATAAGTTTCCTGCAAAGGGTGAAGAATATCTCCGTCCATGGCGGAAAGAATTGTTACTTCGCAGTCGTCTTCTGTTCTGTAAACGATGCGTCCTTTGCCTTGCCGCGGAAGTATTTTTCCGGAAGGCAATTTCATATCCTCCAATGAGACGTTTTGTATTACTGCCGGCGATCTTTTATCGCCGGTGGCAGTAATGGCCGTAAGGCTGTGGGGGACCTCCAGGGCAAAGACGCCAAGCTCTTCGTCGATAAATCGTCCATTGACGATATCTTGCATCCGGTTTTTAGATTGTTCCATTACGATACTGGGATGGAATACTTGGTACTTTTCGCATATTTTCCGGATTATTTCAACCACCAATGAAGAAGCATAGGTGTCTTCCGTGCAAATTTTTGCGTTCGAGAACCTTTTCAACAGTTTTCTCATCTCCGGAATTTGGCTCGGTTGGCATATTGGTTTTTCAACCAATATTTTTTCAAACCCCATTTGTAGCAGTTTTTTCATCATCGGATAATGGCTTTCATCCGGGACGCAAATGTCCCAAAGGTCAACTTCTTTTAACAACCCAAGCGGCAAAGAAGCAATGTCCGAAAAGGCGGGGAAACCTTCTTCTTCCGCCTGCTTTCGTTTAACGAGGTTTATTTCGATAACCGCTATGACCGTTGCCTTTTCGGCAAAACACTCTCGATGCATTTTGGCCACATTGCCGTTGCCAACCTGGATAATCCTCATTGAGCCCATTTTTCCTCCGATCTTTCTTCCAAATTTTGGTAAGGTGCGATATAAAACTATAACAAGATTTTTCTTCTGTGTCAAGCGAGAGCGTTCCGCACTTAAGGGTTGACTTTTGAAGATAAATACATCTATAATAGGATATAGAGTTTTTATAATAATTAATAATCAACTTCACATGTTTAAGCGATTTACCAAGATAGGCGTTGTCGGTGTCGGAATGGTGGGAGGGTCAATGCAGCGGTACTTGGAGAAAAAGCAGGGGCTAGAGATTTTTTTATACGACAAGGGTAAGGGATTGGGGTCTCCCGATGATATCAATAAGGCGGAGATTATTTTTGTGTGCGTGCCTACGCCCTACCAAAAAGACGGCAAAGGGTTTGATCTGTCTTACGTTGAAGAAACCTTGGACATGCTTCGGGGCGAAAAAATAGTGGTGATTAAGTCCACGGTTTTGCCCGGTACCACAGAAATGCTTCAACAAAAATATCCCCAACACCAGATTCTGATGAATCCGGAGTTTTTGACTGAAGAGACAGCTGATCAGGACATGCTTTATCCCGATAGGCAAATCGTCGGTTACACCGAAAAAAGCCATACGGTGGCTGGAGACGTGATGCAATTGTTGCCGTTGGCTCCTTTTGAGAGAATGTTGCCGTCAACCGAAGCGGAAATGGTAAAATATTTCGGCAATACCTGGTTTTCGGTCAAAGTCAGCTTTGCCAATCAAATGTACGATTTATGCCAAGCCGTCGGGATTGATTACGACCGGATGGTGGAAGCGGCGGCTGCCGATAAAAGAATCGGCCGAACCCACCTTAATGTTTTTCACAAAGGAGCGAGAGGTTACGGCGGCAAATGCTTGCCCAAAGACACCAAGGCTATTATTCAATTAGCTAACGCCAAAGGCGTTGATTTAAAACTCCACAAGGCGGCTGAAGAAATCAATAACGCCTTGATGACTATGCAGGGCATTGACGATCCGGAGAAAAAAGGCATGAGGCCGGGTTTTTAATTTATTATTATGCCCGGTAGTGAAAATTCGACAACTCTTGAGTTGTGAGCAAAACTGCAGGGGCATAAAACACTAACAAACATAATTATTAATTAGAGACGACAGATAGTTTGACCGAGTTAAACAACTGTCGAATTTCTACTACCGGGTATGGCAAAGATCCTAGTCACTGGCGGAGCCGGCTTTATCGGTTCTAATCTCGTTGATGCTCTTATCGAGAAGGGGCACGACGTTTTGATTATCGATAATTTAAGCACCGGGAAGAAAGAAAATATCAATCCCCGTGCCAAATTTTTCGAAGTGGACTTGAGAGAACTGGATAAAATCAAGCCCATTTTTCAGGGCGTTGATTTTGTTTTTCATGAAGCAGCGCTGGCCAGAGTAGAGCCATCAATAAAAGATCCGATAACCTATAATGACAATAACGTTAATGCAACTCTTAATGTTTTAGTGGCCTCTAGAGACGCGAAAGTGAAGAAAGTGGTTTATGCTTCTTCTTCTTCAATTTACGGCGATCAGGACGTCATGCCCTTATTGGAAGATATGGTTGCTGAACCAACCAGTCCTTACGGATTACAGAAATATATCGGCGAGCAATATTGCCGGGTCTTCAGTTATTTATATAAACTGCCCACTGTTTGCTTGAGATATTTTAATGTTTATGGCCAAAGGATGGTCACTGAAGGGGCCTATGCTTCCGTTATCAGTATTTTCGGTCATCAAAGACAAAAAGGTGAGCCAATGACTATTACTGGCGATGGCACACATTTGCGAACTTATACTTTTGTCGGCGATATAGTCAGAGCTAATATTTTAGCGGCTGAAAGCGACATTGTAGATGGCTGGGCCATTAATACGGGCCAAAGTACAGAATACAGCGTTAATGAAATTGCCAAGATGTTTGGCGGACCAACGACCAATATTGCGCCAAGAATTGAGCCGGTCAGAAACTTATGCGGTAACAGTTTGGCTAAAAAGCTATTAAATTGGGAGCCAACCACGGATTTACCCCAATGGTTGCCTGTTTATAAAAAAGAGATGGGGATAAAATAATGCCAAGTAACAAAAAAATATTAATTACCGGCGGGGCCGGCTTCATCGGCTCACATTTAACAGAAAAACTCTTACAAAGGGGCGAGGAGGTTTTTGTGATCGATAATTTATCCACCGGCAGTTCGGAAAATATCAAACAATTAGAGAATAATCCGAAATTTCATTTTATCAAGGGTTCGGTTTTAGACAGAGACTTAGTAGTGCAAACCGTAGCGAAAGTTGATGAAATTTACCACCTGGCGGCGGCGGTGGGAGTCAAAACCATTATTGAAAAGCCGCTGGAATCTTTTTTGGTCAACATCGACGGCACGAAAAACGTTTTGGAAGCGGCCGATATCCGCAAGATCCCGGTTCTGATTACCTCCTCCTCGGAGGTATACGGCAAAAATGAAAAACTTCCCTTCAAAGAAGAAGATGATAGAATTTACGGATCGGCTTATCACGACCGCTGGGGATACGGCTTGTCAAAGGGTAGCGACGAGTTTTTGGGTCTAGCTTATTTCAGAGAGAAAGGGTTGCCAGTGGTGATTGTACGCCTTTTTAACGTCATAGGTCCCAGGCAATCCGGATCCTATGGCATGGTGGTACCCCGTTTCATTAAGCAGGCCTTAACTAACGAACCTCTTGAGGTTTATGGTGACGGAGATCAAACCAGATGTTTTGGCTATGTGGGTAGCGTGGTCAATGCTTTAATTGAGCTGATGGGGAACAAGGAAAAATCATACGGCCAGATTTTCAACGTAGGTTCGGATGAAAAAATCAGCATCAAAGAGTTAGCGCAAAAAATCATTCAATTGGTGCCCAAAAGTAGCTCAAAAATCAAATTGATTACCTATGCTCAGGTCTACGGTGCAAACTTCGAAGATATGCGCGATCGCCAGCCGGATCTTTCTAAAATCAAAAAAACCATCAACTATCAGCCGATTTGTTTAGCAGAAAGCCTGCAAAAAACCATTGATTATTTCCATGCCCTCTAAAGTATGTTTTGCTTCTATTGATGTTGAACAGGACCTCGGCAGCGGCTTCCGGGGCGTAGAAAGTTTAGATAAAATTCTAAACATCTTTAAAAAATACAATATTCCAGCCACTCTATTTGTGACTGGCGAGGTGTTGCAAAAATATCCGGAGAAGTTCCAGGAATTGGCACTTTCATATGAAATCGCCAGCCACGGCTTTACCCACCAGTTCTGGAATACATTGAGCCCCGAAGAGCGTGCCAAAGAACTCGACAATTTCATCAGCCTTTACCGCAGCGTTTTTAAAAAAAGCCCTGTAGGGTTCCGGGCGCCTTCGCACGTCATCGACGAAGAGGCCACCGACCTTCTCGCCCAGAAAGGTTTTTTATACGACTCGAGTGTCGTGCCGCACTACCCGCCTTTTAAAAAATATCGTGGCTACAAAGGCAAAGCGCCCTTATTGCCTTTCCGGTTCAAGGGCACAAACCTTTTAGAGATACCGGTTAGGGGACAGCTTTGGGGGATTCCTCTGGCCGGCGCCTGGATCCGCAGACTGCCCGTTTGGTTTTATCGCATTTTGTTCTTTTTCCATCAGCCGGAATTTATTACCTTAAATATGCATTCGTGGGATATTCTTGATAAAAGATTTATCGGAAAATTGGAAAAAATCATCGGAATTTTAAAGAAAGAAAAGTACCAATTTAAAAATGCCGAACAATTTTAGGAAAATCGAAAATCAGGAAGAATGGCGAGCATTATTAGGTAAGGTCTTGTTCAAGACCTTCTTTCATTCTTGGGAGTGGGAAGAGTTTTTGGAAAAAAACTTCAAGTGGCTGAAATTCGAACGTTATAATTGGCGCAACCAGGCGCTTTTAAGCTTAGCCAGGGTTAAAGTTTTCGGCAAAGAAAAATTAATTTCTCATCCGTTTTGCGAGTATGGCGGCCCTTTGCCGCTGGTTGATAAACTAGCTGATGACGAAGGGTTCAAACAAGATCTTTTCTCAGAATTTAAAGACCAGGTTAAGATCAGTTTCCACCCTCAACTATTAAATTACCTGCAAACTGCACCTAGAGTAGATTCGCACTCGTCTGGCAGGGTGAGTTATTTAGTAGAGAGAACCCTTGATTTGAGAAAAACTACCCGCTACGAGATAGAAAAAGCTAGGGCCAATAATCTTCAGATTGAGAAATGCTCAAATCAAAAAGACCTCAAAGATTTTTATAGTTTGTACGTCAGAGGCGCAAAAAAACACCGAATCCCGGCTTACCCTTTTTCCTTTTTTGAATATTTTACCAGATCGCCTGATTCGGAAATTATTTTAGCCAAAAAAGACGGCAGGGTAGTGGCTGGCAGCGTCTTTCTGTTCTACGACAAGTTCGCCCACTATTTTCAAAACGCGGTTGATGAAAAATACAAAAATTTAGGCGTAAATTACTTAATTTTGTGGGAGCAAATTAACAAATATCTGGCAAAGAATCTAGTTTTTGATTTTGGCGGAACTAGGATCGGTTCGCCCCTAGAAATTTTTAAAAAAGGCTGGGGTGGCAAAGAATATCCTATTTTTGAACTGAAAAACTACTCTGAGGGACCATCGTTGCGCCAATCAAAATTAAGAAACGTTTTTAATTGGCTGCCGCCATATTTGATTAAAAAATACAGCCCCTACTTGCTTAAGTATAGATTATGAAATCCAATAATCAGCGGGGACGAAAACAGAAATGGGAAGAGAAAAACCGGGGATATAAATTAAGCCCGTCTCGTGAAGCCAATTTCATTTTAGCGGTTGAAAACACCCTTAAGCTTTTGAAAAACAAAAGAACCGGCAGAGTGCTGGATATCGGGTGCGGCTTCGGAGAGATTGACATTCTTTTGGCCCGAAAAACCAATTTTGAGATAACTGCTTGCGATATTTCAAAGGTTGCCATCAAGTTCGCCAAAGAAAACGTTAGGAAGGTAAATCTTGAAAAACGGATAGAGATCGAGGAAAAGGACGTTTATGACCTCAAATATCCCAACAATCATTTTGATATTGTTTTGAGTTTTGGTTACGTTTCGGCGGCCACATATCCCCGGGCGCAAAAAGAGATTGCCCGAGTTTTAAAACCAGGAGGAATTTTAATTTGCGATTTTATAAATTGCTTATCTTGTTATAAAATTTTCAATACTTTTGGCAGAATGCTAAAAAAACAAAAGATTGCTTATTACGTTTCTTTGGCCGGAATTCGCCGAGAATTTAAGAAAGCGGGTCTTATTTTTACCAACCAGCGACTTTTTAATACTTATCCTCCGGTGAATATAGGCTTGAGCCACTCAACCTTTATTTTGTTTGAGAATACGGTGGGCGAGGTATTCAAGAATTTTTTAGGCAGGGTAAGATTAGTCAGTTTTAAAAAAATCAAATCTTAATATGTTTTTTGTCCATCCTCAAATAAAATTAAATAAAGTAATTAAAGCTGGATTGTCTTTAGTAGAGCCCGTTGACTTGGAAAGAGTCGCTAGGCGTCTTTCTCCTTTTCTGCCGGAAAAGCAATTTATTTTCACCGACATGGGTCGGACGGCTTTCCGACTGATAATTGAGAAATTTAATTTGCAAAACGCCCAAATCCTTTTGCCCGCTTACATCTGCGATATTTTCTACCCCATTTTTAAGGAATACAATATCAAGCCCATTTTTTTGGATATTGATTTAAGCACTTTCCATGTCCAGCTGGCAGAAATTAAACAAAAAATAAGCACAAATATCAAGGCGATTTTAATTTGTCACACTTACGGTTTGCCTATTGATATCGGAACGATCCGCGAAATCGTGGGCCGGAACGTAATTATCATTGAAGACTGCGCCCACTCTTTCTTTGCCAAAAAGGGCGGTAACTATACGGGTAATTTCGGCGATGTTTCCTTTTTCAGTCTTTATAAGCAATTCCCGACGCTGCGGGGCGGAATGCTGGCTTGTCCCAAAGATTGGGACGTTAAACTACCGAAAACTTATTTTAACTTCCGCGATTTTATATCTTTCTTAAACTATTTTTGGCCGTTCGCCTTCTTTTTCAAAAAATTCGGTGCGGGGTATGCTCGAACCCATCTCCGCGAAGAAAAAATGTCCCGACCTAGCGGTATTATTAAAGCCTCATTGAGCCTTTTTAACGATTTTTTTGGCGACCGCCAAAACTCTTTAATAGAAAGGAAAAAACTAGCTATGCTTTTTCAGGAAGAACTTAAAAAGCTGGGTTTTGAGGTTCAGGAATCGGCTGACAATGTTTTTTGCTATCTTTCCGCATTAGTTCCCAAAAATATTCGAGACAAAAGGGATAAAATTGTCCAGGAATTGAAAAAATACCGCGTTTTCTGTACGAGAATCTGGAACGAGAAATACGTAATTATTTTAAACGAAGATGTTCAAAAAGAGTATCAAATTAACCCCGCTGATTTCCCCAATACCCTGGAAGCGGCTGAGAGAATCATTAATTTTCCACTGCAAAACCATTACACCGAGAAAGACGTAAAAAAAATAGTAGTAGCGCTTAAAAAAGTAATGGCCAATTTATGAAAGTATTGATGCCAGCCACCCACTATTATCCAGTGATCGGCGGGATAGAAACCTGGACTCGCAATATCGCCGAGAACGTTGCTAAAACAGCCGAGATTTTTGTGGTTACGGGAAAAGTCATAAATCAGCCCAAGAAAGAGCAATTGGGCAATCTTCAGATCGTCAGAACTTCGCTTTTTACTCTTAAAAATTTATCCCACTCTCCTTTGTTTTATACGCTGTCGTTGCTGCCCTTAGTTTTTTTTAGATCGTTGTCTTTAATAAAAAAAGAGAAAATTGACGTAGTACATTGTCAGGGATTTTTGAGCAGTTTTTTAGGGTTTTGGTTACTTAAATTCACCGGCGTGCCTTATATCGTGACGGTTCAAAGGATGGAGGCCAAACACAATCCTCTTAAAAAATTTATCTATCGCCACGCCGCCGCTTGTATCGGCGCCTCGCGGGCTATTGGAAAATA
>Ga0208375_1002909_pt1 | contig 15294 bp, 20 predicted proteins | sample RifOxyD1_FD_184038 | JGI IMG/M metagenome (GOLD analysis project Ga0208375, IMG submission 184038) | Soil microbial communities from Rifle, Colorado - Rifle Oxygen_injection D1 (SPAdes) | ecosystem: Environmental > Terrestrial > Deep subsurface > Rock core/Sediment | place: Rifle, Colorado... | reverse complement strand
TGAAATAAGGAAAAGAATCAAAGGACTAGAACATGGTAAAGAGAACTAAAAGATTGGAAAAAGGAACAGAAAGTTTGAAAAGGGAAATTGAAGAACATTTTCAGAAAGTTGAGAAGGATATAAAAGATAATGAAATTGATCTTGGAAAATATCATGTTAAAGAAATAGAGAGAAGCTTTATTTTTACTTTAGAGAGAAAAATTAATTTAATTGGAATTACTAAAGAAAGTTCTGAATTGATAAAAAAATATAAAAAGCGATTAGAAGATTTAAAGAAAAGGTTAGGGATATCATAAACGCCCCCACGAGATGTTTAACCTTAGGTTAAGGTTCTCCCGCTAAATTTAGAATTTTTATTGACGCTGACTAAAAAGCACTAAAAAAGTTGAGTGTTAAATTAGAGTGAGGTTAAACTCTGCAAAAATGAGCAGTTACGTGCTCCCCTGACCTGATTTTTTATTTCTTAGTTATTCTCCATAAAAATTCAAAATAATGTTTAAAGCTTTCCGCAATCATTTTATTCTTAATCATAAATACAAATGGTTTTTCTTCCCATAAGAACATATAAACATAATCTTGAAAAATATCTATTGCTGTAGGACTAATATAACCTTCAGGCATATATCTCACTTCACTATACTTTTCTTTTTCTCTATCCTTTCCAAGTGTTTCTCTAACAGATTTATCAAGTATTATTTTGAGTTTCTGTTTCTTTGCTATACTCTTTATATTCATATTACTTAAAAATAGCCTTAATGATTCGGTCTTTGATTCTTGCTCTGAAAATCCAAGTATCTGAATAGTCTCATTTTTTGGGCAGTCATCAATTATTTTCTTAAAAGCAGTTTTAAATCCTTCGAATCCCTCATAAACAGCAGTCTTAGTTTCATCTTTGCTTATATTCTTTAAAGATGATAATTCTGGAATTAGTGATTCTATTTTCTTTCTTCTTTCTTCTTCTTTTTCAATCCATATTTTGGGGTCTAAAGAAGAAAAATGTTTTCCATCTTTTTGGATATTGTAAGTTACTAGACCTTTTGTTATAAGCGAGTTAAGAGATTCATATACTCTTGAATTTGCTATTGATGTTTCTTTTATTATCTTTCCCGTTGTGGTTTCTCCAGTTTCTAATAAAAATACATAGATTTTTGATTCATTTTCAGTTAAACCGAATTCTTGCAGTTTCTTTATTGTTTCTTCCATGTTGTCCTCAAGCTCGCTTAACTTTTAAATCTTTCTCCTTAACAGGAGAAATAATGGTTATATGTCTTCTTTTAGATAACTACTTTATGGTAACTACAATACCTCAAATTACAAGAGAATTTGTCAGAAGTATAGAAGACAAAGCCCATACTGGAAGATATAGGGTAGATGTAAATGGGATATCAATAGATGTTTTTCCATATATATTTCCACCAGCTTCACCTTTTTCAGAAAGCACACATACAGTTTATGATTATTTTGGTAATCTAACTGGGAGTAAGGTCTTGGATATAGGAACTGGAACTGGAATACAAGCTATTCAAGCAACTTTTGCAGGGGCTCAGGAAGTAGATGCTGTAGATATTTATGAAGGTGCTGTTGAGTGTGCAAAACATAATGTAAGGTTAAACGGATTAGATGGAAAGATTAAAGTTTGGCAAAGCGATTTATTCGGTAATGTCCCAAAGAAACAGTATGATTTAGTTATAGCTAACTTACCCATTGTTGAAGCTGATGAGGCAGATAGGAGATTACATTCTTTATTTGACCCACAATTTGTATATCATGAAAGATTATTCAAAGAGTCTCCGCAGTATCTCTCTGATTCGGGAAGAATTGTTTTATGTCATGCAGACTTACAAGATAAGGGTTTTGAAAGATTAGAAGAAGTTGCATTAAGACATGAGTTTCATCCAACTGTTACAAAAGCAATTAATGCCTTAGGTTATGAATGGAGAAATTACGAGTTTAAATATAGAGGAGATAAAAATGATTAATCTTGTAGTTATTTTGGCTTGGATTTTAATTATAACTTCATTTTCTCTATTTGGAGCTTGGTATGTAAGAAAATATAACAAGTCTGATGCTCTTATCGGTCTATATGTTGCATTTGTATTAATTAGTAATATAATTGCTTATAAGATTGCTTCTTTTGATTTTGGCTTTATAACTTTCTTTGCTACTTCTGCAACATTGGTCTTTTCTGTTACATTTTTACTTACAGACATAGTGAATGAAAAATTTGGAAGAAAAGAAACTCACAAAATGATTTTCATTGCATTCTTAACTCAAGTTGCTGTTGCAGTATTCATTTTTATAGCAATCTATTTACCTTCAGCTCCTTTTTGGAATGACCAAGAGATATTTGTTAAGATTTTAGGTTTTGCTCCAAGAATTATGTTAGCAAGTTGGATAGCCTTCCTTATTAGCGAAAACTTTGATGCTTATGTTTTTTCATGGTTCAAGAATATCACAAAAGGAAAACATCTTTGGGCAAGAAATGTTTTTAGTTCAATACCTTCAATGGCATTAGATACGGTCATCTTTGTAACGATCGCATTTTATGGAGTTCAGCCATTATTACCATTAATTACTGGAGTTCTCATACTAAAGTGGATAATTGGAATTGTTGATATTCCATTTATGTATCTGAATAGAAGGATAATGAACCGGAATTAAACAAAACTTTAGAGTTAAGTGCTCCCCACTTTTATCTTAAAAATAGCTAGTTAAACGCTCCCCAAAACAGATAGTTAAGTGCTCCCCAGACATCAGCTTCGATAAGACTTTGGAGATTATTAACCTTAGGTAACATGCCCCCACGATTGGCAAATCCCGGGGTTAAAATAATTTCGGCATTTACCATCTCTTCTTCTTTTTATTTTTTTCTTAGAAAAACTTAGGTGTAATTGGTGTTTTTGGTGTAAAAGGTGTAAATAAAGTATTATTTAGTTATACTTCTTCTTAAAATTATTTCATAAAAATATTATTTTTTGTATTCCTCGTGTGAGCTAAAACAGATTTTAAGCTGACACACTGCAAATAAGATTTCCTTAACTCCGGGTTTAAATAATCATTTAAATAAATTTATAAACTTAGACGTTTGTGATTTTATATGGTTGCCGACGATAAAAGTAGAGATGTGATTGAAATTTATGATTTAGATAAAAGGAAAAAACAACTAACTGAAGATTTGAATAATCTGAAAAAGAAAAAAGATATTGAACAAATTAAAAGATTTCAAAGTCAGATGATTTCAGATAATCTTGCAGAAGTAACTCAAATTAAATATTTATACAAACTAATAAAACTTTCAGAGTTGTTAAAAAAAGATTTTGAAAGTTGTGATAAAAAAGATATTGAAGAATTATTTTTAAAAATGTCTGATTTAAAAATTACAATTAAAGCAGCTAATTCTTATAAATTAATTATTAAAAGATTTTATCAATGGTTGAGAGGTTACAGGAGAAGACAGTACCCTCCTGAAGTTGAGTGGTTAGAAGCAAAAACACATTACAAAAGTACAATCAATCCTGAAGATTTAATCACTGAGGAAGAATATTTGAGAATGGCAAATTCAACTGACCATCCCAGAAACAAAGCTTTCATTTCACTAATTTTTGAAAGTGGTTGTAGAATTGGAGAGATATTAAAATTGAAAATAAAAAATATTAATTTTGATGACCTTGGTGCTTTTTCGATGGTGAATGGAAAGAGTGGCCCAAGAAGAGTCAGATTTAGAAATTCAACTCCTTACCTAAGGGCTTGGTTACAAGTTCATCCAGACAAGGACAATCCAAACGCTCCACTTTGGGTTACAATAAATAACACTAGAGATATTCAATTCTCAGGAAGGAAACTTAGTAGAGCTGGGAAACCTTATAAAAATAATTGGAGTTATGTTATGAAATATCCTGCGGCTAGAAAAATTTTACTAAAGGCAGCACAAAAATCAGGGGTTAATAAAAGAGTAAATCCTCACACATTCCGGCATAGCCGCGGTTCATTATTAGCGGCTCGCGGACTTAACCATTCTGTCATGAATTCTATTATGGGCTGGACACAAGGAAGTAAAATGGCTGGTGTATATATTCATTTATCCGGACAAGATTGTGATGATGCTTTAATGGAAAAAGTTTATGGTGAAGAAGTTCCAAAAAAGAAGTTGCAACAAATGCAATCTAAATCAATCACATGTCATTTTTGCAAAGAGTTAAATCCACATAATGCTGTGAGATGTACAAGATGCAGTACTTTGATAGGAGACCCTACAAAAGAGGAGTTAGAAGAGGACCATCAAATAGTTCAACTGGCTCATTTTTTTAATGAGGTATTAAAAGATGATAGTGATATTGAACAAAAAATAATCGCAAAGTGGATGAAGAAGATTGAAGGAATTATGAAGGAGAAAGGAATAATACAATGAATGAAGAAGAAAGAATTGAAGATGGGAAACAAAACAAATAAAGATTTCTTAAATGGAAAAGTGAATAGTATTTTTACAGAGATTGGTAGAGCAATTTCATGGATGTATTTTGAGGATTATACAAAGCCAGAGATTGTTCTGAAAAGAATTAACCAAAAAGATAGGAGATTATGGAATGGCGATGTAGATTCTAATAGAAAAGGTAAACCAAGAAATACTTCCGCGGATAATATCTCAAAAAATACAATAACAGAATATCAAAGAGTCTGGCTTCGTTGTGGTATTTTGGAAAGTAGAAGAGTGAAGAGAGATTCTAAATTTTTCATTGGACATAGAATTTCGGTAAAAATATTGTTTGAATACTTGAAAGTAATTTGTAGGAAAGAAGGTTATAGTTACAAAGAATATAAAATAACAAAAGAAAAAGAAGAAGCAATAAGTAAGTTATTTGATGTTGAGGGGTTTAGGAAAATTCTTTTTGAAGCTTACTCTAATAGATATATTAAAGATAAAAAAATCAGACCTTATGATATTTCTGACCGTTGTGAGAAGTATACAGTTATTGATGGGCTGATTGCAGGATTTGTATATTTTGCTAAGTCTTGTCATTCAAATTCAGAATATGAATTAAAGGATAACAAGGAAGCACTTGAATTTTATCAGAAGAATATGAGTAAGGAGTTAGAAAATAGAACATATAAGATAGGAAAAAGATACAAGAAGGTTGATTGGGATATTTTAGAAATACTTGACTTGTTACATACATAATTCTTGGGTATACATAAGTTGAATGGATTTGGATTATAAATAGAATTGCATTTTTTTATGTATGCAAACATTACAAAATAGTTTAAGTGTGTTAGTAGAAGCTGATAAAAAGTTTCAAAGACAAGCACTCGAAAATTTGAGAAAGAAATGGGTAGAAAAAAATAATCGCCCTGCTGTTGAGCATATTGATTCTGAGTTAAAAAAATTGGGAGGAATGAAGGATGCAGAAAGAAGAAGCAGTGCAATACAAAAGCAAGAGGATTAGAGTTCTCATACAAAACGGATTCAAATTTTCTGGAGAAGTCTTGGAAGTTACGGCTGATACGCTGGTTATCAGAGATAAATTTGGAGAAAAAGTAAGCATTCGCCTGGCAGACATCATGCTGTGTTCAGAGGAGGTCAGACTATGACAGAAAGCATAGAGAGAGGCCTGCAGAATAGGTCGCAGTTAATTATCTTACTAGGTTTGGTAAATTATATTGGTAGAGGGTATATTACACATTTTACAAGTGAGGTGAATGAAAAATGAAAGCTCGAAAAAATATTTACGGCATATTGGTAATGTGGCAGCCGTTTACAATCTTGCCTGATAATAATGAGTTAGACCATGATAAAATTGAATGCTGCAGCCCATGTGGAAAAGACTTAGATAATGTTGGAATATTGATAATAACTTCTGTTCCGGGATGTGAGTTTGCAGATGGGACACTTTTCTGTTTTGAATGCACAAGCACTGTTGATAAAGTTCTCAAATCATTTTCATTTAGCAGAAATTCATTTGAAAGAGTGAAGCAGCGTTGCCACTCTCAAATATCTTATACAATTTGTAGGAGGATCAGATGATAGAAGTTCCCAGACAACTTAGGAATATGAAGCTTATTCTGTGTCATAAATGGGATGATTTTGAGAAAAACAAAAAAGATGGAACTTTTAAGCTAGACAAAGATGGAGCAAAAATACCTCTTGGAAAAAGCCCTATAGAAAAAAACTGGCAAGAAGATTCAAATTACTTATATCATGAAATAAAGTTCGAAGAACACATAAAGTCAGGATCAAACTACGGAGTTCTTTGTGGGGAAAAGAACAATGGATTAGTTGTTATAGACTGTGATAAACAGGAAGTTATTGATGATGTAGAGAAAAACCTGCCTAAAACATTTAAGGTTTCGTCAGGAAAAGAAGGAAGTGCACACTTCTACTTTTTTGTTTCAGGACTTAAGAAGAAGATAGTGATGAACAGAGATACAAATCATTATGGAGAGGTTCAGTTTACCGGAAGTTATGTTATTGGTCCAAACTCAATTCATATAAGCGGAAATAAATATGAAATAAAAAACGATGTTGATATTACAACACTAACTCTGGAAGATTTACTTTCTGTGGTTGAAAAATTTTCAGAAAGCTTGGATGAAAAAATGAATGAAGCATCTGGAGAGTTTTCTGAATACCCTACATTAAGCGAGTTCAATCTTGATATTGCTCAGGTTATTAATATGTCTGGTTTTAACAAAATTGGAGAATCTGAATATCAAGGTGCAAACCCATGGCACGGCTCCACAAACGGCAAGAATTTTTGTGTTAATACTTCTATGAATGTAGGATATTGCTTTAGATGCGGCTGCGGAATCAGCGTTATAAAAGCTGTTGCTCTTAATGAAGGCATAATCTCTACCTGTAGTGAGTCATTAGATAAGGAGAAGTTCAAAAAAACAATTCAAATCATTAAAGAGAAATATGGAAAACACATTGCAGACATTAGGAAAGAAAAGACAGAATCAATAACTATTCCAGATGTTGGAACTTTTGATACATTTGAACCAATAAAATTAAGGGAAAATGAACTAATGTATGAGCAAACCTGGAGGGGAGAAAATCCAAGATATTCTATTTATACATTTAAATTTGGAAAAGGACAATATCCTTGTTTTTTGGTTTTGGATTCAAGATATAGGACTTCTCAAGGAGATGTTATGGAATATATTAAATCAGCTGATGAAGATAGTTTCATACAATTTTTTGATAGTCATAGCTGGCCAAATGCTGGTTTTTTTCTGAATGTAAAAGGAATGAGATTTTTGAAAGGAGATTTAGCTAAGGTAAAGCAAAGAATTGCAGAAGAACAAGATATTATTCCCTATTTCTATTTTGCAACTCCCCCAATTACAAAACAAAGTGATGCTCTTCTTCGGTGTTTAAGTTCTGAAAAAATCAATACAATAATAAATTATTATTTGGATGAAGGGAATGAAGTAGATTCTAAAATGATGCAAATGGCAAGGATGAACTTTCTAAAATATCCCCATATAATAAATGCAATAAGACCTAATCAGTTTATTATGCCTTTTTCTCCTCACGGAATATATCAAACAATTACTAAAGCTGGAAAGAGTATTTTGCTAGGCAAGGTTGGATTAAAAACAGATAGGGTTTCAGTAGCAGGAACCCTTGGGTTTTCAACTGCAAAAGAAACGAATAGAGGTGATTTAGATGGAGTAAATGAATCTTATACTATAGATGAGGTTCAGGAAGAACAAAAAGAGAATGTGATACAACAAGTTCTAACTTTTATGGAAACAGGGGAGTGTGCAATTAGTCTTGGAAAGAAAAAAGTTTTAACTAAAGGCTGTGCAACATTGAACTTTTGCACTAATCCTCAGGAATTAGAAGGTAGTGGAAAAAATGCAACAGTCAATACCAGTAGTTTTGAAAATATGTTGCACAAAATAGCTACTAACTATAAAGCTCTTGGCTCCAGAATGGGTTCTGTGGGATTTGGTAATAATTTTATTCAGATTGAAGGGGAAAGATTAGCACACAACGAATACATTAAACTGGAAGCGATTGGACAGCATATAAGAGAGGTTTCAGCTGATGCATTTACAGACATAATGCTTAATCAGAAAGCTCATGGGTGGATGAATCAACCATTCCCTGCAGATTATATCAGAAAGATTGAGAAGACTGTTGAGAAAATAGCATCAAAACCGGTTATGGAATTCTGGCTTGGCCACACTGCAGCACACAGACATCTTAGAGGTGGTGCTGTCAGACTTGCCTGTCTAGACTTCATCTCAGAATTAATAAATAATAATTACCAGATTGAACTGATACTTGAAAAAGCAGAATCTCACTTCCAATCCATAATGAAAAATAACTTGCTTAGTCTTGAAAACATGCAAGGTATAAGTGAAAATTACAAAGAAGGAATGAAGGACAGCATACTGAAAAAGTGTTCACCTGAATATCTTAAATCAATGATTCTTACATTGTTAAGATACATTGAGAAAAATCCTGATACTATTAATAACTATATTTTAGTTGATGAATTAAAAGATGTATTCTCTGATGTTTCTACCAAAATTGAATCAGTAAAATATGCAAGATGGAATGAACTAAGAGCAAAGTTTAATGAGAAGAAAACAAAAAACCATACACAGCTAATGGGGGATTTTGGAGTTTCAATGCAAGAGATAGGTGGGAAATCAACCTTTAAGATAGTGGATATTGATGGGTTTAAACAGTTCCTACATACTCCTTATTATTTGAAATTAATCCACAATAGAGAACCGGCTAGTGTAACCAGTGTAACTGGTTTAAAAAAGGTAACTGGAAATTCCATTTTAAGTGATTATGATTTTGACCCAAGGGAGGAAGTATGTTAATGATTTCTGAATTGTATTGTTGTAAGTGTAATAAAGAGATAAGAGAGGGTAAAGACGACCATTATTTAGGTAATCTAGAAGACCCCCTGTGTAAACATTGGTGTAGTAGTTGTTTTCCTGAGATAATGAAATTTATAGAAAAAGAAAAGTATAATGACTCATGTCTGAGAGAAGAAAAAATAATCTGGGACAAAATAAAAAGAGAAGCTAAAAGAAAAGTTTCCAGACTAAAAGGACAAACATCACTAGAGGAGTTTAAATAAAATGCACATTGCTTTATACATTCGTAATAGCACTAACATAGATAGACAAAACCCTACAACACAGCTTCAACCACTTATAGACAAATGCGATAGAGAAGGTTGGACTTATGAAGTGTTTCAAGAGTTTGCTTCTGGTAGTTTAGAAAGAAGAACGGAGTTAGATAAGTTACTTAAAAAGATAAGAGAGGGAAATACAATAAATGCTGTAATGGTTTGGCGGCTTGACAGGCTTGGCAGGAGTTTGAAACACCTCTTAGATATTATTAGTGAACTTAAAAACAAAGGAGTTAAGTTTATTTCTCTTACAGAAGGTTTTGATACAACAACACCTCAAGGAGAGTTATTCTTTAGCATAGCTGGTGCATTTGCTCAGTTTGAAAGAAGGCTTATACAAGAAAGAGTTAATGCTGGACTTTCTAGGGCAAGGAGTGAGAATAAGCATCTTGGTAGACCAAAAGGAAGCAAAGACAAAAAGAGAAGAAGGCACTCTGGTTACTTATTAAGATGGCAAAAGGATAAGTAACCAAACCATTCTCTCCTGCGGAGCGGCCTTGATTGCTACGCGTGCGCATGCGCGTAGTGTATGGACTATTAGTTATGGTATAAACAATTAACCCCTATGAAAAGTGTTTAGCGTAGTGCTTCTGTGTGATTCGCAAGCCACTAAAATTATAGTAAATAACCATTTGTTTGTTTATCCTTAATGGATTAATATATTCTCCCATAGATTATATAAATTAATTCAACAGTTCCTCTTCTCAGAGATTGTATAGTTATATATAAACATGGAAAAATTTCTCGAGATGCCTAAGCGCGCTATAAAATTGATAGCGGGATTTTGGACAGTTGTAGAAGTTGTATGGTGCGATAAGATTTTCTAAATCTAAGATTCAACATTCAAAGCCCCATTGATGAAAAAATAGTTTTTTAGTTCTATTTCTCATAGAAATGTAAGAGGTAAACAAATAGGGGTAGTGATTGTTAGATATAGATAGATGGAGATTTATCGACGGTATAAATAATTTTATAAACTTTAAAGTCTTATAGATATATGGGAAGACCAAGACTACCACCAAGCGAAAGGAAGCAATATTTCTATAAATCATTTTACTTTCCCGGTTCTGACCCAAGATACAATCTTGTTTGGAGTTTCTTTGAAAATATGATTTCAGATATTACTAATCCAAATTCTCCTAGATATAATCCTAAATTAATCAAAGGAACAATAATAAGAAGACTCATCTTTAAGTATATTGTTGGCGAGATTGAAAAGAGAAATTGCAGTAATCAATCAGATGAAGTTTGTGAGGAAGTGGTAAATGCTATAAGAGATATTATCAATGAAGAAAATGCAAAGATTCAAATGAGGGTGGAAAGAAGAGGACAAGTAAGAGCATAGAAGTATAGAAGCTGCATAATTTCTAAGAAAAAGTTATGTTAATTCTTTATCCTAAAGCATAAATAAACGGAGATAAAGCACTACTTTGTCCAAATATGATTAAAGCGGCTGCAAGTATTATTAAAATTATTATTGGTAAAAGCCACCATTTCTTTCTGACTTTTAAATAATCCCAAACCTCACCTAGTAAACTTCTATTTCCTTCCATTTTAGGATAATCTCTTTATTATTTATAAATCTAACGAAACCCCATTTAATCTTTAGCTAATGACTCGCTATCCCACATATCTTTTGGGTTATTTTCTCTTTTAATCAAAAATTTACCCATTACCAAGTAATCTATACCCGTTCCCATCATGCACCTATAAGCATCTTTTGGCGAACAAACAATAGGTTCTCCTCTTATATTAAAAGAGGTATTTATTAGAATAGGTATTTTACTTAATTTTCCAAATTCTTTTATTAAATCATAATAAAGAGGATTATCATTTCTTCTTATAGTTTGCAATCTACCGCTTCCATCAACATGAGTGACTGCTGGAATTTTTTTATGCCATTCTTTTTTTATTGGATAAACCATTAACATAAAATCCGTTGGTCTTGGAATTGGAGTATCGCAATCAAAATATTTTAAAGCATCATCTTCACATACTACTGGTGCAAAAGGTCTAAACTTTTCTCTATGTTTAACTTTTATGTTTAATATTTCTTGCATTTTTGGATTAGTTGGATTGGATAATATGCTTCTACTTCCTAATGCTCTTGGACCCCATTCCATTCCTCCTTGAAACCACCCTACTACATTATCTTCGAATATCAGTTTAGATGCAGACTGAGTAATTTCTTTTTCATTCTTAAATTCTGAATATTTAATGGAATTTTCATTTAGAAATTTTTTAATTTCAGAGTCTGAATATTTTGGACCTAAATAAGGATTATCTAGTACATATTCTCTTTTTTTATTTAGCAAAGCATTCCAGATAAAAATGGCTGCACCAATGCTTGTTCCGCCATCTCCAGGGTCTGGTTGACACCAAATCTTTTTGAATTGAGAATTTTTCAATATCTTTCCATTAGCAACACTATTTAATGCACAACCGCCCGCAATAACTAAATTATCACATTTAGTTTTTTTGTAAACAAAATTTGCAATTTTAAATAGAGCATCTTCATAAACCAATTGTAATGCGGCAGCAATATCTTTATGTCTCTTTGTAATCTCTTCATTAGGATTTCTTATAGGCCCATCTAAAAGATTACATAATTTTTTTGAGGGCATTCTATTTTTATAAGAATACGTGAAATAATCCCCATTTAATTTATAACTCCCATCATCTTTTATCTCAATAACATTTTTTAGTTTTTTATAATAGATGTTTGTTTTTCTATTAGTATCTCCATAAGGACTTAAACCCATAACTTTATACTCGGAGTTGTTAACACTAAATCCTAAATAAGCAGTTATTGTGGAGTATAACAAACCTAAAGAATGTGGAAAATTTATGTGTTTTAAAAGGTTAATATTATTTCCCTTACCCATGCCAAAAGAAGTAGTTGTCCATTCACCTACCCCATCTATGGTGATTATAGCAGATTCTTTAAAGGGGCTTGGAAAGAATGAACCTGCTGCATGCGCCATATGATGTTCAACAAATAAAACATTTTTTTTGTATTTTAGCTTTTTTCTGAGAGTCTTTAGCAATCTTAACTTTTCATTAAACCACGAAGGTATATTTGAAAGAAAAATCTTATAACTTTTTGGAAAATATTGTAGGTGTTGATACAATAATCTTTCAAACTTTAATAATGGTTTTTCATAAAAAGCAATATAATCAATATCCTCAATTTTCAAATTTTGACTTTTGAGACAATATTCCACCGCATTAACTGGAAAAGAGGTATCATGTTTTTTTCTTGTAAACCTTTCTTCTTGTGCTGCAGCTACTATTTTTCCATCTTTTAATAATGCTGCTGAAGAGTCATGATAATAACAAGATATTCCTAATATGTTCATTTTAAAATTGTCTATAATACTCTTTAAATGATTGAGTAGTTAAATTTAGTTCCTCCCAATAACTATCCTTAGTCGTTTTGTCATCAATAAATTTTTTCCCAAAAACCATTGCAAATATTGAAGTTAAACCAACTCCAATAAAATAAACAATTGAGAGTAATAATAGGTTTATGATAGCGGAGATTAATTCTCCAAACATTTTGCTTCCCCCCATAAACTCGTCAAACATCTCTTTTACTTTAGCCATCTTTTAATAAGACCTCCTAATATCAATAAAGAAGCACTAATTAAACCTACTTTGTAAACAGGTAAGGGATATTTAAATTTTAAAATGAAAAACAATATAGTTGTAAAAACTAGATATGTGAATAAAAAACCAACTAATTTTAATATTTTCATAATGAGTGTAATGATAACCACTTTAAAAGTCTAACTATAATAATTTTCAAATAAAAAACGATTTGATATCTGTTTGAACTTAATTAGTAATCTTTTAAAAGATGATTTCTCTTACCTAAACAAGAGAACATATGAACAATAAAATTAAAAATGGGCTAGTGTATTTTTTTATTATCTTTATTACCTTGGCTGTGGGTCTGGCTTTTTTTGAATATCTCAATTATAGAAATGTGTCAAAAATAAATTACTCTTATGTTTGGCCTCCAAATTTTGGGTATGTTTTTAATCCAGATCCAAGCATATTTAACGGAATTAGTGGTGAATCTCATTTTACAATTAACAGTCTTGGCTATAGGGGTAATGAAATTAAAAATCATGATAATGAATATAGAATTTTAGTTATTGGGGGAAGCACTTCCGAGTGTTTATACTTAGATAATAATGAGACATGGGCTTATCTTTTAATGAATAAATTAGGTAAAACTATTGATAATAAAAAAGTTGTTACAATGAACATTGGAAAAAGTGGGCATGGTCTTAGAAATAATCTTCTTGCATTAAAATATCTTCCAGATTATTACGAGCCTGATTTAGTTATTATGTTAACTGGAGCTAATGATGTGTTATTTAGATTAAGCAGAGGAGCAGCATGGAAGCCTTTTAACGAAAGTGAATTCAATAGCACAGAGAGCTATACTTTTAGTGTATCCCCCGGTTATACTTGGAAATCAACGATAATTTATAAGATTTACAAAGCAATAGATTTAAAATTTGAAAAAATTAAACCCCAAGATGGTATTGGGAATACCCTTGTTGAGAATAGATTAAAAAGACAAAATGCGAAAAATTGGATAAATGGAACTCCAGATTTAACTCTGGCACTTGAAGATTATGAAAGAAATCTAGAAAGATTTATAGAACTGTCTAAAGAGAAAAATAGCACCATTATTTTTATGACACAACCCTATCTTTATAAAAAAAATATGACTCCCGAAGAAGATGCAAGTCTTTGGATGACTTATGATTTTGGAGATATTTATTTTCCTACCGAGACTATGATATATTCAACGGAGGAATTTAATAAAGTGCTTCTCAAAGTATGTAGAAATAATAAAGATATTTTTTGTATTGACCTTGAAAAAAAGGTTCCTAAAACATTTGATTATATCTATGATGACATGCATTTTAATGAGAACGGAGCGAGTTTTGTGTCTGATGAAATATCATCATTTATGAAAGAGAACATGAATGAATTTAATTAAAACATTTTATTGAAATATAACGAAAAAGAAGCATAGGCAAGATAATTATCTTCATTTGAAACTTATTTTAACTATATTTCTTTAAAATTTTAAGATGGTAGAATAAGCAATCCCTAGCAATAACTTTTTACCATCTTTGATTTACATGCAGTATCAAAATTATCTGTGCAACGAATAGTAAACTTATAGCTGTCAAACACATTAAAACCATTAAAAGTATGGATTGTTTCATCTAATCTTTTAGATTGAGGTGTGCTTACCTTTCCATCATCATAGTAAGTTGTTATCTGAAGATTGCAGTTATAATTAATTTCATAAATGGCATAGATTAAACCAATTTCCTGCATTGCCCTGTTTTCATCATAAGCATTTTCACATCCAGGAAAATCCACTAGGTGCCAAGTTGCATCTGTGAATTTTATATCTTCTTGTATTTCTGTTTTCTTTTCATTTAATTGAGAGAAGTTTTGTTCAATTCCATAACTTAAATAGAACAATCCTGTAACTAACAAACCAATAAATAAAACCATAAAGACAACTGCACCAAATCTTACTCTATCTTTCCTCATATAATTTTAATTGGTTAAAGTATAAATATTATCCCTTTCTTGACGGAGAAATCAATTAACAATTATTTTTACACCATTTACACCTAAAACACCGGTTACACCATACACTTGTGTGAGTATATCCTTCTCTGTATGAGATTAGGGAACTTAGGAAGTTTCCTTAACCCGGGGTAAAACGCCCCCACGAATCTTTTAACTAAATACTTAGAACTATTTTATTTTATCTTACTCTACTACCGAGATCTATGTTTTTTTCTGGGGAGATTAAAATTACTTTTGATTCGCTTTCGTTGACTGCTGCTAATAACATACCTTGAGATTCAATGCCTTTCATTATTCTTGGAGCTAAGTTAGTGAAAAGGATTATTTTTTTGTTTAACAACTCTGGTTTTTTATAGTGTTTTTTTAATCCTGCACAGACAGTTCTGTTTCCTAATTCATTTCCCACGTTCACTGTTAGTTTGTATAATTTGTCAGCTCCATCTATATCTTCTACTTTTATTATTTGTCCGACACGCAAGTCTATTTTTTCCCAGTCTTTGAAATCTAT
>Ga0208375_1002908_pt1 | contig 15297 bp, 9 predicted proteins | sample RifOxyD1_FD_184038 | JGI IMG/M metagenome (GOLD analysis project Ga0208375, IMG submission 184038) | Soil microbial communities from Rifle, Colorado - Rifle Oxygen_injection D1 (SPAdes) | ecosystem: Environmental > Terrestrial > Deep subsurface > Rock core/Sediment | place: Rifle, Colorado... | reverse complement strand
CTGGTCACGGCCCAGCCCGCTACGCTGGCCACGCTGCCGGCTGCTGAACTGGGCGGCAAGCTGCAACTCGCCGCCACGTCGATCACGCATGGCGGCCGCATCGACATGCCCGCCGGGGTGGTCGAACTGCGCGCGGAAACGGGCGACATCACGCTGTTGTCCGGCAGCGAAATTATCGCCGGCGGGGCCAGCGTGGACTTTGCCGATACGCAGGCGTTTGCGGCAGGCGGCGCGGTAAACCTGACGGCGGTGCAGGGCAAAGTGACTGCACAGGCTGTCTCCAACATCGATGTATCGGGCGCAGCCGCCGGTGGCGATGCCGGCGACCTGACAGTGCTGGCGAACGGCGATGCCGTTCTCGACGGCACGCTGCAGGGCGATGCGGCGAGCGGCTTCGATTCCGGCCGCTTTGCGCTGACGGCCAAGCGCGTCAACCCGGATGCGAACGGCGACAACGATTTTTCCGCGTTGAACACCACGCTGGAAACCGGTGGTTTCCACGCCGCGCGCAGCATCCGGGTGCGCGAGGGCGATATCGAGGTGGCTGCGACGGACAACGTCAAGGCGCATGAAGTCCTGCTGTCGGCCGATACGGGCGCGATCCGCGTGGCCGGTACGGTGGATGCCAGCGGCGCCAAGGGTGGACGCATTGGTCTGTATGCGGGCGGCGATCTTGATCTATCGGGCAGCGCCAAATTGCTTGCCAACGCGACCGACAGCCTCGTTGCGGCCATAGGAACGGCCGGCGAGGGAGGCCGGGTCGAGCTCGGCAGCGGCGACGCCGGCGTGCTCAATCTGGCACTGGGATCACACATCGATGTGTCCGTACCCGATGGCAGCGCCGCCCGCGGCGGCCGCGTGGTGCTGCGCGCGGCGCGCACCGGCGCGGGCGCCGGTGACGGCGTAACGCTGGGCGTGCGCGACGGGACAATCGTCGGCGCCGAGCGGGTGGAGGTGGAAGCCTACAAAGTCTATAACGGCGACGGCAGCGGCATCACCGACCTGATCGCGGGCAGCTCCAGCGGCAACCAGCTCGGCCTCGCCAGCGTGCAGGCGGACAACGACGCCTTTGTCGCGGCGGTCGATCCCGTCGCGCTGAAAGGCAATCTCGATACCGGCGCGGCGGGCGTGCATCTGCGGCCCGGCGTTGAAGTACGCAACCCGGTGGAGACCGACATCGCCGGCAATGCCGTGGCGAACAGCGGCGACATCTTGCTGTCGTCCGACTGGAACCTGAATGACCTGCGCCACGCCGGCGAGGCCGGCGTACTGACCGTGCGCGCAGGCGGCACGCTTGATGTGGCGGCGAACCTCAGCGATGGCTTCAGCACGGCGGACACATCCGGCACGCTGCAAACCAGCCCGGTCGGCTGGTCCTACCGTCTGGTTGCCGGCGCCGCCAGCGGCGCGGCCGACCCGCTGGCGACCAAACTCAACGCCTACGCCGACCTTAATGTGGCGGCGGGCAAGCTGGTGCGTACGGGTACAGGCGACATCGACGCAGTGGCGGCGGGCGATGTGACGCTCGCCGATGGCGCGGCGCTGTACTCGGCCGGTGCCAACACACCTTCAGTAACTGATTTCACCCTTACCGGCCTGAGCGGCAATGCCTTCCCGATTGGCGGCGGCGACGTGCGGATTCGCGCGGGGGGTTCGGTGGTGTCGGAAACAGGCCCGTCTGGCTTGCTGACAGACTGGCTCTATCGCATAGGCAACGTGGGAAGCAACAGCAACCAGTTCCGCGATCCAGGCTGGTGGCCCCAGATTGCCCAATTCAAGAACGGCATTGCTGCCCTGGGTGGCGGCGATGTGGCCCTTGAGGCGGCCGGCCGGGTAGCCAATCTGCTGGTGGCCACGGTGACCAACGCGCGCCAGCCTGCCACGTTCCGGGAGGCGGTCGATCCCAGCTTGCAGGTGATCCAGGGCGGCGGCAATTTGAACGTTCGCGCAGGCGGCGATATCGAGGGCGGGCTGTTCTTCGTCGATCGCGGGGTTGGCACGATCAAGACTGACGGGGCGGTTGTCGAGGGGATTGCCCGGTCAAACCAGGCTGTTGGCACTGTGGTGGCATTGGGCGATGCGAGCACGAATTTATCGGCGCGGCGCGGCTTGTCACTGGAGGCTGTGATCAATCCCAGCTTGGTGCCGCAATCCAGCGGCAACCTAAGCGGTGTGGGCGGTAGCAATCGTGAATCGTATTTCGTAAGTTATGGAGCAGACAGCGGGACGCGGCTGCTGTCAGTAGCGGGCGATACTGTGTTGAGGAACGATCTTTCTGACCTTACTGGATTGAGCGGCGCCTACGGCTTGAACAGTGGTCTTGCTGGAGGGATGGGCCTTTACCCCGGCACGCTCGAAGCGGTTGCCCTGTTGGGTAACCTCACCATAGAAGAGGGCTTCACCCTGATGCCGGCTGCGGCCGGAAATTTGCGCCTGCTGGCTGGCGGTTCGGTCGAAAAATTCGGCGGCAAGCCAGTTGACCTGTCCGATCGTGCACTCACGGCCTTTTACACGCTGGACAATCCAGTACGCCAAAGCTCAAGTATGGGTTCGCTGTTGATCCAACCTGTTAGTGAAAGCGAAGCCCATGGTCCCGAGCTGATTCACCAGACAGATGTCCAGCCCGTGTACGTTGTGGCGCGCAGCGGCGATATCGTCAATGTGCTCGGCGCTGCGGGTACGAACGTCTTCGCGGACCTGGCCAAACCGGCGGTATTCCAGGCAGGCAGGGATATCCGTAATGCAACGGTGGTGGGGCAGAACCTGCGTGATGGAGATGTGACACGTTTCATCGCCGGGCGCGATATCGTGTTTGCCACCGTGCGCGACCCGCTTTCCGGGTCGATCGTATCGAGCGATGAGCCGACGGCGCGCATCGCCATCGGCGGCCCCGGGCGAGTGGAAATCATCGCCGGCCGCGACATCGATCTGGGTGCGTCTAAAGGGGTGATTTCACGCGGTAATCTGGCGAATCCGTATCTGCCGGAAGGCGGCGCCGATCTGCTGTTCGTGGCAGGGGCGGCGGCGCGCGACGCCGACGGCAATGCGCAAGCGATGAGCGCAGCGTTGCAGGATCCGCAGATGGTGAATCATTTCTTTGACGAACTGCTGGCGTCGGCAGAGGCCAGCAAAACAGACAAGGACTACAGCCAGGGTGAAGCTGCCATCGAGGTACTGTTCCCCACCGGAACGGCCGCAGCGCCGCTGAGCTACGAGGGCGACATCAGCCTGTTTTTCAGCCAGGCGAAAACCGAGCAGGGCGGCAACATCCAGATGATGACACCGGGCGGCGGGGTGAATGCCGGCCTTGCCAGCGTCACCGGTTTTGAGCGCGCCGCTGCCGACCTGGGCATCATGACCGTGCAGGGTGGCGACATCCAGGCCTATGTGCGCGACGACTTCCAGGTCAATAGCAGCCGCGTGTTCACCGTCTCCGGCGGCAATATCCTGTTGTGGTCGGCGCTCGGCAACATCGACGCCGGCAAGGGCGCCAAAACCGCCAGCGCCACGCCGCCGCCGCAACTGCGCATCGACAAGAATGGCAACTTCGTGCTGGACGTCACCCAGTCCATCTCCGGCAGCGGTATTGGCGCACTGGGCGGCGACAGCAATGTGGTGTTGATCGCGCCTACCGGCGAAGTCAATGCGGGCGATGCAGGTATTCGCGCCAGCGGCAACCTGACCCTCGGCGCCAGCCGGGTGGTCGGTGCGGACAACATCCAGGTGGGTGGCGTTTCAGCGGGCGTACCGGTATCCAACAGCGGCGCGGCGGCAGCAGCAGCGACCAGCGCGGGCAATGTGGGCAGCGAGGTGACATCGGCGACCGCTGGGCTGTCGCAGAGCCTGGCTGACTCCGTACGCGCGGCGGAAGACATGAAGAATGCATTCAAACCGACCTTCATTACCGCGGAGGTGGTGGGGCACGGCGAGTGATGGATGGCCGGCTGCGCGCTTGGCGGGCGGCCGGCGTTCAGAAAAGGCGTGCAATGCGTGGACTACACTCACTCTGCCGGGTGGGCTGATGCGGGAACGTGCGTGAGGGGAATGGCTGCAGGCTTCGAGCCTGCCCGGATCAGCGCGCCGACGTTTTCTGTCCGGAAAGCGCGGTCAGCCGTGCCTCGATGTCTTCGGCCGGAATGCTGCCCTCGACCCGTTTGCCGTTGCTGAAAACAATGGCAGGGGTACCCATCATGCCCAGTTGCGTAGCCAGCGCGCCGATCGCTTGAACGGGTGTTTCGCATTTGGTGGCAGGCGAGATCAACTTGCGATCAAGCATGTAATCCGACCAGGCTTGCGCCCGATCCGGCGCGCACCAGATGGCATCCGCTTTCGCCGTGGCGCCGGGGTGCAATTCTTCCAGCGGATAGAGGAAGGTGTAAATCGAAACGTTGTCGAGCTTGGCCAGTTCCTTTTCCAGCGCCTGGCAGTAAGGGCAGTCAGGATCGGAAAAAACCACGAGCTTGCGCTCGCCTTTGCCACGACGCGTGAGGATAGCCTTGTTCATGGGCAGGCTGGCAATGTCGATGGTCTGCAAGGCTTCGAGGCTTTTCTGGGTGAGATTGGTTTTGGTTTGGGTGTCTTTCATTGGCCCGGAAAGCATGTAATCGGCTTGGGCATCCACATAAATGATCGAGTTGTTAGCGTAAACCTCAAACAGGCCTGGCACGGGCGTTGGGCTGATCGACTTGATCACGGCACCCGGGAAACGTTCGGTCAGAACCTTTTTAATGGTGGCGTCGTCGGCTTGAGCTGTGCTGGCAAGCGCAAGACACAGCAAGGGCATGATGCGTTTCATGGATTGACTCTTTCTATAGGGGGCGCAGAAGGAAGCAGAGCCTGCGGAGGAATACCAAGCTCTATGCAGAACTGTAGAACGAATGCGTAACAGACAGATGACAATTCAGACCGATTCAGCTTGCCGCAGCAAGCATGAGCCGAACGGCTCATGCGCAGGCGGTTTGATGACGCATTGGCTTAAACGATGGCTCGCTACGATGGAGCGGACGCCCAATCAGCGTGCGCTTTCCAATTTACAAACCGAGCGGAGTCACCATGCATCTCAAACCCATCCCCGCACTGTTGCTGGGCCTCGTTCTTTCCGGCGCAGCGCAGGCAGCCGCACCGGTCACCTTCAACAAGCTGTGGACCGCGCCTGCTGCCGTCGCCGGCTTCACGTCCGAAATCGTCGCGTTCGATTCGATCAACCAGAACCTCTGGGTGGCGGGCGTGAACGGGGTAGACGTGCTGAATGCCGCCACCGGCAGCCTGCTGCAGCACATCGACACCACGGGTTACGGCTCGATCAATAGCGTGGCGATTCACAACGGGCTCGCTGCGTTCGCGATGGAATCCTCGACCGACCGCACCCTGCCGGGCCAGGTCGTGCTGTTCGACACCACCAGCCGCAACTTGGCGTCGGGCATCAACCAGATCACGGTCGGCGCGTTGCCCGACATGGCGGTCTTCACAACTGACGGCAGCAAGCTGCTGGTGGCGAACGAAGCGACGCCCACCATGTACGGCGCCTACGATCCGGCAGGCAGCGTATCGATCATCGACCTGGCGAACCGCACGGTTTCCACCGCTGGCTTTGCCGGCGTGCCGACTACCGGCAGTGCGATCCGCAACCCCGGGATGGATTTCGAGCCGGAATACATCGCCGTCAATGCCGCCGGCACGCAGGCCTACGTCACGCTGCAGGAACACAACGCCGTGGCGGTGCTCGATCTGGGTACGCAGCAGTTCACCAGCGTGATCGGGCTCGGCACCAAGGATTTCTCGCTGCCGGGCAACAGCATCGATCCCAGCCACAAGGACGGCAAGATCGAATTGCGCAGCGCCGAGGTGAAGGGCTTTTACCAGCCCGACGCGATTGCCGCCTATGACGTGGGCGGCGTGACCTACACAGTCATGGCCAACGAAGGCGATACGCGCGAAGACGACGGCGACAAGGAACGGCTGAAAGATGTGGTCGGCGTGACCGGCCCGCCCGATCTGGGCCAGTTGAATATCTCGACCCTGGATTCGACCACCGGCGATCTGTACACCTTCGGCGCACGTTCGTTCACCATCCGCGACACCAGCGGCAACATCGTGTTCGACAGCGGCAACCAGCTCGACGCCGAGGCGATCGCGCGCGGCATCTACGACGATAAACGCAGCGACGACAAGGGCGTGGAGCCGGAAGGCGTCGAGCTGTTTGCATTGGACGGCGAAATGTACGCGGCCATCGGACTGGAGCGCACCACCAAGAGTGCGGTGGCGATCTACAAGATCACCGATCCGGCCAATGCCAGCTTCGTCGACATGATCGTCACCGATGGCGATGTGGCTCCCGAAGGCCTGAAAGCCTTCAGCATCGGTGGTCTACATTACCTGGCGATTGCCAATGAATCGTCCAACACCACCACGCTGTACCAGCTTACAGCTGCGGTGCCCGAGCCGGAAACCTATGCCATGTTGCTGGCGGGTCTGGGCCTGGTGGGTTTCATGGCCCGTCGCCGCAAGGCCCGGCTTGGCTAAGTACGAATCAGCTGTGTCGTGAAAAAATCCGTCGCAAGGCGGGTTTTTTTATGGCGCGTCGCCAGGCTGGAATGGCGTATGGCCCATTCGGCTCATAGTGCCTGCGTTGCCCTGTCATCGTCACTCGGGATAATCCGCCGCTTGATTTGATCAGGTTCAATCCCATGCGTTTCATCGTTGTTGCACTTGCCTTGTTGATGTCGCTGTTTTCCGCCACCAGCCATGCCTGGTGGAATGACGACTGGGCGGGGCGCAAGAAAATCACCCTGACCAACCCGGCCGGCGAAGTCGCAGATGCGCCGGTGCTGATTCGTTTGCATACCGGCAATTTCGATTTTCTGTCGGCCAACGAAAACGGCAGCGATCTGCGCGTGGTGGCGGGCGACGACGCGACCGAGCTCAAGTTTCATATCGAAAAATGGGACGGCATCAACCAGCTGGCGCTGGTGTGGGTGAAGCTGCCCAAGCTGGGTGCTTCGACCGAAGCCTGGCTGTATTACGGCAACGAAACCGCCGCTCCGGCCTCGGATGCCAAGGCCACGTACGACGCTGCCAGCGCCGACTATCACTTTGCCGAAGCGACTGGCAATCCGGCTGACAGCGGGCCGAACGGCCTCAATGCCACGGCGTTCAGCGGCGAGCGGGTCGCCGCTTCGTTTGCCAACGGCGGGGTGAAATTTAACGGCACGCAAAGCCTGGTATTGCCTGCGATCAACGCGACCGGCGGCATGAGCGTGGCGATGTGGGTGAAGCCGGCCGCGCTCGACGGCACGCTGGTGCAGGCTGGCGGCTTGAATGTCGCGCTGGCGGCGGGTGCACTCAATGTGCAGGCCGGTGCAGCCAGCGTGGCAGCAAGCGCGCCGCTGACAACAGATAAATGGCATTACGTGGCGATCACGGTGGCCGACACGCTCAAGGTCTATGTCGACGGCAAGCTGGCGGGCGAAGCGCCGGGTGCAGCGCTGCCGAGCGGCGGACTGACGGTAGGCGGCAGCTACACCGGCGAGCTCGACGAAGTGCAGCTGGCCGGCACCGCGCGCGACGCGGCCTGGTTTGCGGTGCAGGCGGCGCAAGGCCCGGCCGGCACGCTGGTGGTGCTGGGTGCGGACGAGTTTGCGGAGGGCGGGGAGGAAGGCGGCATCTGGGGCACGCTGTTTGCCGCACTGACGCTGGACGGCTGGATCGCCATCGGCATCCTGGCGGTGATGCTGGCGATCGCGATCTGGATCATGATCGTCAAGGCGATTTACGTGAACCGCGTGGACCAGGCCAACCGCCAGTTCATGCACAAGTTCCGCGAGCTTTCCACCGACCTCGGCGCGATCGACAAGACGCAGGGGCTGGCGGCCGAGTTCAGGCATTCCTCGCTGTACCGGCTGTATCACGTTGCCACGGTCGAGCTGTCGCATCGTTTCAAGGACACCGATGCGGAAAAGCTGAAGGATAAAAATCTGTCGCCGCAGTCGCTCGAAGCCATCCGCGCCAGCCTCGATACCGGGCTGGTGAAAGAAACCACGCTGATGAACAAGCTGATGGTGCTGCTCACCATCGCGATTTCCGGCGGGCCCTTCATCGGTCTGCTCGGCACGGTGCTCGGCGTGATGATCACCTTTGCCGTCATTGCCGCCACCGGCGACGTCAACGTGGCAGCCATCGCACCCGGTATCGCGGCGGCACTGATGGCCACCGCCGCCGGCATGGCCGTCGCGATTCCCGCGCTGTTTGGCTACAACTATCTGAACTCGCGGATCAAGGCGATCACCTCCGACATGCGCGTATTCAACGACGAGCTGATCACCAAGCTCGCCGAAAACTACAGCCGCTGAACCGGCGACGGAATAAGCGGAGACCACCATGCACGTTCAGGAAGACAACGAACCCTACGACCAGATCAACGTGGTGCCGATGCTGGATCTGGCCTATGTGCTGCTGGTGATTTTCATCATCATGACCACCGCCTCGGTGCAGGGCATCAAGGTCAACCTGCCAAAGGCGAGCAACCAGCCCAGCCTCGCCAAGCCGCAGACCAAGGCCGTCACCATCACCGAAACCGGGCAGATTTTTCTCGACGCCTATCCGGTCAGCATCGACGAGCTGCGTACCCAGCTGAGCGCGCTGAAAGCCGCCAACCCCGAACTGCCGGTGGTGGTCAAGGGTGACACCGTGGTGGCCTACGGCCGCGTGATGGAAGTGCTCGAACTGCTGGGCCAGCTCGACATCACCCAGCTGGGCCTGGTGACGCAGAAGTTGGTGAAGTGAATGATCGAGGATGACGGCGGCGGGCCCGCCAAGCCCGCCTGGGTACGCTGGGGCGCGGTTGCACTGGGCCTGGCCCTTGCTGTTCTGCTCGCGCTGTGGCTCAAGGACAGCTTGCAGTCGGGCAAGCCGTCGAAGCCGATGAAGCTGCAGCAGATCACCCTGGTGCGTCCGCCGCCTCCGCCGCCCCCGCCGCCGGAAGAAAAACCGCCGGAGCCGGAAGTGCAGGAAGAGGTCAAGCTCGACGAGCCGACCCCCGAGGAACCGCAACCGGCCGACGCGCCGCCGCCCGGCGCCGATCTGGGCGTGGATGCCGACGGCAGCGGCGAGGGCGACGGTTTTGGCCTGGTCGGCAAGAAGGGCGGCGGCGACCTGATCGGCGGCGGGGGCGGCGGCAACCCGTGGGGGCGCTATGACGCGCTGCTGAACGAGGCGGTGAGTTCGGCCTTTCAGCAGGCGCTGGCGCGCGACAAGGCGCTGAAAGGCAAGAACTACAAGGTGATGGTGAAGGTGTGGATCGACAGCGGCGGCAAGGTGACGCGCGCGAGCCTGGTCGACAGTACCGGCGATGCGCATGCCGACGAAGTGTTGAAGGAAGCATTGAACAGCATGCGCGCCCTGCGCGAAGCCCCGCCTGCCGAGATGCCGCAGCCGGTGAAAGTGCGAGTGACATCGCGTGCCTGAAAACGAACGAGAGAACGGAATGACTATTCGCAAAAAATTGTTGGTGTTGGCAGTCGCGGCGGCCTGTTCGGGCCACGCCGTGGCTGCCGACGACGCCAGCGCACGCATCGAGGAACTGCACGAAACCACGCTCAACCTGATCCAGCTACTGGTCGAGCAGAAGGTGCTTACGCAGGAAGCCGCCGACGGCATGCTGAAAAAGGCGCGCGCGCAGGCGGCGGAAAAAGTCGAGCAGGCCAAAGCCGCCGAAACCGAGGCGAACCATGGCGTGGTGCGGGTGACCTACGTGCCGGAGCACGTCAAGCGCGATATCCAGGAGCAGGTCAGGAAGGAAGTGGTGGCCCAGGCCAAGCAGGAACGGTGGGGTGACGTCAACGCGGTGCCGGAATGGCTGGACCGGCTGAAGTGGGAGGGGGATTTCAGGCTGCGTTATCAGGATGAGTTGATGGCAGCCAGTAATGCATCTGCTAGCGGCAACAATGGGTTCCCCACGAACTTCGACACTATTGGCCAGCTGGTGAGCAATTCCACCGAAGACAATGCCTCCGGAAAAGTGCGCCTGCGCCTGGGCCTCAATGCGAACGTCACCTCGAAGGTCGATGTTGGCGTGCGCATCGCCACCGGCAGCACCTCCAATCCGGTGTCGACCAACCAGACGCTCGGCACCTACGGCAACAAGTTCAGCCTGGTGCTCGACCGCGCCTTCATCAAGCTGTCGCCGTACGACGACCTGACGCTGTGGGGCGGGCGCCTGCCCAACCCCTTCTTCAGCACCGATCTGGTGTGGGACGACGACCTCAATTTCGATGGCGTGGCGGTGAGTTATGCGCTGGGGTCGAAGGAGCCGCAGCGCGAGTTCAAACCCTTCGTTACGGCCGGCGCGTTCCCCTTGCAGACGATCGAGCAGGACGGCGTGGTGCAGGCCAGGGACAAGTGGCTGTTTGCCTTGCAGGGCGGACTGGAATGGCAGCCGAGTACGCGCACCCGAATCAAGGCGGGCGCGGCTTATTACGATTACCGCAACATCACCGGCATCGTGAATCCGGTGATTAACGATGTTAGGTACAACGAGACCGAGCCGAAATTCCGGCAAAAGGGCAACACCCTGATGGATATTGATCCCGGCCCCGACACCTTGTTCGCGTTGGCATCGGAATACCAGATCGCCAACCTCACCCTGGTGGCCGACTTTGCCGACTTCTTCCCGGTCCACATCATCGGCAGCCTGGACATGGCGCGTAACCTGGGTTTTGACGAGGCCGAAGTCAAGCCGAAATCCACTGTTTCATCCCCGCTTAGCGGCTACGACCTGGGCGCAGATGCCTACCAGATGAAGCTGACCATCGGCTATCCGAAACTGGTCGAGCAGGACGAATGGCAGGCCTTCATCGGCTACCGCTATGTTGAAACCGACGCGGTGCTGGATGCTTTCACCGATTCGGACTTCCATTTGGGCGGCACCAATGCCAAGGGCTTCATGATCGGCGGCCAGTACGCCATTTACAAGAACACCTGGGTGGCGGCGCGCTGGCTGTCGGCCGACGAAATCACCGGCCTGCCGCTCGCCATCGACGTCTTCCAGCTCGATCTTAATGCCAAGTTCTAAGCACTTTTTGCTGGCGCTGCTGCTGGCGCCGCAACTGTGGATGGCGCAGCCGTGGGCGGGCCAGCCATGGGACGACAGCGAGACCGGCTGGCTGACGCCGCCAAACGACGAACGTCCGCCGCGCGAACAGCGCCCGTACTACCCGCCCGAGCGCGCCGCGCTGACGCAGGCCGACGGCAATTTCGTTGCGCCACGCTATCAGGCCAGCGACGAGGCGAAGCTGATGGACGCGGCGCGGCAGGGCAATATCGAGGCCGTGCGCGCTCTGCTGAAGGCGGGCGCGAACCCGAACATCGGCGACTACTGGCGCGACGTGCCGTTGCTGGCGGCGGTGCGCCAGGACAACCTGGAACTCGCGCAGGTGCTGCTCGACGCCGGCGCGCAGCCCAACGTCAAAGGCCGCGGCTACACCCCGCTGGGGATGGCGGCCAAAAACGGCAACGTGCGCCTGGTGGACATGCTGCTGCGCGCGGGCGCCGACCCAGACCGCAAGAACGATGACGGCGACACGCCACTGCACGGCGCGGCCTTGCTGGGGCGGGCGCAGGTGATTGAAGTGCTGGCCGGAGCGAAGCCCGATCTGACGCTATTCAACCGCGAAGGCCTGTCGCCGCTGGCGGTGGCGGCAGCCAACGGCAACCAGGACGCCGCGCGTGCGCTGGTTCGCGCCGGTGCGCCGCTGGAATGGGGCGACAAGAAACGCCACCCGCCGCTGTGGTGGGCGTTTTCGGTCGGCGACTTTGACATGGCGCGCCTGCTGCTGAAGCTGGGCGCACAACCGGGCGGCATGCCTGTGGGGAATCTGTGATGAAGCATTGGGTGAGTATTTTGCTGGTGGCGGGTTTGGTGAGTGCACCCGTTTGGGCGGCAAACGAAAGCCGCGAAAAACAGATGCTGCGGCGCATGCAGCAGCAGGTGCAGCAGATCGAGCAGGCGCGCGCGCAGGCCGAGCAGGACAAGCTCGCCGCGCTGGCCGACAAGGCCGCTGCCGAAACCGAACTGAAAAAACTCGGCGCAACGGAACGCAAGCTGTCCACCGAACAGGCAGCGCGCGGCCGTGCGGAAAGCGGGCTGAAGTCGGCGCAGTCGGAGCTGGAAGCGTTGAAGGCGCGTCTGGCCGAAACTGAGATGAAGCTCGCCGACAGCGTGGCTTTGCAACGCGCTACGGCCGACAAGCTGGCGCAGACCGAGTCCGCCAAAAAGCAGAGCGAGCTGCAACTGGCCGACAACCGCCAGGATCTGAAGCAGTGCCGGAAGCACAACGGCAGCCTCTATACCCTGGGCCGCGAGATGATGCAGAAGTACCACGACAAGTCGTGTCAGGATGCGCTGGCGCAGGCCGAGCCATTCACCGGGCTGAAGCAGGTCGAAGTGGAAAACCTGATGGAAACCTGGCGTGATCAGCTCGACCGGGATCGCCTCGTTGGGGACAAGCTGGGCGCTGTCGAAACGCCTTGATTCAGATTCGCCTATGAGCCAAATGGCTCATTTTGGGCAGGGATTGTCCGATGCGAAAAGTCATCCTGGGTTGGCACAATGCAACCCGCAAATACGGCTTTGCGCTGCCGGGGACAGTTAAGTGATCCCCGATCCAACGTTTCCCTGTTTGTCCTCCAGTGGTTCTCTCGGCGGGGTTTTTACCCCGCCACTTTTTTTGTCCGGATTTCCTGTCGCATCCGTCACCGGCTCCCAATGCTGCAGCTTGAGCTGCAGCAATTGCTGGCCGTTGTATTCGTTGGTCATCAGCGCGTAGACCGCCTGGATGCGTGAAGGCAGCGGATCGGCATGGAAGAAATGCATGGCATCGAAGGTGACGCCTGCGCGCGCCAGTTTCAGCTTGAGGTGCTTTTCACCGACGACGCGCTGCGCGACCACGTCGAAGCGGGCGTTGAACAGCGGCGCGGCGAAGCCTTGCCCCCAGACCGCGTGCTCGAATTGCTCGGCCAGCGCATAGCTGTGCTCGGTGGCGTCGAGTTCACCGTCGGTTTCGATCACCCCTTCCAGGTCCGCCGGATCAATCAACTCGCGCACTACGGCCTCGAATGCCTCGATGAATTCGGGGTGGCGGCCAGCGGGGATGCTGAGTCCGGCCGCCATGGCATGGCCGCCGAATTGGTTGATCAGTCCCGGATGGCGCTTGTCGATCAGGTCGAGCGCGTCGCGCAGGTGCAGGCCAGGGATGGAGCGGCCGGAACCCTTGAGCTCACTATTGTCGCTTTGAGCGAAGACGACGGTAGGGCGGTGGAACTTGTCTTTCAGGCGCGAGGCCAGGATGCCGATCACGCCGATGTGCCAGTCGGGCTGATAGGCGGTGAGGCTGTGGCTGTTGCTGGGGTTGAAGCTTGCGAGGATGGCGAGCGCCTCTTCCAGCATGTCGGACTCGACATCGCGGCGGGTACGGTTGAGGCTGTCGAGCTGCTGCGCCAGTTGTTGCGCGCGGGCGGGATCGTCGGCCAGCAGGCATTCGATGCCGAGCGCCATGTCGTCGAGGCGACCGGCGGCGTTGAGGCGCGGGCCGAGCATGAAGCCGAGATCGATCACGGTGGCGCGGCGCGGGTCGCGGCCGGCAGCGCGAAACAGCGCGTTGATGCCGGCGCTGGCCTTGCCGGTGCGCATGCGGGCGAGGCCGCTTTCAACCAGGGTGCGGTTGTTGGCATCCAGCTTGACCACGTCAGCGACGGTGCCGAGCGCGACCAGGTCGAGCAGCGCGCGCAGGTCGGGTTCCGGCGCCTGGCTGTAGGCGCCGCGCTGGCGCAGTTCGGCACGCAGCGCCAGCAATACATAAAACATGACGCCGACGCCGGCCAGGTTTTTCGATTCAAAGCCGCAGCCCGGCTGGTTGGGATTGACGATGCAGGCGGCATCCGGCAGCGCGTCGCCGGGCAGGTGGTGGTCGGTGACCAGTACCGGAATGCCGAGCGCATTGGCCGCCGCGACGCCTTCGACCGCAGCGATGCCGTTGTCCACCGTGAGCAGCAGGTCGGGCTGGCGTGCGGCGGCCAGTTTGACGATGTCGGGGCTGAGGCCGTAGCCGTGTTCGAGCCGGTTGGGCACGATGAAATCCACCTGCGCGCCGAGCAGGCGCAGGCCACGCACGCCGACTGCGCAGGCGGTGGCCCCGTCGGCGTCGTAGTCGGCAATGATCAGCAGGCGCCACTGGTCGCGGATGGCATCCGCCAGCAGGCGGGCGGCCTGTTCGATGTGCAGCAGTCCGCCGGGCGCGAGCAGTTGCGGCAGGCGGTGCGATATCTGTTCGGGGTGCGTCACGCCGCGCGCGGCATACAGCCGTGCCCAGGTGGGCGCAAGGCCGGATTGTTCGAGTGCGGCGCGGGCTTCAACGGGGCAGGGGCGGGTCGTGATGGCGAGCATGGCGTGATTGTAAGCGGCGCAAATATTCACGCCCCGAATCGCTCATTCAGAATTTCAGCATGTGCCGATTTTGTCTGTCAGGTACGCGGAGTAAGATCGCGTCATGAGCCATTTACTCCCGCTCTCCCGCGTCGCAAAACTGGTCGGGCAGTCGCGCCATGTGCTGCAGGACATGATCCGCAGCGGTGCGCTGGCTACGTTTGACGGCATGATCCAGCTCGACGAATTGCTGCGTGCCTTTCCCGAGGTGAAATGGGACGACGACGCGGAGTTTCGCCGGGTGTCGGAAATCAAGGACAAGGCCTTCGCCAAGCGGGTGCGCGAGTTGGCTCTGCCCGACAAGGATGTGCTCACCGCGCGGCTGAACGAGTTGGGCAACGATTACGCTTCTGCCCAGGCCTTGCTGCTGCACTACGGCAACGTGATGACCTGGCTGGACGAAAAAATCGACGAACTGGATGAGGGCGCGAGCGCTGAAACGCACCATGCTCTACACAGCGTGCGCGCTTTCCTGCTGCGCAATATGGCCGAGATGCCGCCGAACGCGGCGCAGGCGCAGGGGCTCATCGTGCAGGAGCGGATGCTCAAGATCATGTCGGCCCACGTCACCATCCAACCCAGCGGCCACGAGTTTTTCGTCGAGGGTAACGAGACGATTCTGGAAGCCGCACTGCGCCACGGCGTGTCGCTCAATTACGGCTGCAGCAACGGCAATTGCGGCGATTGCAAGGCCCGTCTGGTGTCGGGCAAGGTAAAGAAGGTCCACGCTCACGACTACGTGCTGAAGGTGGCCGAAAAAGAGGCGGGCGCGATCCTGCTGTGTTCCTACGCGCCGGTGAACGATGTGGTGATCGAGGCGA
>Ga0208375_1002904_pt1 | contig 15307 bp, 13 predicted proteins | sample RifOxyD1_FD_184038 | JGI IMG/M metagenome (GOLD analysis project Ga0208375, IMG submission 184038) | Soil microbial communities from Rifle, Colorado - Rifle Oxygen_injection D1 (SPAdes) | ecosystem: Environmental > Terrestrial > Deep subsurface > Rock core/Sediment | place: Rifle, Colorado... | reverse complement strand
TGAGAAAAAGAAATCGGAACCACACAACCTATATCAGCTCCATCTCGCTCGTAAAAATCATGAGGTTCAACTTCAATAAGGACATATAAATCCCCTGGAGGACCTTGATAATAACCTGAATCACCTTCACCCGTTAGTTTCAATCGTTGTCCAGAATCTATTCCAGCAGGAATTTTCACTGACAAATTAACCTTTGTTCTTGTCCGACCTTCCCCATGGCATTTTCTGCATGGATTACTGATTATTTGCCCCGAACCATGGCATTTGGGACACGTCGATGACATGGTAAAAAAACCCTGCTGTCTTCTTACTTCACCATGGCCATTACAAACATCACAGGTAGAAGGCCCTGCTCCTTTTTCCCCACCAGTTCCATCACAGGTTTCGCATTGAACCTGTCTTGACACAGATACTGTTTTTTCACATCCAAAAGCCGCTTCCTCAAACTTAACCCTTATATTCATTTGAAGATCATTGCCAGCTCTTGCTCTTGATTTTCTTCGTGTTCCGCCTCTCCTTCCTCCACCAAGTATATCACCAAAAATATCTCCGAAAATATCCCCTAGATCACCAAAACCATCTGCACTAAATCCACCATTTCCAAATCCACCAAAGCCACCTGCCTGTCCATTGACTCCCGGATGACCAAACTGATCATAGCGGGATCTTTTCTCTTCACTTAAAAGGACCTCTGCGGCTTCCGATGCTTCTTTGAATTTTGCTTCTGATTCCTTATTGTTTGGATTTCGATCGGGATGATACTGCAAAGCAAGCTTCCTATAAGCTTTTTTTATCTCTTCTTTCCCAGCATTCTTAGCAACTCCCAGCACTTCGTAGTAATCTCTTTTTGAATCCATAACCTGAGCTTCCTCTTTGCTAATTATATAAAACGGGCCTGGGTGGCCCGCTTAATTTTAGTATCTATTCAATACTTATACTTCTTTGAAATCAGCATCTACAACATCTTCTTCATTTTTCTTTTCAGTTTTTGCTTCCTGCTCATCACTAGAATGCGAGCCTTGGTCGCCAGCCTGACTTCCCGTCTGTTGATACATTTCGGTCGCCACTTTGTGCGAAACATTTTGTAGATCCTCCATGGCCTTTTTTAACTCATCAATTTTTTCAGATTGCAAATGTTTCTTGGCTTCCTCTACAGCATTTTCGATTTCTTTACTAGATCCTTCTGAAATCTTTCCCTTACCATCTTTAATCATCTTCTCACTGGCTAAAATCATACCGTCAAGATGGTTTCTAGTATCGATCACTTCCCTTCTTTTGGAGTCAGCCTCTCGATTTTCCTCTGCTTCTCTCACCATTTTCTTGATTTCTTCTTCGGATAGTCCCGATCCGCTGGTGATTCTTATTTCCTGTGATTTACCCGTTGCTTTATCAATTGCGCTCACTTTAACAATACCGTTGGCATCAATATCAAAAGTAACTTCAATTTGTGGGATACCCCTAGGTGCCGGAGCAATCCCCGATAAATCAAATTTTCCAAGAGTTTTGTTGTCCTTTGCAAATTCCCGCTCTCCTTGAAGAACATGAATACTAACTGCTGGCTGATTATCCTGGGCAGTTGAAAACACCTGGGATTTTTTGCAAGGTATGGTTGTGTTTTTTTCAATAATCTTGGTAAATACACCGCCCAAAGTTTCAATTCCAAGTGATAGTGGGGTTACATCCAAAAGAAGAACATCTTTTACATCACCAGCCAATACTCCACCCTGTATCGCAGCACCTGCCGCAACCACTTCGTCAGGGTTTACGCTTTTGTTTAACTCTTTTTGAAAAAAAGCTTTTACTCGTTCTTGTACTTCAGGAATTCTGGTGGCACCACCTACCATCAAAACTTCATGAATATCACTTTTAGAAATACCTGAATCCTCTAACGCAATCCTGCAAGGGGCTTCTAATTTATCCAACAGGTCGGAAATTAAACTTATAAATTTTGATCTGCTTAAATTAATATTTAAATGTTTAGGCCCGCTTTGATCAGCAGTGATAAAAGGCAGGTTAACATCAGTTTGTGTCACATTTGATAGTTCATGCTTAGCCTTTTCTGCAGCTTCTTTCAATCGCTGTAATGCCATCATATCTTTGCGCAGATCTATACCTGTGTCCTTTTTAAATTCATCGGCAAGGTAGTTAATGATTCTATAATCAAAATCCTCTCCACCTAAAAAAGTATCTCCATTAGTTGCTTTTACCTCAAAAACACCATCTGAAGTGATTTCCAAGATCGAAACATCAAAAGTTCCGCCTCCGAGATCAAAAACGACAATATTTTTGTCAACTTTTGAATCCAAACCATAAGCGAGTGCTGCCGCAGTTGGTTCATTGATTATTCTTTTAACTTCAAGACCGGCAATTCTTCCAGCATCCTTGGTCGCTTGTCTTTGAGCATCGTTAAAATATGCAGGTACGGTAATAACCGCTTCAGTAACTACTTCACCCAAATAATCTTCCGCAGCTTTTTTTAATTTCTCCAACACGCCAGCAGAAATTTCCTGGGGTGACATCTCCTTACCGTTTATTTTTACCCAGGCATCACCATTTTTATTGGCAAATATTTCAAATGGTGCCACCTCTTTAAACTTGGTTACTTCTTTATCAACTGCTTTTCTACCAATCAGGCGTTTGATTCCAAATACTGTTTTGGTGGGATTGGTGACAGCCTGTCTTTTAGCGACTTGACCTACCAACTTTTCACCATTATTGGCAAAACCAACCACGGAAGGCGTGGTATTGTGTCCCTCTGAATTAGCAATAATTTTATATTTCCCGTTTTCTAAAACAGATATACATGAATTGGTCGTACCTAAATCTATTCCTACTATTTTACCCATTGTCTATACTCCTTCAAACTATTAGTTATTATTGTTTTCTTCTTCTTGTTTAGTTTTATTTTCTGCCACTATCACTTTTGCTGGTCTAATCAAACGACCATTTAACACATATCCCTTCTGGTATTCAAAAATAATTTCATTATCTCGCTTGCCCTCAACTTCCTGTTTGGCCATTGCCTCATGAAAATTGGGGTTGAAATCCTGTCCAACTGAATCAATGCAATCTAACCCCTCTTTGGCAAGCACGTCAGTAAATTGTTTCCTGACCATTTCAATACCGTGCAAAATATTTTTAATCCTCGGATCCTGATCGCTCTCCAAAGCCTTGATGGAATGATCAAAATTATCAATAACTCCTATTAAATTCGACAATATTTTTTCATTCCCATATTTTATTAAATTTTCCTTTTCTCTTTGAAACCTTTTTCTTGAATTATCCATTTCCGCAAGCACATAATAATACTTATTTTTCCAATCTTCTTTAACTTCTTGTATCGTTTCATCTGTTTCCGCAGAACTTTTATTCTCGTCATCATGTTCTACAACATCTTTACTTTCCTGTTTAGCCTGGGCCTCATCGTTATTTTTAAATTCCTCTGCATTTTTAGCATCACTATTTGTAGTATCCGACATCTCCTGCTCCTACTTCAATATTTAAGATTTTGCTTATGGCTAAGATGTTATTAAAACAGTGAGTGTCAATGCTATTAAAATAGTTTTTTTGATAAACTATATCCCTTTGAAATTAAAAGGTGGGTATCTTGACAAAAATATCGTCCAACAAACTGTTTAACATTAAAAACCCTCTGTCGCTAAGCGACACAAATCTCCCTTTAGCTTTTATATAACCGGCTCTCTCCCATTTATCAACAACTTCTCTAAATAACTCCAACTCTACTTTAGTAAAAATTTCCTCGGGAGTAATTCCTAATGAAGTTCGAAGTCCCATAAACAGTTTTTCTAATTTAATTTTTTGATCATCAAGATATTCTAAATGATAATCTGGTTTCTCATGATCCCATTTATATCTGATCCCCGCACAGTCTTGAGAAATTAAATTACCCGCAGCTGAAGCGCCAAGTGCTGCCCAATTACCAAGCTTCCAATAATTCAGATTGTGATTTGAAAAATGATCATTTTTTGCCCAATTGGATACTTCATAATGAACAAAACCGTGGCTAACAAGAAAACTGGATGCCAATAGATATTCGTCTACAATCCACTCCTCCCCAGGTAAGGAGTTAAAATGCAAGTAATTTTTATCAACGCTTAATATATACAAGCTAATATGGTTCGGATGAAATTTTAAAACTTCCGCAAGTTCAGAGCAAATATCCCTTTTTTGATCCTGAGAATACGGCAATCCTAGAATAAAATCCACGGAGAAACTGGTTTTTTCCTGAGCCAATTTTTCAATCAATTTCAGGACATCTTGCCTGGAATGAATTCGATCTAAAATTTTTAGAAAAAAAGGATTTAAACTCTGTATTCCAACCGAATATCGATTAACGCCCAAGTCTTTCCAACCAGAAAAATCATCTATAAAACTAGATCCGGGATTTATTTCGAGAGTGAATTCGTAGTCTGAATCAAAAGCAAACTTATTTTTTTTAAAAAATTTTTCCAGAAAACCAATACCTACTTTTCCCCAATACGAAGGGGTACCTCCCCCCAGATAAAATGTTTTCAACCTTTGGGTTGAACAGTTATACCGATCGAGCAGTCTTGCATGTTGGATCTGGCTCTCCTCCAGATGTTGATGATGCAATTCAAAGTTTACTGGATTATTAGCATGTTTAAAAAAATCGCAATAATTACATTTTTTGATGCAATAAGGAAAGTGCATATAAAATGATTTAATTTCCAAAAACTAACCCTTGAAATGGCCCTGTTATTCTTAACTGCTTTCAAGTAAGATCTACATTAAATATATCTAACTGGGGATTTATCGCAAATGCAACTAGAAATCATTAAACTCAAAAATAAAATTGAAACATGCCTGGTCAACGCTCCGGGGAGTAGCTGTGCATGTGTTCAAATATGGTTTAAGGCAGGAAGTGCGCTCGAGTCAAAAAAAGACCAAGGAATTGCCCATTTTTTAGAGCATATGTTTTTTAAAGGAAGTAAAAATATTTCAGGGAAAAAACTTACCAAGCAAATCGAAGTAGTCGGAGGTGAACTCAACGCCTTCACTTCTTTTGATTACACCTGTTACTATACCAATATTCCCAACACCGAAATTATTCAGGGAATAAACACCATTTTAGAAATGGTGTCCAAACCCTTGTTTAACACCTCTCATATTCCAAGCGAGCGTAAAGTAGTACTGGAGGAGTTGAAAAAAACTATTGATAATCCTAACCAATACTCATTTTGTGAGATTCAGAAAAAGTTTTTTTCAGGCGGATATGCCCATCCCATTCTGGGGACCAGTAACACTATTTCCAAATTTTCAAAAAAACAACTGACCTCTTTCAGGCAAAAATATTACAATCTTACAAATGCACTATTAATTATATCCGGTGATTTAAATAATAAAAATAAGATTATTAAAGAAATTGAGAAATTTGAAATACCTGCAGGACCTGCATCCAGCTTTCCCCAATTTAATATAAAAAATAATGCGCCTATCTCTATTCATTGCAAGGATGTTAAAATGTCTCAACTCAATTTAATCATCCAAGGCCCTGAATTTCTAGATCCCAGTTCGGCAGCAGAAGATTTAGCCTTCACCTGTCTTGGACATGGTGAAGCTTCCAGACTCTATAGTCAATTGGTGCTGGAAAGTTCACTTGCCAATAACTGTGTAAGCTCAACCATGTTCCTATCAAAGGGTAGTTTCCATAACATTCGAATCATTTTCCCTCACAAAAACTTACAAAAAATTCTTAAAAAACTAGAATCAATTTTATCTAAACTTTATAGGGACGGTTTTGAAAATAAGGAAATAAATAGAATTAAAAACCAGTATGCATCCAGTAAAATTTTTGACAAGGAGTCGTTGGAATCCTATACGTTTTCGCTAGGTCACAGTTTTGCCCAGACGGGCTCAATCTTCAGCGAACAGGATTTTTTAGACAATATTAAAAAGGCTACCCCTGAAACAGTCAACGCTCATATTAAAAAAATATTATCCAGAAAAATTAATATCCAGTTACAAGTACCCGATAAAACCGACCCCTATCCCGCCAAACAGTCACTGGAATTATTCAGAAAGAAATTACATAATATTTCAAAAAAGGTTAAAACCAAAAAAGTGCTTGCCAAAAGTACGGCCTCGAAATTTGATCCTCAGGTTCAATTAATTGAGATCAAAAAAGGTATTCACTTAATTTATCGACAAAACCTCATGACACCGACTTACGTTTTACACACTTATTTAAAAGGTGGGCTTATTGATGAAACCCCCAAAACGAACGGGATATTTAATTTAATGACTCAAAGCCTTTACAAGGGTTACAATAAAATAACCTACAATGATATCAAGCACATTCTCGAAAATAGTTCTTCTACATTACAGGGTTTTTCTGGAAAAAACGCATATGGATTGACTTTACATGGTCTTACTGAGCATTTTAATGAATCCTTTGATATTTTTATGGGCAGCTTGCTTACACCCGATTTTCCCCTCGAATATATAAATCATGAGAAAGAAATGACCATTAGACATATTGAAAGCCAGCAAAAAGACCCGGTCAAGCAATGCTTTCAACTGGTGGGAAAAAGCATTTTTAATGAACATCCCTACTCCTATAATAATTATGGAACCAAGGAATTAGTTCAAGGTTTTTCTAAAAAACAATTACAAGAACTACATCAACAAAAAATACAAAACGAAAGGATGTTATTTTCTTACTGCGGAAACCTGGATCTTGATATAATAAAAGATTTAATATCAAAGAAAACTGCAGGTCTAAAAGAAAGGACCGGCTGTAAATACTCTTCTAAGAAATATGCTCCTTTAAAGGAATCTACATACCATCTCCCTTTTGAACGTGAACAAACTCAGATTTTTGTAGGAGTACCAGTAAAAGGTATTAACTCCATCGAAGGAATAATCCTCAATATTCTAACTACAATTCTTTCAGGACAGGGATCAATTTTATTTAATCGTATTAGAGAGAAGCAAGGATTAAGCTACGTCGTTCAACCCGTTCACTTTTCTGCATTGGATGGAGGATATTGGGGTATCTACATGGCATGTGGAAATGAAAATGTCAAAAAATCCCTTTCAACCATCAATGGTATTTTAGATGAACTAAAACAAAAAGGCATGTCGGAAGCAGTTTTCATAGAAGCAAAAAAAATGATTAAAGGACAAACGCTGCTGAATATCCAAACCAACGAAGACTACGCCAACATTTACTCTATACCATTTATTTTTAATTTGGGTATTGATCATTTTCATTTAAAAAACCAACAAGTGGAGAAGTTACCCTACCGTACATTTAAAAGAGAAGTAAAAAAAATATTCAGCAAAAAAAGATACACCATTACAGTTGGGAATAATTAAGATGCCTTCAATTTATTTTTATCATTGATCATATATGAAATCGTTCCAGCTATTTTATCGTCTGAAGCACCATGCATCTTGGAAATAATGGTTAACATATCCGTGATATTATCAAACGAACCTGCCATCAATCCATATATGGATGGCATACTAATGGATTTAGAACTAATACCATCCAATTTAGCATAAGCTCTTTTTCCCAAATCATGGTAATATCTAATTTGAAAAAGTTTTCTATTTAATGACTCATGAAAAAAACCACAAATAAAAAGGGCTGTATCTCCAACATCCATCAAGGTTTTTTTTCGCTTATTTTTCGGCAGTCTCTCACTTTCTAAAAGTTTTATGCCCAATATTTTGACTGTTTTTTTCCCCTCATAAACTTCAAATATATTTTGTGGATCACTGAAAGTATCCAATACCTGGCTTGAATATAATAAAACTTCTGGCAAAAGAGGTTTCACTAATTTTTGATTTATCTCAACCAACCTATCCAAAAAATAGGCTTGTAGACTTGTTTGACATATAATTTTTGTCGTAGCCGTTTTTTCCATCTTCTTTCCTACCGTGATCAGATTGCAATTTTTTTCCTTTTATCTAGCTCGTATTTTTCGACTTTCATAATAAGACTTGCTCGACTTATACCGAGTTCTTTAGCGAGCTTTGATTTGTTAAAATTACATCGCTTGAGTCCTTCTCTAATCATTATTGCTTCCAAATCCTCCAATGCATCTTTTAAATTACCATTGGTATCAATTCCTCGATTACCGCTGACAGAAACGGGCGTAACAGAATCAATAATTCTTGGACTTAAGTGATCTGGCGTTATCATTTGTTCACTACCAGCCAGCACCACTAATCTTTCAATTTCATTTTCAAGTTCTCGAACATTACCCGGCCACATATAGTCCATGATTTTTTCCAACGTGTTTTTAGATAATCTTTTGGGAGCCATGCCTGATTCTGCACATTTTTTTTGTAAAAAATGTTCAATCAAAATATGGATGTCCTCTTTTCTATCCCTAAGAGGAGGTAGGGTAATATTAATTACGTTGATTCGATAAAATAAATCTTCCCTGAATTCTTTATTGGCCATCATTTCTTTAATATTTTTATTGGTAGCACAAACAATTCTGACATCACATTTTTTTGGAACCGTTGCACCAACCGGGAGATAGGTTCCTTCTTGCAGCACCCTTAAAAGTTTTACTTGCATGCTTAAGGATGTATCTCCAATTTCATCGAGGAATAATGTCCCTCCGTTTGCTTGTTCAAAAAGTCCTTTTTTATCCTTAATGGCTCCTGTAAATGCACCTTTCATATGACCAAACAATTCTGAATCTAGCAAATTATCGTTGAAGGCTGAACAGTTTACCGCCAAAAATACATTATCTTTCCTGGGTGAATTATAATGAGCAGCTTTTGCCACTAATTCTTTACCTGTTCCATTTTCACCCTGGATAAAGATACTGGATTCTGAATTTGATATTTTCTCAAGCAGATTGTAAATCACTTGCATTTTTTTGGACTTGCCGATCATGGAATGATATCGATATTTATCACCAAGTTCGCTGTTCAACTCATGAATCCGCTCCTCTCGCTTTGTAATTTCTTCATGAAATGTAGACACTTCTTCCGCCACCAGTTCAATTAAATCTTTGGAATGATCTCCTTCAGTGGTTCTCATTTTTTTCAAGTGACTGACCGCCGATTTTGCATCCTCTTCGCTGGCCCCTAGTTTACCTAAATTTTTGACTATTTCAGATATTTCTTCAGTAGTTATTGAATCCCTGACATATGGGTATGCAAATACAAATCCTAGACATTCATGATCAACAATCACTTTAGAGGCAAGTCCTTTGACATGGGGTATGACCGATTCATACTCTATGAGGTTTACATCCCCTTCTAATAATTTCTCACTTACATTCTCAATATCTTGCAATAGACGATCAGAGCCAAATTGTTGGGCTATCTGAACTTTTAAAAAATGATTTTTAAATTGATAATCTTTATCGAGATGATGACTTCGAATTTTATAATTCATATCCGAAAAGATAACCTCTACGTTAAACCACTTTCCAAGTATTTCCTGCAACTTGCAAATAACATGTAGATTACTCATTTCTTGCCAGTTAATCATATTTTTCTCCCCAAATATTACAAATATTTGGATACTTCCAAATACTTTCTGTAAAACTTTTCGGCAAGCAAGGTCTAATCTTTAGACAATTTTGAATATCTTTTGATAAAAAATGAATAATTTTAATTCACATTTTACAAGTGCGATGTTCAGGTGTTAAAAAAATGAATCCTTTTAATACTCATTTTTTTTACAATAGGGCATTTTCCAATTCCATTTCATGACTTGGGCAAGGGCAATTTGTTGAATTTCCTCAACCTCGAACGGCTTTTTAATAAGCAGCAGTTGATGAGTATATCCGAGTTTTTTGCTCAAGTTGGTCAGATTATAATCAGAGTAAGCTGTACAAATAATAGCCTCGATATTTTCATCAATTTCCCACACTCTTTTTAGAGTCTCAATACCATCTATTCCAGGGGGCATTCTGACATCCATAAAAACCAGCGCAAAAGGTCGGTTTTCTTCAATCGATTTTTTTACTTTTTCAATCGCCTCTTCGCCTTGAAAAGCTGAATCCAAATCAAACTCAGGTAATTGCATCGGAATATTGTCAATAGCAGAATCTTCCTGTTGCTGACCAAAAAGGTTAGAGATGATTTTATTATATTTTTCGTTGGGTACTTTGGAATGAGTTTCAAAAGCACATTTAAATGCTTCGTGAATGTCTTCGGTGTCATCAACAATCAAAATGCGCTTGTTTTTAAGTTGTTCCACCCTATCTCCTTACTTGACTGGCAGGTATAGATTAAATACTACACCAGCTCCTTCTTTTGGATCAACTACTTCAAATTTTCCCCCTAGCGAAACCGCCAGGTTATAGCATGAGTGAAGACCAAGTCCAGCCCCCTTATTTTTCGTAGTATAGCCATAATTAAAAATTTTCTTCTTTTTTTCATCAGAAATACCCGGCCCCGTATCTCTTACGCTTATTTTAATCCACTCCTTCATATTTTCAGTTGAAATTTCGATTAATTTTTCAAGGGATTCCTCCATGGCTTCAATTGCATTTTTTACTAAATTACTTAAAATATTCACCACTTTACTTGACTGGGTATCAATCGTTTTTTCCTCGTCCAAATTCATTTTTAAAGTTATTTTAAAGGTATTTAATTTATCTTGAAAAATTCTAATGGAAGCTTCGATCATCTTACCCGCAGTGGTTTTTTCACTAAATGCCTTCGAATAAGCATAACTTTTTTGAGTCATAAGTATATCTCTGATGATATCAATTTTCTTTCTTAACCTTCCCATCTCTTCGTTTATATTTTCAAACTCCTCTACTGTCATTTTAGTATAATAAACGTAGTAATCCAGCAATTGTCCCAGCTTTTCATCTTTAACAAAAATGTCAGAGTAGGAATTCTTTTTTTCTATTAATAATTTTTCTGCGTCCTTGGCTGTATTATATTTTGAACGTGAAATAATCATTGACGATTTTTCGATTGAAGCAAAAACCGAGGTTAAAACATTTCCAATATTATGGATAACCTCTGCGGCAATTTCTCCCATTCCCGCCGCATGGGCCATGTTAGCCATTAAAAGCGAAGCTGCTTTTATTTCTTTATTTTTTTCCAGATTTAACATAAAGAGTACTGATACAATGGCAAATACCAAGGGAAGCGCATAAAAACTAAACGTAATCATGTTTTGCGACTGAACCACCCAGATAATATTGCGAATCGACCAATCCATGGAGAGTTCATTTAGATCCAGATATATAAATACCATCGGAAATAAAAAACCAATACCTGCTCCTAAAAAAAATGTAATTACCAGCTTAATAATTCGATTCATATATCTCTCTAAAACCTTAAACCCAGATGTGCATAATAGGTGATTGCCCGTTTATTGTTATTCGACTGGCTAAATCCGGTTAGTTCTTTTTTACTGAGGGCATTCATGTATCCAAATCGATAATTCATTCTATCGGCTTTAAGTGACTGGGTATAGTAAAGATGATAACCATCTCCTATTATGTTATAAAACTTCGTACTGGTTTTAGTATAATAGGTAGAGTCCATACTACCTTCTGAAGCAAATAAATACTCTCCTCCTATACTTATTTTAGATGAAAATTTAAATTGCCCACCCATCAGAATCGAATCTCCCGCTTCTTTTCCATTTACAAAATACCCCCCCAGGTTTCCAGTGTCTCCCAGATTTCCTCCTCCTTCACCATTATCAACTATTCTATATAAGACATCTGCATGGCTGCTGATCCAATTGCGCTTATATGTAATATATGAATCGACCGGAAGTTTGAAAACATCACTCATTTCAAGATGCATAATCAAACCATACATATCAAGCAGATCATCCTGGCTGGCATAAACTTCATACAAATCATGGTCACCAGGAAGTTCGCTATCCAAAAGCCCTCTGACTCTGAGCGCAGGGAAAGTTTTCAATTTTCCATAATAGCCTTGCAAAATAAAACGTCCTTCGGAACTAATATTGGGCATTCTTTTGGTTCCATAATCAAGCATATATGAATAGATATAGGTATTTTCTGCTATTCGACTAGTACCATATGCAGCCCCCCTCCCGGAATCCAAATCAGTAGCATTACCCCTGTTGGCAACTGCAAAAATAAATCGCGAATCCAAGTCGTCCTTTAGTGAGAATGTCTGTTTTAAATTCCAAGTAATTGCACCTCCATCAAATGGTATGCTAAATCCGATCAGGGGGTAGGTTCCTGTTCTCTTGGTAAGATCATAAAGATGAGAAGGTGGACCATACACGGTTGGCATCCGGCCTAAAGAAAAAATAATTTGCTCCTGCCAGATTTTATAATCGATGTAAGCTTTTATAACATTGAGACCATAACCAACGGTAGAATCTGTAATTTGTCCTGTGGAATAATCTGGATTAAACACGCTCGATCCATAAAAAAAAGATGAATAGAAGGATGTGTAAATTTGAACATCGCTACCAATGGCGGAATTTACATTCAAAATCAAATTACCAACAAAATTTTCTTGATGTCGTTTTTTTTTCCCATAAGGGTTATTGTAGGTATCAACTTTACTAATAGTATTAAAAAATTCTCCCGAAATCATAACTTTATTGAGCATTGAGCTGATTTGCAAATCCAGAACATCTTTCTCCAATTCCTGAATCCTTTTAGCCAACTCCTCATTGTTGGTTTGTGCTCGCAAGTGGGATGAAAAGACAATTACAAAAAATAAAGACCAGGATAGTATATATGGTTTTTTCATTGGCCTAAAACTCTCCCTTCATATTTATAAACAATATCCTTATAAACACTTACAACTTGCTCACAGCAATTTTCGTCCTTGCAAGTGGCTACCAATATTTTCATATCCTCATTATCACAAGGATCTTTTCCTTGTTTTTCAAATTTTAAAATAGTTAGGAACATTTTCTTTGATAATAAAACCGAGTTATTTTTTGAACAAATATTTTTCATTCCATCCGTAAAATCCAAAACCATTCCTGAAGCAAATGAAATGCTTGCAAAAAATAATACGCTCAAAACCATGGTAATTTTAAATGACATTGAAAACCCTCAATCTCATGAGTTTAAGTGAACACTTAAATCAAATAATAATCATATTTAAAGTATAAACGAAATAAATATCCCTATCAAGGGCGAGATTTCAAGTAAACCAACGAAAAAGGTTTGTCACAATATTAGATATATGAAATGAAAATTACAGGAATGAGTCAGTCGACAAGAGCAATAAAGCTCATTTTGGCATTATCACCAACTCTTCCATCAGCCACTTTTACTACTCGAGTATAGCCACCATTTCTAGTTTTAAAACGTGGGCCGACCTCCTCAAAAAGCTTCTTTACAGCTTCTGGATTATTAAGTTTCATATAAGCCAATCTTCTGTGGTGTATTGAATCAATTTTAGCAATAGTTATCAACTTTTCAATATAACCCTGAATAGCTTTACATTTAGTGTGAGTGGTCTTGATTTTTCCATGATCGATTATTTCAGCTGCCAAATTTTTCAAGAGAGACTTTCTGTGCGCTGAAGTCGTTCCTATACTATGTTTTTTATTCTGATGTCTCATATTCTACTCCTTACCATCCCTCTTAATTACGCTTTTGGTTCATCAATTGCTTGACTTTGTTGAATGTCTTTCATAACTGAATCCACTTTCATCCCGAGACCAAGCCCCATATTGGTCAAAATTTCCTTAATTTCATTAAGGGACTTCCTACCAAAGTTCTTTGTTCTTAACATCTCGCCTTCAGTTTTTGATACCAATTCATAGATATATTTAATGTTGGCATTTTGTAAACAATTTGCTGAACGAACCGATAGTTCCAATTCAGAAACTGGTTTCAATAAAGCATTATTGGTCGGAGATTGTGTTTGTTTTGGTTTGCTTTCCATTCTAGCAAGTTCTTCTTCATCCTCGAAATTCATAAACACAACTAATTGATCTCTTAAAATTTTTGCTGAGTATGCAACCGCATCACTAGGTTCTACACCTTCATTAGTCCAAACTTCTAAAGTCAATTTATCAAAGTCAGTTCTTTTACCAACCCTACTGTTGGTAACAGAATAATTAACTCTTTGCACTGGTGAAAATAAAGTATCAAGATAAATCCAACCAAGTGGAAGATCAAAAATTTCTTTATTATCCACCGCCGTAACATACCCTTTTCCTCTAACAACTTTTATTTCCATTCTGAAAGATCCACCAGAAGAAACGTTTGCAATTACATGATTGGGATTTAAAATTCTAACATTGGAAACTAGTGAAATATCACTGGCGGTAACTGGACCTTCAGTATTTTTTTCAAGAGTTAAAATAACATCTTCTTTTTCAGTTAACTTGAACTGAACTTCCTTCAAATTTAAAATAATTTCTGAAACTTCTTCTTTAACGTTATTGATAGTCCCAAATTCATGTTCAACACCATCAATTTTAATTGCGGCGATCCCAGCACCTTGTAATGAAGAAAGCAAAACTCTTCGTAAAGAATTTCCTAAGGTTTGGCCATATCCTCTTTCCAATGGCTTTGCTACAAACTTGCCATAACCCGATTTAACAGAGTCTTTGTCAGTCTCTAAAGCAATTGGTCTTATCATATTTGTCCAGTTTTTAGCTACAAACTTATCCATTAGAATTATCTCCTTTAAATCAAAAAGTAACCTTTTACTTGCTGTATAACTCAACTACTAATCGTGCTTCAACCGCTGAGGTTATATCTGTAGATTTTGGTAAATCTTTTATGGTGCCCTTGAAATTATTCTTATCAACTTCTATCCAAGATGGTAATTCCTTGTAGCTTAAATTTTGCTCAATAGCATTTTTAAACTTATCGGAATTTTTTGACCTGGATTTCAACTCGACAACATCGTTTTGGGCAACAAGCATTGAAGGAATATTTGTTTTCATTCCATTGATGGTAAAATGATTATGTTTTACTAGTTGTCTAGCTTCACTTCGAGAAGCTGCGAATCCAATTCTGTAAACAACATTATCAAGTCTTCTTTCTAACATACCCAGCATATTATCGCCGGTAACACCTTTCATTCTCATGGCCTTAGAAAATAAATTTCTCATGGGCTTCTCTTTAAGACCATAAATTCTTTTAAGTTTTTGTTTCTCTCTTAATTGAACTCCATAATCTGAAATCTTTGAACGTCTCTGACCATGTTGTCCAGGAGGATAAGGTCGTCTATCCATGCTACACTTGTCAGTAAAACATCTAGAACCCTTTAAAAAAAGTTTATTATCTTCCCTTCTACACAACTTACAAACTGGACCTGTATATTTAGCCATTTTATTTACCTCTATAAATAATTAGTTATACTCTTC
>Ga0208375_1002903_pt1 | contig 15329 bp, 20 predicted proteins | sample RifOxyD1_FD_184038 | JGI IMG/M metagenome (GOLD analysis project Ga0208375, IMG submission 184038) | Soil microbial communities from Rifle, Colorado - Rifle Oxygen_injection D1 (SPAdes) | ecosystem: Environmental > Terrestrial > Deep subsurface > Rock core/Sediment | place: Rifle, Colorado... | reverse complement strand
AGAAAACTTGAACATTTTTTTAAAGTTGTTACGGAATTAGAAAAACTAAAGAAGAGGGATTTAGAGTGAAAAAGACGCTTAGCTCCTTGGTAACAAGTTTCAATGAGTCAATACGTTGGGTCACTTTGAACATCTGGATGGAGGGTCAATTTCATTAGATGTCAAAGTATTGCTAGAATCCTTATCAAGTGCTCCAAAGAAATGCTTCATATATTCAAAAAATTCGTCTTTGGATATTTGGGAATCTTGATTGATATCAATCATCGGGTAGTTTATGGTGTGGGTATTCTGGTTGCATCTGCGTTCTAAATGAGTACAACCCATTATCGAGAGTAATATAATAATTTTTGATATCATGTTTTATTTACCTTGGTTAAAATGCTAAAATGTACTCTATGAGTTTACTAGAAAACATTATAATCGAAAAATTATCATTTTATAAACCTATGGATAAAGGGGAAATCATACTCAATATTAATGATGTTGAGTTACAAGAAGTAGGCAATCTGGACTTACAGGATCTCGATTATGCATTAAAAATGCTCAAAAGAAAGGGGCAAATCAAATCAATAAAAAAAAATAATCACACCCTGTGGCAACGAATCAATCCTGGCAAAATTCCTTGGTTTAAAAAAATCTATTACAGATTGAATTTGGACTTTTGGGCCACTTTGTTTAAAAAGTAATGGATTCCAGCGATTCAACAAATTTTTTCATTCGTTGTTTTTTATATTTTAATTGAATCTTTTTTACCAATTTCCCAGGATTAAATTGATCGGGAGTATAGATTTTCATCAGTTCCCGGGTAAAATCTTGCGCCACCATTGACAGTTGGGCCAGATGAGAAATATTCCCCTGAATATCCTCGGGGAAACCCACACCATTATAGCTACCGTGATGCTGTTTAATAATAACATCCACTTCAAACGGGGTAACCGGTAAATCCTTCACTAATTCTGAAGCATTAGCTGCATGTTTTTCAATAATTTCTCTTTCCTCTTTGCTTAATAATCCTCCAATAATTGCCTCGTTTAAGTCCTCATTATTCAAAATAGTGATAAGTTTTTGGGCATCCATATCGTGGGATAAAAACTCTAAATCCTGAAAAAATGTAGCAAAATTTAATTTTTCAATTTGCTCCTTCGAACCCCATTCGGTTTTACTAACCATATGATTGGTAACATAGGTTAAGATCTGACAGTATTTATAAGTCCATGATTCAGGAGATTTTAATAATCTGTTTAATAAATTGGTGAGTTTTGGATAATCTTTAATGGTTTTTTCAATGGATTCAATACACATTTTTGCCATTATGGAGGTGTGCTCATTAAGCCCAATGGATTTGATTTCTTTGGCAGTTATTTGCATCGCCATATCCGCATATGTGATTCGCTCATGGGCCGATAAGGTATCAGATTTTAACCTATCAAAAGTTTGCGTTGTAAAATAATTGGTAAATTTTAAGCGATCCACTGATGGTATATAGAGATTTTTAAGCCCCTTGATCATATATTCTTCTAAAAGACCCTGGTCAAAAGTTTCACCTTTTCGACATTTTTTATCATACTGATAACTGCCATCAGCAAGATTGATTTTGGTGTAAATGTCTGTAACATTATCTTCCAGACCGATAAAATAATTAATAGGTATGGAGTAAAACTCCCCCACATTAAGTGAAACCATGTTTTTTGCAGTGACATCAAAAAACCTTGCTAAAAATCTCACCAATTCTTTAAGTTCTAAATTGTTTTTAAAAATATGATACATACCTGCAGAGTCAGCCACCTCTCCAATCGAACAAACCGGGATTGCCAGTTTTTTCTCCTTGACTACTTTTAAAACTTCCGTGGCCAATTCTTCATCCGCAGTTTGATTAACACTGATGATGATATCTACCGAACTATCTAAATTTAAAAATTGCCTGACCTTGTCGGTAGAATTAAGAATAGTAACTTCTGTCCCTACAAAAGCTCGAAGATTTAGGGAGTAGATATCCATTTGCAGCATATCCTTTCCAAGAAGTATAGTTTTACTCATCCACTTGACCCTAGTTTTTTGACCTTGTTCTTAATGATGATATCATACTAAAGTTCAATTAAAATTACCCGACGGAAAATTTTTTCCATAATATCCATTATTTATAGTTTTGAAAAAAATACCTCCATAATTGACCCCATGCACCATATCGTGCTAATTACATCTTAGACAATTACTTTAAAATTTATCCAAAGGATAATATGCTTGTAACAATTAAAATAATGTTGGTGTTGCTATTGCCCATTTGTATTGGAATGAAATCAATTCCTTGCCCACCAAAATCATACTCCACAACTCCTTTAAACCTAGAGATATTAGCAATTTATGAGTTGAATAATAAAGTCTGGGGTACCTACAAATTAGATAAGGAGTACATCTATCAAGTAGAAGACAAACATAAAATCCTCATAAAAAAGAATGTCAGCAGATTTATTCAAGAATCCCTTTTATTTGAAAAAAATAAACTTTTCTTAATTCACAACGGTTCCAATGATAAAAACAAAGGCAAACTACTCATCAAATCCTTTTCGTATATCAATCATAGATCAGATTTAACTATTGAACTTTATAAGAATAAAGATGATTATTTTGATTTGAATTATACCAAATTAAAAGACATTTTATACACGATTATACCTGATAATAAAGCCAATTTAAACGGGCCTGATTATCTACATGTTGGCAATATGAATTGCAAAAAAACCATGCATCGGTATACTTGTAAAACCAGAATCACGCTATCTGTGATTTGAATACTTCCAATGATATCTGTTTATATTTTTCTCACATTTCTCACCACCTAACTGGCATGTTTAAATATTTACATTTAAAAGTTTTCAAAGTATCTACGAAATATGAATGAAAATATTTTAGAGAAATATGCCAAACTGATCCTTAATGTCGGAATCAATCTACAAAGTGGACAAAATTTAATAATCAAAGGTGATGCTTGTCATTGGGATTTTGTCACCATTTTGCAAAAAGTGGCATACCAAAATAATGCTGCCATTATCAAAACCGAACTGACTCCACCCACAGATTTAACCAACAGGGTAAAATATCAAAAAGCAGAATATTTAAACCGGACTCCCAGCTATTTGGAACATGAAATAGCGACGCTGATAAAAGAAAAATGGGCCTTCATCCGTTTGGAAGGATCATCTGATCCAGATGCCTATGAATCACTCGATCAATCCAGAAATGCTATTTTGGAAAAAGCCTATCGGGAAAAATCATCTCCTTTGTTTGGTGCTTATATGAGTGGTGATTGCCACTGGACCATCGCTCCCGTACCCACCCTAAAATGGGCCCAAAAAATTTATGGATCAGATGATACCAATAATAACACCCAAAGACTCTGGGAAACGTTGATTCCCATTTTGCGCCTGGATCATGAGTCCCCTACTTTAGCCTGGCAAAAACACAACGAAATGCTAGCACAAAGAATTACCACATTAGAGCGATTTAACTTGGAATATTTGCGTTTTCAAAGTCTCGAAACTGACTTGAAAATTTACTTATCCCGTCATTCCAAATGGGCCGGTGGATGCTTTCAGGACGCCCAGGGAGTGCGTTTTAATCCCAATCTACCAACCGAAGAAATTTTCACCACCCCAGATTATCGTAAAACATCAGGCCATATTTTAATTACCAGACCAGTCATGGTGCTTGGAAAATATGTTGAAAATGCCTGGTTCGAATTTAGTAACGGGCAAGTCGTTAATTACAAAGCTTCAAAAAATGTGGAATGTCTGGATAAATTTTTTGAAATTGATAAACAGGCAAAATATCTGGGTGAGGTGGCATTGGTTGACTTAACATCCCCCATCAGCAAAACCAATACAATTTTTCACTCCATCTTGCTTGATGAAAACGCCAGTTGCCATATTGCTTTAGGTCGCGGTATTACAGCAGCACTTAAAAACTGTGAAAATATGACTAAAGAAGAAATCGATGCTATAGGCTGTAATCATAGTCTTCTTCATACAGACTTTATGGTGGGATCAAAAGAACTTAAAGTTGATGGATACTGCTGTGACGGAAACACCGTCTCTATCATTAAGGATGGCCACTTTGCGATTTAATGGTTTTCATTTTTTAATAAATATTTTAGCGATAATTGCCATGTCTGCAGTATGTGGTATCTCATCTTCACCCACTACCATGGCCAAAGATACATGCAGTCTGGATTATGAAAAATATGGTTTGACTGCCCTCGAAGCCTATAACTATATCACCTTGCATGCTGATGAAATATTTATCATTGATCTTCGGGAACCTTCCATATTTAAAACCAGCCATATCCAGGGTGCCAAAAACATTAATTTCCTTCACAACGACTTTAATTATGAAATCTATAAACTGGATCGAAATGCTATCTACTTTTTATATTCAGATACAGATGATGACGCCCTCACAACGGCCCTGATGATGCTGGAAATGAACTTTCTTTCACCTTATTTTTTAAAAGATGGACTCCGTGCCTGGCGCAAACAGGGTTTGCCAACCGTAAAATAATTTTTCAGTCCTATTTTTTCTTTTTAACAGTTTTAGAAATCTTTTTCTTGCTCTTGCTGGTGGTGGCAACCTTGGCTTTTTTCTTGGCAACTACTTTGGTGGCCTTTTTTGCCACTTTGGCAGTCTTAGGCTTAGTAGTCTTCTTGACTTCTTTAACCCCTTTAGCTGTTTTAACTGCTTTCACAGCTTGCTCGATTTTTCCCATGACCTTGGCTTCCACCTGGTCTTTGATCTCTCCCATTTTTTCCTCAATAACATTCGCCACTTTTTTTACCTCTTGAGTAATCTCAGCGGGAACACTCACTTTTAAAGTTTTGTATTCGTTTACAATTTGTCCATAAAAACCTAAAAGTTTCTTTTTTTGTATATTGGCATTATTGTAGGATGAGGTGAAAACATTTTTGAGTGCCAACCCCTTCTCTTTGTCAATTTCGATAATTTTAGTAATAATATCTATGCACTTTTCTTGAAAATTATCTTTTTGTTGATTCTTTTTCTTATTGTCTTTGTTTTTAAGCTCTTCTTTCAATCTTTTTTCTCTTAGAAATGTGTTGATGTCCATAATCCCCTCTTTTAATTAAATAGCATTTATAATATTTACTTTTTTCCGCCTTATTTAGTCAAGCTTGTTTTTCTTTTCTTTATGACCTTTTTTAATCATAATTAAATAAAGGCGTCTATTTGGACATTTTAATGGTTAGGTATCCCTTATGAGAGATTTTTCCAACTATAAAAAGTTGACAGGAAATATTAATATTACAGACAAAGAGCTGATGGAACAGAGGCTCATCTGTTATGAATTAGAGCTGCTTGATAAAAAAAAGAATTTAAAATATCTTTTTTTAGATAAAGATGGCAGGCAAAAGATCACCAAGCAACTTAAAAAAATTTATAAAATATAGGTTCATCTATGAGCAAAGATTCTAAGGAATGTGTTTTTTGTAAAATAAGAGACATTGATATGGCATTGAAAAATGACTTATGTTTTGCCATCTATGATTCTTTTCCCGTCAGTAGCGGGCATATGCTTATTATACCTTTTAGACATTTTGATAATTTTTTTGACTGTACTGATGAAGAAGTCGAATCCATATGGGATTTATTGCAAAAATGTAAGAGGATGCTCTCAGATGACCTTAAACCAGCTGGCTTCAACGTAGGTTCCAATATTGGGGAAGTTTCTGGGCAGACCATTTTTCATACCCACATACATCTTATTCCCAGATATGTTGATGACATTGATGATCCAAGAGGCGGGATTCGAGGAGTTATTCCTGAAAAAAGGATTTATTAACTAACCTGAATTCGGAATTAAATTTGAAGAGGCAATGACCGAAAGACAATCTGGTAAATCATTTAACGCTAACTCGAGGTCATTTTAATTGTCAGGTCTTGTAAAAACATATTGTAAGCCACATGCTGTGGAAATCTCGGTCTCCCTATCAATAATTCTTCTAATCAAAACAAGTATTTCGAGCCCGTCCTCTCCAAAATTAATTCCGAATTCAGGTTCACTAGCTCATTCAATCCATTTTACGTTGCCATAGCTGATTTTCTTTTTTTCATCCCAGGTAAGGAAAGCCGCCACTACTGACGAAACATCCTCCCCTCTTTCAATTTTGTTAATGATGTTTTTTGCAACTTCAAGTGGATAATATTGAAACACTTTTTTGGTTAAATGATCTTTTTGACTAATCTCTTGATTGATTAATTGCTTAACAAATTCTTTTAAACTTATTAATTCAATCATTGGCATCATAAATATTCTTCCCCGATATTTAAGATTTTATTTTTTTAAATATATTGCTACGTTTGCACCTAGATGTACATTACTTTTTATCAAAGCAATATTGGCCCCCAGGCTTCTTTGATTGGTTTGCTCTCGCAGTCGTTTTAGTAAAAAAGGTGTCAGATCCTTGCCTGCTATTTGCAATGTACGGGCCTCCATTACCAGATCAGCAATAATTGGCTTGAGTTCATTTATTTCGATCTCAAATTCCTGTTTGATCGGATTACATACCAAGACTGATTCAGTGGCACCCAGACTCCAGTGAATTTTAGCAATTTCGGCGATTTCTTCTGGATTGTTTAAAACTTGTTTGATTTTAACGCCACTGGTTCTGGAATAGAAAGCCGGAAAATCCTCAGCACCATACCCCATCACCAATACTCCCTTGGTCTCCAAATATTCAAGTGTTTTTGGCAGGTCTAAAATTGATTTTGCCCCTGCACATATCACCACCATTTTAGTCGAGGCAAGTTGTTCCAAATCCCTCGAAATATCAAATGTCTCATTTACACCCAAATGAACTCCACCAATGCCTCCGGTTACAAAAGTTTTGATCCCTGCCAGATTAGCAATAAACATGGTGGATGAAACGGTGGTGGCAGCGCTTTGTTTTCTCAGCATAGTATAGGCAATATCCCCGCTGGTGGCCTTTTGCACTTCATTTGACAAGGCAATATATTCCAACTCTTCTTTTTCCAAACCGACTTTGATTTCACCTTTAATAATAGCAATCGTGGCAGGAACAGCACCATAACTTCTCACGATGTCTTCCAGCTCCTTGGCCAATTGATGGTTTTGCGGTTTGGGAAGTCCGTGGGCAATAATCGTCGATTCAAGGGCAACGATCGGCAATCTTTGACCAATGGCCATCTTTACTTCATTTGAATAGTATATTTTGGCAGCTTTCATTTTAATACTAGATGGTTTCTTTGATTATTTGGGTATTTACCAAGTCATTGACGATGGGTGTGGCAAGGAAATCAAACCAATCATAAAAATTTTCTTTTGAGATGTCCAAGTTTAATTCTTCATTTTCATTCCATTCGTATAACAGGTTTTTAAAAATGGTATTTTTATTTTCTTCAATATATAAAAACGCATTTTCTTCATCTTCATACTCAGGGATTAAAAAAACCGTGGGTTCGGTATTGATCTCCTCTATGGTTAATTGTTCGTCGGCAAAACTATCCAGCTGGTTGACCCAATGGAGCATTTTTTCTTTGGCATAGACAATCAGAGCACCTCGTTTAACCAGTTCCAACTTGAACTCCTTATTTACTTATCCCTATTTTTATTCTTTTCTGGTATCAACCACTTTATTGATAATTCTGGACCAGTAATCAAACTTTTGTATGGCCATATTAACCACATTTTCCAATTCATCAAAATCGAACGGCTTCTTTAAATATGAAAGTGCGCCATCATAAAAACAGGCTGAACATAGAGCAAAAGACGAAGAGCCGGTCAGAATAATCACTTCACATTCCTGCTTCATACTTTTGATCTCTCTTAAAACCTTATCTCCACTCATCTCCGGCATGGATAGATCGACAAAAGCGATATTAATATCCTCATTTTTGACTATCTCCAATCCAATCAGGGGATTGGGTGTGATAAATACCTGCAGTGTATCAGAATATTTTTGTTCAAGATACTGCTTGAGAATATTTAACAAAGCCTCTTCATCATCGATCACTAATAATTTATAAGGTCGTTTAATCATTTTTTGTCCTCGTTCATAAAGTTTTTATTCATTAAATATTTTTTTATTTCATCAAGTGACATTTGTTTTATAACTCCACCTCTCTCATAGGCTACCTTGGGCATGCCATATACCGTTGAGCTTTTCTCGTCTTGACCGAGTGTATGTGCCCCGGAATCCTTCATTTCCAATAACCCGTTAGCTCCGTCATCCCCCATCCCAGTTAAAATTATACCAAGGGCATTGGGACCGACAGTTTGAGAGACACTCCTAAAGAGTACATCCACTGATGGTTTATGGCGGTTTACCAGTTGGCCATCGTTTAGTTTCACATAATATCTCGTTCCACTTCTTTCTACAAGCATATGTCTGTTGCCAGGAGCAATAAGAATTTGGCCTGATAAAATGGTATCATTATCTTCAGCCTCTTTAACCAACATATGACAGTCGTTATTCAACCTTTGCGCAAAAGACTTGGTAAATCCTTCAGGCATGTGTTGAACCACTACAATTCCTGGTAGTTCCGTCGGTAGCTCGGGGAGAAGTTTGGATAATGCTACCGTGCCACCAGTTGAAGCCCCGATCGCTATCACTTTCTCGGTGGTGATAAAATCTATCTTTTTGGTTTTTTTAAGCAAGACTTCATCGGTGGAATATTTTTTTTCAACTTCCAATTTAGTGGTTTTTAATTGCTTGACTTTGGAAGTAACACAGGCATCCAACTTATCCTTGATCTCTTCTTGCAAACCTCCCATATTATCCCTAATTGCCGCAGTTGGTTTGTGAATATAGTCGACTGCCCCAAGTTCAAGACCCTTAAGGGCCAGGTGAGAATTTTTGGCGGTCAAGGAAGAAATTAACAGTACCGGCATCGGATGCAAACGCATTAATTTTTCCAAAAAAGTAAGCCCATCCATCTTGGGCATTTCTACATCTAGGGTGATGACATCTGGTTTTAAACTCATTATTTTTTCCGCACCGATGTGAGGATCTTGGGCGGTACCCACCACTTCATATTCGGGGAAACTGTTAATTATATTACTAAGCACCTCCCTGATCAGGGCGGAATCATCAATAATTAAAACCTTTTTTACCATTTACTTATACCTGTTTAAAAAAATGTAATCTTATCAGTATTATCTTCAAACGTTTTTTCTTTTTGCGATTCAATCGTCTTTTTGTACTTGGTTTCTTCCAGGATAATTTGATCTTTTTTATCCTTACCTATGCGAAATAACTTTACATGTCCGGTAGTAGTATCGAAATAAACTCTCCTAGCATGATCAAGCCCTACATCCCTATTGATAATCGGAATTCCCTCTTGAGCCAGGTATTCCTTGCAGAATTCGATATTTTGTTCGCCAACTGTCACCCGGTCGCTTTCCTTGGAAAAACCAAACATGTTGGCCCCTCCAAACATCTTGGCCTTCAACCGGCTTCTTTGGGCCCCCGCTTTCAGGGTTTCATTAATAAGCATTTCCATTGAGTTAATTCCATATTTAGCTTTTCCAAACACCAGGTCTTCAACTTCCATGGTAGGTCCTGGCAGCATATAATGATTCATGCCCCCCACTTTGGCGTGAGGGTCAAAAATGCAAGCTGAGATACAAGAGCCCAGGGTGGTGCTGATGATTTCGCTTTGGTTGGAAACAAAAAATTCACCTTGTCCGATAAAATACACATCCACTTTAAATCTTGCATCGTACATTTTTTTCATCATAACACCTTACAACACTTTCGAATAAATTGTGTTTTGTTGAAACTTATAAATATCCTTATACATGAACAGATTCTCGCTATGCCCGACAAATAATGTTCCGGTATCCTTCAAATAGTTATAAAACATCTTCAACACATGGGATTTCATCTCTTCACTGAAATAGATCATTACGTTACGACAAAAAATAAGATCCATTTGTTCCTTTATCGGGTATCTTTTATCCATCAAATTCAATCTTCTGAAAGAAATTTTACTTTTGAGACTCTCTTTTGCCCTTATTTTTCCGCCACTGATCTTGTCAAAATATTTGTAATATTTATTAGCTTGCACATGTTTGCCTAGATTTTTTTCATCATATATCCCATTATAAGCCTCTTCTAAAACTTCCGTATTGACATCGGTCGCCAGTATTTTAAATTTAATGGCGGGATTATTTTCATTGTATTCGCTCATGGTCATGGCTATGGAATAAGGTTCTTCGCCGCTGGAGCAGGCACTACTCCATATTCTCATCTCCTTGGTATTTGACTGGTTTTTTTTTTCATTTTGGATACCAGGTAGCAGCACATTGGTCATGTATTCAAAATGCTTAAACTCCCTAAAAAACGAGGTCTCATTGGTGGTGATTCTATTAATCAAATCCTCCATCTCCCGGGCGGGCTCACTACATTCATTTAGAAACCTTATGTATTCTTTAAAAGTGTTAATACCCAGCTCTCGTAATTTGGAAGAAAAACGGGAAATCACCAAAACTTTTTTACTATCAGACAATCTAATACCCAAAATTTTAAGTACTAATTCCTTAAGTGTATTAAATTCCTGGTCAGTTATTTGGTACATTTTATTTTTATGCTTCTTTGTTATCCTGGAGGTCAGTGTTTTTTCCACTCGATAAACTATCGAGCTCCTTGTTGGTTAAAATTTTGTCTATACTCAGGATAATGACAAACTTATCCCCCACCTTGCCCACACCGCTTAAAAGCGAAGTATCTATATTCATAGCCATTTCCGGAGTATCTTCAATATTTTCCTTGTCAATGGTGAGAACATCACTGATTTTGTCCACAATCATGCCAATCGTTTTGTTATTGCTTTTGAAAATGATAATGACTGATTTTTTATCAAAAGTTTTTTCTTCTAGCCCAAACCGCACCCTGGGATCCATGATAGGAATAACATTTCCTCGTAGGTTTAGTATACCTTTGATGTAGTTAGGGGTATTGGGAAGGATGGTTAAATCCTTGAAAGCGGTGATTTCTTGAACCTTTTTGATGTCAATTCCATAATCTTCACTGCCAATGGAAAAAGTTACAAATTGATTACCACCGGTTGCCGATGAATTTAAAAGATTCATCAGGGCTTCTTTTATATCCGCCTGTTTTACCTTTTTTTCTGCTTTTTTATCATCCAAACTCATGTCATACCCCTTTTTAATACCTGTTTCAGTGAGAAGCTTCAGTATTAATATTTTTTTTACGCGTTAAGATTGTCGTTTTTTTGTAAAGTTTTACCAATTCACCAGGCTCAACGATAGGTGCTATACTGCCATCACCTAGGATGGTGGCTCCGGCAAACCCTTCAACATTACCGTAGTTGTCATCAAGACTTTTCAAGACCACTTGTTGTTTGCCAATGATATCATCCACCAGAAATGAATACTGTTTGTGATCCACGGTGACATTAAGTACAATTGATTCTTCCGGTTTTTCGCTGGCGTCCTTGATTTTAAAAACTTCGAATAATTTTATCAGGGTGTTGGGTTTTCCTCGCACATCCATATATTCACCCTTTCCCTCAATGGTCCTAATGCTGTTTTCCTTCGGTCTGATAGTCTCATCCACCGACAGAAGGGGAATAACAAATTTTTGCTTTCCAATGGTAAATAACAAACCTTCGATGATGGCAAGAGTGAGTGGCAAGCGAATAATAAAGGTTGTTCCCACATCCTTATCTGTTTTTATATTGATTTGTCCGTGTAATTCTCCGATCGCCTTTTTTACTACATCGAGTCCCACGCCTCTTCCTGACACATCAGTCACTTCCTTGGCGGTAGAAAAACCGGGTGCCATTATCAGCGCAAAAATCTGGTCATCGGTCAGCAATTCATCTTTTTGAATGAGTCCTCTCTCAACGCCTTTTTGAATAATACGCTCCCGATCAAGGCCTTTGCCATCATCAGCCACTTCAATAAAAACCGCCCCTTCCTTTTGATAGGCCTTAAGTTGAATCAAGGCCTGGGGATTCTTACCATTATTTTTTCGCTCCGACTCATTTTCAATACCATGATCAATGGCATTTCTAACCAAATGGGTAAGTGGATTATTGATCTTTTCAATGATATTTTTATCAAGCTCAGTTTCCTGTCCGGTTAAAACCAACCTGATATTTTTGTTCATCTTACCTGCCAAATCTCTCACCAGACGATGGAATTGGGAAAAAACCACATCAGCAGGCACCATTCTCGTGCTCATAATCCGCTCTTGCAGATCGTTGATAATCCGAGATGTTTCTTCACATTTTGAATGCATCAATCTTTGCAGTTTTTTATCAGCAATTTCTTCCGATAGGGTTCTAAGCCTGGATTCCGTAATCACCAACTCCCCCACCAGATTAACTAGACTATCAAGTTTTTTAATATCCACCCTAACAGTGGTAGGAATAAGTTTTCTGGCCTCTTTTTGAGCATCAAGCGCTTCATCCACATCTTTTTTAGAAACTTTTTTCTTCTCCACGAGGATCTCACCCAGTTTTTTTTGTTCACTGGCAGCTCGCTTGACATCCTCTTCAGAGACCTTGCCTTTTTCTATTAAAATATCGCCAAGTCTTTTATCAACATTTATTTTCTCAGTCCCATTGTTTAAATATCTTCCAGTTACATCCTCATACCTGATATCGCTTTTCGATTTCACAAACATGAAAATATTCATTATTTCTTCGGGCATTTCCTGGGTTTTGACAATCAATTCCCATGATATGTAGAGTTTTTCAAAATCAAACTGGTCAATTTCAGGAATTGCCTGGGTGGAAGCAGTCGTTGATACAATGTCCCCATATTCTTCAATCTCTCTAAAAAACATCAAAGGATCGGTTCCGGTTGTCAACAAATCGGTGTCAAAACGGATGATAAACTGATAATAGCGGTACACTACCCCGCTAGGTGCTACCACCTTAGATGGTTTGGAGGTAGCGGTGGGAGTGGTTTCCACTTTTTTATCCACCAGGCTTGATAATTTTTTAAAAGCCTTACTTTCCGACAAGGGTTCGACGTCTTTCTCATTATTTATTAAATCAGCAAAACCATCCCGCATGACATTCACAGCTTCAAACATTGTTCCGAGAATCTCTTTGTTCAAGTTCAACTTTTTGTCTTTAGTATCAGTCAGCACGCTTTCAAAAGCATGCACAAATTCTGTCATATTATCATAGGACAAAGTAGCAGCTGAGGCCTTTAGCGAATGGACTATTCTAAAGACTTCATTGATCACGGGAGTTAGCATATTTACATCATCAATGTTATCTTCCAGAAATCTCATCTGGTTTTCAAGTGAGTTTAGAAAGTCGCTGCATTCTTCCGCAAATATTTTTTTTAGTTTTGTATCTAAATCATTCGATGCCATATATTATTACCCCTTAGTGCTATACTTTTAAAAACTTCTTCATTACAGCGGCAATTTCATCTGGTGAAAGAGGTTTGGTTATCCATCCGGCTGCACCAAAATTCTTCCCCTGAATTTTTATTTCGTAATCCCGTTCGGTGGTGAGAACAATGATGGGGATAAATTTGGTTTTGGGATTGGCTTTGAGTTTCTCAATCAGCTCTATGCCATTCATATTAGGCATATGAATATCCGTAAAAATAATTGTGGGTATATGACCAGCTTTAACTACATCATTAATTTTATTTAAGGCATCTTGTCCGTCTTCAGCTAGTAAACACTCGGCCGCCATCAGCTTTGCCGCTTCTTCATAAATCAATCGGTTTATCTTGGAGTCATCCACTCCCACCATAAAAATATTACTCATAAGACCATCCCCTCTAATCCCAATCTTGCTAAAGTATCTAGAGATTCCCTATTGGTTATTTTAAAATTTACTTGAATGTCCTTGGATTTTTTTAAGGATATTAAGTATTGTATGCCAGCGGTGTCAAGCACTTCGCTTTCAATGACCACCACATAAGTTTTTCCTTTCTCAAATTTTGTTTCCTGTATGATCTCGCTCATATTGGCAATCGTAAGATTCTTTTTAATAAAAATTTCCATTGCATCCTCTTGCTCTTTGGTTATGTTTTCACCGTGCTCTATTGGGTGAGGTAAATTTGCGGGGTTGTTTACTTGTTCGGATACGGGCGACTTAATACTGGCAGAATTTTTAATAGTGCTAATTCTTTGCTCAAGCCCTTCGTCAACTGGAAGATAATTTTTGTCCCGGCTAAGACCTTCCAGCCAGGATTCTACGAAGGAATGTACATCCAAAAATAATTCCACATGAGTCAAATTAAAATTGATTTGTTTTTTTCTAAGCAGATCAATAACATCTTCCACTCTGTGTATAAATTCACCAAATTTCCCCAAGTCCACCATTTTAGATGATCCCTTTATGTTATGAGCAATTCTAAACAATTCATTAAAATCAGGATTACTTGAATCTTTTTCCAAAGCCAGACATTCGCTCTCCCATGTTTGTAACATATCAAGCACATCTTCCAAAAAAAAGGCCATCATGTCTGATTCGCCCATATTCACTCCATCTAGTTGCAATAAGTCTCAAGCATTTCTTTAAAAGCATAATAAGGTGTCCGGTAATTTCCTTTCTCAAATGTGCCTTTCATTTTCTCAATCATCTTTAAACATTGATCTCGATCCAGAACCTTGTCATAAATACTGTTAACGAAGGTTTCTCCGACTATAAATAACGCCGCTATCTGCGACACCTGGGTGGCACGAAGCCCCCTTGGGAATCCTTGTCCATCAGGGCGTTCATGGTGAGTCAGTATTATCGAATCAACATCGGGTGGAATATCCTTCATGTTTCTTACTATTTCAGAGGCTTCCAGCGCATGCATTTTGATTCTTTGTTTGTCTTGTTTTGACAAATCCGCAGCCTCGATTTCCGCAATGGAATCAATCATGGCTTCTTTTGAACTTTTTAACACACAATCATGTAAAATAGCAGAAAAAGTAATTTTTTGCAGGGATGAATCGGTATTCCATTTCATTCGAAGCGCCGCCAGCGAAGTCAAATAGCCTATCAGCAACGAGTGCTTATGCAAATATCCCATTTTATCACTCATGAATTGTTCAAACAAATTTTTTAAGGAAACCAGTTTTTTGACAGTTTCAATACAAGACATTGTAATATCATTTAGCATGTTTTCCGTATCATCATCAATTTTGAAGTTTTGAATATTTCCGCATATCATCTTGATACCCTCGATCTGGGTGTCAAGTACGACATCTAGGGCAGTATTTATTTTGAGTTTTTCTTTCAGCTTACCGTACATCTCACGTATTAAACCTGGATAATCTGCAGTTTTCACATAAAGGTATTTGACTTTGTCACCA
>Ga0208375_1002902_pt1 | contig 15333 bp, 17 predicted proteins | sample RifOxyD1_FD_184038 | JGI IMG/M metagenome (GOLD analysis project Ga0208375, IMG submission 184038) | Soil microbial communities from Rifle, Colorado - Rifle Oxygen_injection D1 (SPAdes) | ecosystem: Environmental > Terrestrial > Deep subsurface > Rock core/Sediment | place: Rifle, Colorado... | reverse complement strand
TATTAGACGAAATTTTTAATTTCGTTGTGGTTTTCGTTGGTCGGTTAAGAGAAGTTTTTCTGCGAGGCGAAGCCGAGACTATCTGTCCGAAGGACTGGGGGCTTCCGTTTTTTTATCAATCAGCGAGGGACAAATTGAATTTAACATAATGGTATCATGAGTTTATTTATGATACCATCCCAATAACAGAGATTTAATAATATTTTTAAACTTCTTTAAATTTTATAAATTATGTCAGAAGGACTAATAAAAAAGATGGTGCAAGAATTGGAGATAAGAAATTTTTCAAAAAGCACAATTAAATCCTACTTAAATTCTGTCAGTAAATATTTAGAATATTCAAAAAATAAGGGAGTTAATGAAAACTCGGCAAGAGAATTTATTCAGAGAGAGATAAAAATAAAAAATCCTTCAACAGTTTCTCATCAAATATTTGCTATTCAATTTTTCTTTAATAAAATCTTAAAACAAAAACTGAACATTCCACGACCAAAAAGAAACAAAACAATCCCAGAAATTTTAACGCCAGACGAAATTAAAAAGATGATAGGCACAACAGACAATATAAAACACAAATTAATTTTAAAAATACTTTATGGATGCGGTTTACGCGTTTCTGAAATTGTGAATTTAAAAAAGTCAGATCTTGATTTTTCACAAAAATTAATTCATATAAAATTAGCTAAAGGAAAAAAAGATAGGTTTGTAAAAATTCCTGAAAGTGTTTTAAATGATTTAAAAAATTATGTTGAACTTGAAAAATCAGAAATTCTCTTTCCTTCAAATCGCAGTGGAAAATTAACTACTGCAACAATCCAGGCAATCGTAGAGAATTCAGCAAAAAAAGCTGGAATCAAAAAACGCGTTTATCCGCATTTATTAAGACATTCTTTTGCAACTCATCTTCTTGAAAATGGAACTGATTTAAGAATTATTCAAAAATTGCTGGGGCATTCAGATATTAAAACAACACAAATATACACTCAAATCTCACAAGCCTCAATAAAAAATATAAAAAGCCCTTTAGATAATCTATAAAATGCCATATATCAAAAAACTGGTGATGCACGGATTTAAAAGTTTTCCAAAAAAAACTGAAATTCCATTTACTCCTGAAATTAATTGCGTCCTCGGACCAAATGGTTCTGGAAAATCAAATATCACAGATGCGTTGTGTTTTGTCCTCGGAAGACTTAGCGCAAAATCAATGAGAGCAGAAAAATCCGCGAATTTAATTTTTATGGGGACAAAACAATTTGCTCCTTCAGGGGAAGCGTCTGTTGAATTAATTTTTGATAATTCAGATAATGCGTTTTCCATTGATGAAAAAGAAATTTCAATAAAAAGAATAATAAGAAAAAACAATCAGGCAATTTATCAGATAAATAATCAGACAAAAACCAGACAGGAAATTCTTTTTTTGCTGGCTCAGGCAGGAATAGATCCAAACGGATTTAATATAATTCTTCAGGGAGAAATCCAGAATTTTGTGAGTATGCATAATGAAGAAAGGCGGAAAATCATTGAAGAAGTTTCAGGAATTTCCGTATATGAATCAAGAAAACAAAAATCTTTAAAAGAGTTGGAAAAAACAGATGAAAAACTTAAAGAAACTCTAGCTATTTTGAGAGAAAGAACAGCTTATTTAAATAATTTGGAAAAAGAAAGACAGCAGGCGCTTAAATTTCAAAAACTTGAAAAACAGGTTAAAGATTTTAAAGCAAGCATAATAAATTATGAACTGAAAATAAGACAAAAACAAAAACAAAAAGTTTTGTCAGATATTGATTTAAATTCAAAAGAAGCTGGAAAAATAAAGAGTAAAATTCTTTTGGCTCAAAATTCTGTAAGAGATTTTGAAGAAAAAATTAGTTTAATAAATTCAACAATTCAAAAATCAACAGGCATTGAGCAGGAGCAGTTAAATCAGGAAATAGCAAATATTCGGGCAGAACTTGCAGGATTGAGCGTAAGACTTGAAAATTACGAGAATAAACTTTCAGAAATTTCAAGGCAAAAACAAGAATTAAATGAACTAATCAGGAATAACGAACTTTCAATAAAAGAGATTCAAAAATCTTCTCCGTCGTCTGGTTCAGATAAAAAACAAAAAGAAGTTGAAGAAAAGAAAAAACAGCTTGAAAAATTTGAAGAGCAGAGAAAAAAGTTTTATACAATTAAATCAGAATTAAAAACAATCCGCGAAAAATATGAAGACAAAAAAAATCTTCTCCAAAATTTTATGAATGAATCTAATTTCCTGCTTAAACAGATAAATGTTTTGTCAGAAGAGCTGTATGATAAGGAAACCTCAACAGCAAAAATAAGTTTTTTAAAACAATCCATAATGCAAAAAAAAGGATTTCTTGAAGAACTAAATAAAAAAGAACGCGAGCTTGAGAAAATATTTTTCTTAAATAGTTCAGAGATTAATTCAAATCAAAAATTAATTGAAGATATTTCAAAAATAGATATCTGTCCAATTTGTAAGAGCAAAATAACTAAAGAACATCTCCATTCAATTTCGTCAGAAATTCAGCCAAAAGTTATTTCTTTGAAAAAACAAATTACAGATTCTGACAAGGAATTAAAAGAAATATATTTAGAAATGAATTCAGCTAAAGAAGAAATTAAAACTCTTGAAACTGAATTTTCCAAGAGAGAATTTGATTTATTAAAAATAAAAAACATCAACGATAAAAAAGACCAGATAAAATCTCTGCATGAGAAAACAGAGAAGCTTAAATCTGAACTTAGAGAAATAGAATCCCGCAGAATTAAACTTGAAAAAGAGTTTGATGAAAATTCAAATATTGAAAAAAAATATGAAACAGCTTTTGTTGAAGTTCAGGAAATTTCTTTAAGAAGCCAAGAAAATGTTGATTCAGAAATTGATTTTAAACAAAGAGAACTTGAACGCTCAAAAATTTCTTTAAAACAATTTTTAAGAGAAGAGGTTGATTATAAAGAAGAATTTGACGACGTAAAAATAGCAATTCATGAAAAAGAGAGCCTTCTTGATAAAAAGAAACGTCAGGAAGAAGCTCTTTCTAAAAAGTTTCGCGAATTTATTCAGACTCGCGATTCTTATCAGGCGCAAATTAGAAAACTTGAAAATGAGCTGTCAAATCAAAATAATTTTTTGCATAATAAAGAACAGGAAATTAATAATCTAAAAATTGAAATCGCCAGAGTTAATGCGGAAATTGAGAATTTTGAAACAGAATTTCTGCAATTTAAAGACGCTGAAATAATAAATGCCGGTAAAGAAATTCTTGCTGAAAGACTTGTTAAAACACAGGAGATTATTTCAGGAATTGGCTCTGTGAATTTAAGATCTTTGGAAGTTTATGATTCAATTAAAAAAGAATATGATTTAATCAAAGAAAAAGCAGATGTTATAGAAAAAGAAAAAGAAGGAGTTTTAAAAATTATTCATGAGATTGATATCAAGAAAAGGAAAACTTTTTTAAAAACTCTTACGGAATTAAATGAAATATTTTCCAGAAATTTTTCGCAGATTAGCATTAAAGGGCAGGTTTATCTAGAATTAGAAAACAAACAAAATCCTTTTGAAGAAGGTTTTGGCGTCCAGATTGTTCTTAAAACAGGCCACGGAAAATATTTTGATGTTAAATCTTTATCAGGAGGAGAGCAGACTCTTGTGGCGCTTTCTTTAATTTTTGCAATACAGGAATTGAACCCTTATTGTTTTTATATTCTTGATGAAATTGACGCCGCTCTTGACAAAAGAAATTCAGAAAGATTAGCTAACTTGTTAAAAAAATATATACAAAAAGGACAGTATATTATTATAACCCATAATGATGAGATAATTTTAAGCGCAAATAATCTTTATGGAGTCAGTATGCACGACGGAATTTCAAAAATAACGAGCATGAGAGTTTAGAATTATTTTATTAATATTTGTCGATTCTTAATATTCTTCGTATTCATCAAATTCCCCGTCAGCATTATTGTCTTTCATAATCTCGGTTTTTATCAACTTCCCATCTTCATTATATTTATAATCATATTGCTCTATATAATCAAACTTCCCATCATTTTCTTTATCTGTTTTCTCAATTTTTTTAATCTTATTTCGATTTTTATTGTACTTATGATTAATTTGTATTAATTTATCAAACTTCCCATCATTTTCATTATCTATTTTATAAATGCTTTCAGTTTTGTTTCCATTTTCATCATATTTATAATTATATTGTAATGAATAATCAGATTTCATATCGCCTTCATAATCCATTATATAAACTTCTTCAATTTTATTTCCATTTTCATCATATTTATAATTCACCATAAATTTATTATTTTTATCTTCAGAAACTTCTTTTATTAATTGGTTTTTTTCATTATATTGCCTAAACCCCTCTTCTGTTTTTTCAGTTTTTTGTCCATAAGAATTAAATGAAAATGCTCCGGCAAGAATAGGAATTAATAATTTTGTAAGGGTTTTCATTTAAATTTATTAATTTTATTTTATATAAATATTTATAATTCTAAAGGAAGAAAGGGAAAAGCAAAATTGCAAACGAAAAAATAAAAAATAAAAAGAGCAATTAGTAGTAGCTTTCCCCGAATTCTTCGGATTGTTCAGGTTTTTTCTTCATCAAAGCAATTAAAGCGCCAAGCAATACTAAGAAAATAATCACAAGGATTATTGTCAAAGCAACAATTGAACCGCTGCTAGCTGATCTGCCTTCTGCTAAAACACCAAGTTTAACGCTGTCAACAAGTTTCTCTCCAGCGAAGATACTTACATCAAATGTATAGTCTCCTACTGAATGAGGTTTTGCTGTTACAGAAATTGTTTTGGTTTCTCCAGCAGGCACAGAAACTAATGTTGCGCTTGAGCCAGTTGTTAAATCGCCGTTAGATTCAGTTACGATTCTGAAAACTCTCAATTTGTCTGTTGGGTTAGCAATAACTAACTCGAATTCAGCTTCACTTCCGACTGATGCAGATTTTTTAATTTCTGCTACAACAGCACTAGTTGGGAATTCATTGTCTACAGCAATTTGCTTAGATTGACTAACACTAAAGTCACTATTGAAAGCTTTTACTTCAAGAGTATAAGCTCCTGCCTTAGCAGTTGAGGGTATCTCAATCAAGAATCTTTTTGTTGTAGTGTCTTCATCATACTTATTTTCAAGAGCTATAAGATCTCCAAAATAAGAAGTTCTTTCAAGACCTAATGCGTCAATTTTTACAGTTACATACACATCATCAAGATTGTTGTATCCTGTATTCTTTAGAACAACATCAACCGGTAAAACTTTTCCAGCTTTAACTGATTGCGCAGTATCTATTGACATTATTGCTGCATTATATGAAGGTCTTTGTACATTCAAACTTATTCTATCGTTTTCTGTTCTGAAGTCGCCATTCCAGATTTTTATATCTAGAGTTAATTCATCACTAACTTCGTTTTGAAGTTCGTAAGGAACTGTTAAAGTCAATGTTTTACTGTATTTTTTTCCTGTTTCAACAGTAAAAGGAGCAGTTACTGCTTCTTCACTAACTTTTGCGCCTTCAAGCTCTAATTTAAGCTTGACATCTGAAGTGCTTTTTAAAGATGTGAAAAATACTTTTACAGTAATTGTTTCACCAGCAACAACAGATACTTCGTTTTGAACTGCAAAGACATCATCTATTTTAACAGAATCAATTAATACAAGTCCATCTGGACTAACATTATCTGATTCGTCAGCACTAACAAAATTGTTAGCAACTAAAAGAATACTAGCCAATGCAAAGAAAAAAACCCATAGGTTTTTTGTATTCATTTTTATCATTTTTTGTTTAGTTATCTGAAAACATTGTTTTCAGTATTATATGTTGGGAAAAAGTACTTTATAAACTTTATGGTGACAACATAAAATATTAATTTAAAAGTAACTTATTGTTAGAGACATTTGGTGAAAGAATTTTATGGAAAAAATGCCGACGGAAAGAATTAATTTTCAAGAATCAAAAACTCAACAGCTTAATCTTCTCGCTTGTGGCTGCAAAATTGTTTGCTACAATTATCTTGCATCCTGCTCCTTCTGCATCTAAAAGAATATTCTTTGTAACAACTCCGTCTATTATAATAATTTTTGGTTTTTCCTTAATTTTTTCAAGAGATAATCCAAAACCTTTTATAGAAATTATTTTGATTTCGTTTAATTCAGAGTCTAAAAGAATGGCTTTTTCCTTTCCGCAATTCTCTTTAAAAATTTCCCTGAGTTTTTCTTTTTTTTCATCAGTTAACTCAATTTTTTCACTAACTGTCTCTTCAAGACTTTCAGCTTTTTCTTCTTTTGGAAAATACCCTCTTCTTAGATATTCTTTTACTGGAATTGTTTTTCTTAAGCACATTAAAACTTCTTTTCCTGCAAGTTCCTCAACTTCTTTTCCGTCCGGCGCTATTGCAATATCTCTGACATTTGCATTATCCAAGACATTCTGAATTATTAATTTTCCTCCGCGGTCTCCATCAACAAATAAAATTAATTGTTTTTCTTTTCCAAGTTTTTTTATTGCGTCTGGAAGTTTTGTGCCGTTCATGCCGATAACATTATTAACGCCGGCTTTTAGTAAATTTACAACGTCTGCTCTTCCTTCAACTACAATAATTTCATTGCCTGATAAATCTCCGCACGGAAGTTCTTCGTCTCCATATTTTTGGATGCTGTCTGTTCTTCGGGATTCTTTAACTTGTTTTGAAATTTCCCGTGATTCTGAAGAGCCCTCAATTGACTGCATAAGTTTTTTTGCCCTTTCTAAAATGTAATCTCTTTTGCTTCCCCTGACATCTTCAATTCTGTCTATTTCTATTTGAGAATCACACGGACCAATGCGTTCAATTGTTTCGATAGCTGCCCTCAGCTGTAAAATTCGCGTGTATCATATATTTTATTGATACGGGACTTATTTTTGCCATTTTTATTTTTAATTTGTTTAATTAATTTGAAATCTATGATTTCAACTAGAAAAATATTCTTAATTTCTCACTGCTTCCTCTTTAATAGCATGAATATGCTAAATTAAACAATGTGATTGTGATAGTGATATAATCTATAATATCTTTCTAATGGTTAATAAAAAGAAAGGTTGTTTTTAAATGTTGCGTGAGATTTTATTGTATAAAAATTGCATAAAAAAATATTTAAATCTAGAACATACCAATTCTCCTTATGAAAAATTTATTATTAAGAGGTAAAGATATTGCTAGTGTTCTTGGACTTGTGTGTGGAGGATTAGCGATTACTATTTTGGGTATTCAAATAAATAATTCATGGATATTCTTTTTAGGGGGACTTTCTCTTGTGATTTTTTTATTATTCTTTATTTTAAATGTTATTCTTCTTATTCGGGATTTTATAAAGCATGGAACAAAAATAATACCTAGAAAATTTTAATAATTAAAAATCACTTATACAAAAATTCCAATCCTTCAATTTCTTCTTTTTCGGGCTCTTTTTTTTGCGAAGGCATAAATGTTTTGCCCTTAATTTTGTTATACTGAGGCATCATTCCGAGGGTTAAATATAATTTTAATAATTTTTCTTTTATTTCTGTTTTTTCTGGAATAGGAATTGTCGCCATTTCAAGCATTCTTTCATACACTTTTGCGGTGTTGCTCCTTTTGTTTTCTTTAATGCCTCTTTCTGCTTCTTGTTTGTAAAATTCTTTTAAAGATTTTAAAATTTCCGCTCTCTCTAAAGAACTTGATTCACGCAGACATTTTCTGGCAGTTTCATCTGCTCTATCAAAAGAACCTGCTTTTATATAATTATTAACTGCTTTAAGAAAATTTTTTAATTTTTCCGGTCGTAAAACGCACATTTCTCCAACTTTTTCATAACTTGTTGCAGAATCAATAAACATTCTTCTTTTTTCATATACCTCTCCTAATTTTTGATTGACAAATCTCTTAACGTCGATAGGAATCCCCGGATTTGTTTTTAAAAATCGTGTCAAATTATCAATCTGAACATATTCACCCCATTGAGAAATCTCTTTTTCAATTTGAGATTTAGTCATCTCTTTTGTTAATCTTTCCATAAATTTTTAACTAAATTGATGTTTATAAAATTTATTGTTGAAGATAATGAGTATTTTAAAATCATTTTGGAGTTTAATCTCTAATCTTACGATATTATCAAATAGAAATATTTAAATATAAATTAATTCTGAGTTTAACATGAAAAAGGGCCTTAGTTTATTTTTATTTGCATTTATAATTTTAGTTTTGCCTTTAGCTTTAGCAGTTAATTTAGACGTTCAAAAAAGCAGTTCAGATGAAGTCATGATTATTGATTTGAATGAGCCGGCAGTTTTTGATTTATCTATAAAAAATAACGGACCCACCGACGAGTTTATGATTTATACTTTTTTTGGCACTGGTTCTCTTCCGACAGAAAAATTTACAATTATTTCAGGACAGACAAAAAAAATTCAGTTTATAGTTTCTCCGCCATATGACGTTACAAGAACAGGTCCGGCAGTTTTTGATTATTTTATCCGCGGTTCAGACAACTCCGAATATAAAGGCACATTAAATGCAAAAGCAATAAACTTAGACGAAGCATTTGAAATTGGTTCTGCAGATTTTGATCCCGAATCAAATTCCGTAGAAATTTATATTAAAAATAAAATAAATTTTGATTTTGAAAATCTGAATGCAAAATTCTCGTCTAGTTTTTTTATTCTCGATAAAGAGTTTCCATTAACTTCAAAAGAAACAAAAAAATTTGAAATCATTCTTGACAAAGAAAAATTCAAGCAGCTGACAGCAGGATTTTACACTCTTACATCAGAAGTAACCACCGAGGGAAAAAGCGCAGATATTGAAGGAGTTATGAAATTTGCAGAAAAAAAATCAATAACAACAGAAACTGAGAAACAAGGTTTTTTTGTAAGCACAACTACAATAACTAAATCAAATAGCGGGAATCTTCCTGAAATTGTGCAAACAACTGTTCAGAAAAATATAATCTCAAGACTTTTTACCTCGGTAAATCCGCAACCAGACAATGTTGAAAGAAACAATTCTAAAATATTTTATTCTTGGAACAGAGAATTAAAACCTGGAGAAACATTAGCAGTTAAAATCAGGACAAACTGGTTTCTTCCTTTAATCTTTATTCTTTTAATTGTTGCAATTGTTGTTTTTGTAAAAGAATACGCAAAGACTGATTTGAAAATAAAGAAAAGAGTAACTTTTGTAAAATCAAAGGGCGGAGAATTTGCATTAAAGGTTTCTCTGCTTGTTGATGCAAGAAAACAATTAGATAATTTGCTTATAGTTGAAAGAATTCCGCCGTTACTGAGCTTGTATAAAAAAGTTTTTGGAAGAGAAATCCCGACGAGAATTGACGAGAAAAGCAAAAAAATAGAATGGCAGTTTAAAAGATTAGAAGCTGGGGAAAAGAGAATGATTAATTATGTAATTTATTCAAAGCTTGGAGTTTTAGGAAAATTTGCCCTGCCAAGAACTGCTGGATTTTATGAGAGAGAGGGAAAGCTCCATGAAGCTTCTTCAAACATGGCTTACTTTTTAACTGAACAGAAAGGGAATTGATTTTAAAATAAAAAAAATCTCACCACCACGGATATATTCATACTGCACAATCGGAAAATTATTTTTTATTTTCAATCTTTTTTCATAACTTCTTTTGCAATATTTTCTATTTCTTTATTAGCCATTTTTCTTTTATACCCTCTCTTAATCTTTTCAAATTGTTCATCTAATTCGTCCGTAATGCTTTTTTCTCTCCCCTTTCCAAATAAATGATTATATAAAACTCTTAACATTGCTTCTCTTATTCTAAAACTTTTCTTTGCATTCTCGGCTTCTTCTCTATCATATACTAAACATAATTTAGTCTCGTGGAGAGGAACTAATGGGGCTTTCCCATTTAGCAAGGCTTTCTGATTCATATGGACTTAAATTAGAGTAAGACTTCAATTCAAAGATAAAATAAATACATAAAGGATTTTCCAATTGTGTTTCTTCTTCTCTGTATACATAGGTTTTTCCTTTTTTGTCTCCATCAATTATATAAGAACAATTATCTAAACAGCTAAAATCATCCTTAAATAAACTCATAAGATTTTTATTGCTACATTGCTGTTGAGAATATCCTTTATAAATATCTAAAGAAGGATAAACAACAACTCTATCTCCCAATTGAATAATATCATACTTCTCTATTCTTAATTCAATTTTTTTTGAACTTATTAAGTCATTTATTTTATATAGACTATATTGCAAATTTTCTATTTTTATCTTTGGTTTACAATCTGAACAATCTGGAGCTTTTTCATTTTCTTGACAAAGGTTATCTCCACAATAGTCTTGCAGTTCTACTATTTGTTCATCATTATCACAAATGTTGTTTAAGTTTTGGTCTAAACAACATTCCGTTCCAAATTTAATGTAAGGAGAATTGCAAGCCCCCTCATTTTTAAAATTTATATTTGAATCTGAAATAAAAAGTGTAATTATAATAAGTGCAAGAATTACCATAATAACCCATGCCCAAGCTGGAACACTTTTTGCCATTTTAATAATTATTCGAAGTAAATCTTATTTAAAAGATTAACTATCTTTTATCACAAATACATACGCAATTGAAAGAATCACAGAAAACAAAGCAATAGACCCCTCAACTATAAGTAAAGAGGTTAATTTTTGCAAATTATTTAAGATAATGAAAGAAAATCCAATAGAAATAAGATAAGTTAAGAAGATTATGAAGATTATTATTCTTAAAAAATTTAGATTTATATTTTTGTGATTTTTTGTATCAAGATGTTGCCCAATAAAATTATTTTCTTTTTCTATTTTTTTACAAAGGCGGTATTTCATTTTCTTATTTTCATTGGAATATTCAATTATTTTGCTAAAGTAAGCTAAAATAATTGAACCAAAAATAAGCATAATATATTTTATAGTGTCTATTTTTACTGAATCTATTCTAGTATCAGTTGTCCAAAAAATATAAATTATAGCTAAAGAAAGTCCAAGACCAATATAAATTAGATTCCACATGCTATTATTATGGTGTTCTGCTGAATCCTGTGCCTTTTCATACTCTGTTAAAATTTTATCTATTTTAGTTTTACTTTTCATCTTTTCCCATTTTCTCCTTAATAAAAAAATCCCCCACTTTTTCATCGAACCGTGGGAAAACCAAGGTTTCCCCCCAGGGATGACTTTGGTAAGCCTTCCTGACGCTACCTTTCCTTTCCGTTTTAAAATATTTAGCCATCCTTGATGGAAAATGTATTCTTATTCTTTCCTGAATTCACGAATACATTATAAAAAATCCCCCCACCAAGAATCGAACTTGGGATCTCCCGGGTTCTGTTAGAACCTTTGGCTTTTAGGGTTTCATTTAATTTCCGGAAGGGAATATCCACCTTAGTTATCTACAGCCAGGCGCTCTAAGCCACTGAGCTATGGAGGGATTAATATTAAATTAACTTTCTTCGAAACTATCCCGCTACTCTTAACTCCCTGATGTTTTTAGACATAGCGGGTTTTCGAATTAATAGAATAAAAATTATCTAATTTTTAAAGATTGTCCTTTGAGATTATCCTTTGAGATTATCCCTCTTCTATTTTAAAACTAACTTCATTATTTGCCTTATTAAGCTCTTCAAAATTATTTTCAATAATAAATTTCATCTCATTAAAATTAGTTTTTTTAAATTTTAAATTTTGCATAGTAATCTTCATTCCAGAACCAACTTCCAGTTCTTTTAATTCTATTTCTTCAAAAAGTTCATTGTCTAAATAAATATTAACAAAAGCTTTTCCTGAATTTTTAAGACCGATATTTTTAATTGTCATATTCAAATCAAGATACTTTCCGTCGTGAATAAATGGAATAACCTCTTCAAAAGTTAAATCGGGTTGGCTTGGAATAGAATACAATTCGTCTATAAAACGCGGTATATCCTCGCCAATAGTCTGTGAGCATTTGCTTATTTCATACATTATATTCTTTTCATTAATAGAATGACCAAATCCTAACGCATGCAGAATTTCATGCAAAGCAATATTTGGATTCGGACACTCTGATTGTCTTATTAACAAAACTTGTCCAAGGTGGATAACATTAAACTGCCCTGCTCTTGAAATATTTACGGGTCCGCCCTCGCCGGCAACAAAATAATCTTCTTGAATTTTTTGTTTGCTTTCACAGGTAATAAGAATTTCTTCGTTGCTGTTTACGCTATAAAAATCTAAGAGAGTTTTATTTTCCAAGATTTCAAAAGCCCTTTCAGCGTCTGCTTTTTTTTGCAAAGTGCATTTGTCTGCAATATTATAAGAAATTTTTGAATCTGAATATCTAAGATTTTCATAAAACTGCATATTATCGGAAGTTAAATTCATGCTAAAATTTGAATCTTGTATATTAGATTCTAAAAGCTGGACATCGCCAAATCCAGTAAACCAATATATCCACAGCATTGAAACAAGGAATATTAAGAAGATTATGGCTAAAATGGTTTTTGAAGTGTTCATAAAAAAGAATAATTAAAATTATATATAAATGTTGTTAAAAAATAAAAAATAAAAAATAAATAGGAAAATTAGAAGTCAGTATCGTCCTCTTCAAGGCCGTCGTCTTCTTCATCTTCTTCAATTTCTTCTTCTTTTTCTTCAATTTCTTCAATCGGCTTTTTTTTCATTTTTTTACCTCGTTTAATTAATAAAAACACCCAATAAAATACCCTTTTTAAAGATTTCTAAGTTAGATATTTTACTAAAAAGATTTTTAAAAACAATTTGTATTAATTCGTCCTAAAATTAATTTAACTTCTGAATACTGTCGCCAATAGCATTACCTAAAGCGTTCAATCCATCTTGAAGTTCTCCAATCTCATTTTTATGCCATTTCCAACAAAGAGCTTTTCCATCGTCGCCAATTCCGAAATCGCAGGTGATTCCAATCTCTTTTGACTGGCTGCTGCCTATAAATCCCCAGATAAGAAGAACAAATATTAACGAGACTAAAATCCATACTAAAGTTTTAGACATGAAAAAATTAAGAAGAGAGGGTTTATAATTTTTACTTATGGGATTTAATCATCCATTATTTTGATTAGATTATTCTCAACTGCATAAAACTTACCTTTGTTAGTTAAAATAACCGAATTAATTGTCAAAAAATTTATTAACCCTTTATCATTAGCTTCTTTGATTAGAAGATCAAACAATATTCTTGAAATATTAAAATTCTTATTTAATTCCATAAGAAGAGAATAGTTCTTTCCAGATTCATAATCACGAATTATTTTAACCATTAACTCTTTTATTGCATCATTAGGTTTCTTAGGGTTGATCTCTTCAGACGATTTAAATGGATTATTCCCAATTTCTGGTTTTTCATATAATGGAGAATTATGAATTGTTCTAACAAGTTCATCATAACTAAATCCAAAATCTTTTTCATAAGAAAAATCTATAGATAATTTTGTTTCAATAAAAGTTGGAGTATTTTTATTTCCATTTTGTTTTATAAGAGGGATAACTTTTTTAAAATCTATTTTCTTTATTAAATCTGATGTGATAATCATTTTCTCATAACCAACTCCTCCAACACCTGAATTAGCTTTTTTTACATATTCATCAGTACATACCATTAAGATATAATCTGAATTCTTGATATGTTTTTCCATAAAAGAAGGAATATCTTCTCCTGGTCTTAATTCCCACTGGTCAAGTATTGCATCAATTCCATTATTTCTTAATTTTGTTGCAAGATTTAAGACCCACAATTTATGTTCTGGTGAGTCATGAGAATATGAAATAAATACTTTTGGGATTACCATTTATTCTCAATCTTATTTAGATTTTTAAAACCTTCTTAGGGAATGTCTTTCGATATCTGCTCAGCCATTGAAAAGTCGTTATTGATTAAAAAAGATTGTCGCTGTTCAATAGCTTCAACCTAACTCCCAACCCCACCCGTTTATTTATTTTTTAAGTTTGTCTCGTGAAGTCGCTCGGAATCGAAAACTGGGCTTGTTTTAAAAAGTATAAAATATTTAAAATTTAACGCATTCAATTCTAAGAATAAAAAGAAATTCACAATACTCAGAAATATTTATAAATACAATTTCTTTTAGTAAATTATTCAAAAGTTAGTGTATTAAAAAAAGATGGTGAAAAAAAAGAGTTTTAATTGTCCTTTTTTGTATGAATATTTAAATAGTACTAATTCTATAAAATTATTAAAATATGTTGTAATTATAAAATGAAAATGCAAAATATACAAAACACAAGAGAATCTCAAAATATCTTTAAAAATATAGAGTTAACTGGAGAAAAATTCAAACAAGAATTTCAAGAGTTAGCAGTTAAATCTCAAATGGCAATGAATAGTCAAATGAACACTTCAAAGTTTGAAGCATCTTATGCTCTTTCTGTTAGTAAAAAACAAAGAGTACAAACAATGACAGAAGTTAAAGGAATAAGAAATGAACTATGGCAAGAATCCTTAAAAAAAGCTAATGGTAATGTTAACGGCGCTTCTGAGATTTATGAGAAGCTTTGCGCTTTTCCTTAAATTGTTCTTTGAAAAACCTCTTTACTTCAAAACTGCCTAACTGCGAAGCTTCTCCAACAATTCTAATCCTTATGGGAGCTTTCAGAATATTGACAGCTTTTTCCATATCTTGATCCTCTGTAAAATAGATATTAACCTTTACTTGCATAAATAAATTTGCAAGTATTCTGCAATCATTGGGAAAAGTAGAAAATTTCTTAATGTGCATTTGATTTTTAACGATGCCAACCCAACTATTTCCTAATTCGTTTCCTTCCCTATTATGATCTATTTTTGTTATGTTAAATTCTTTCAAAATATCTTGAAGTTTAGCAGTTACATCTTCGTGCTTATATTTTCTTTTCTTTATCAAAACATGTCTTGCTTCTCCGAGAGCCACATTTGTAGCATAAATTTTCCATACACCGATACTGACTTGCTCTCGTATATTCTGTTTAAAATCGTCGCTCTCGACTAAATCAACAAGAACATTCGCATCTAAGCCTGCGATATCTTCCTCAATTATAAGATCGGAGCTGTTTTTACTCTCATATCTTTGGATTTTGTCTCCCCTTTGCTGAATTGTTATTGAATGTGTTGAGTGCATTTATTTGAATAAAATACTCAATATTAAAAATGTTTGTTAAAATGATAACAGATTATTTTAGATTGTTTCAAAACGCCCCGACCGAGAATCGAACTCGGACCTCAACCGTGACAGGGTTGTGTTCTAGCCACTAAACTACCGAGGCATTACGCAAATACT
>Ga0208375_1002900_pt1 | contig 15352 bp, 20 predicted proteins | sample RifOxyD1_FD_184038 | JGI IMG/M metagenome (GOLD analysis project Ga0208375, IMG submission 184038) | Soil microbial communities from Rifle, Colorado - Rifle Oxygen_injection D1 (SPAdes) | ecosystem: Environmental > Terrestrial > Deep subsurface > Rock core/Sediment | place: Rifle, Colorado... | reverse complement strand
AGGACAAATTATGAAGCTAAGCAATAGAAGAGCAGATTTTGAAACTGCGAAAAAGCATTTGATGAAATATCTTAAATAGAAAACAATTTATTTATTTTTATATGAAGATTCATAAGTTCTAATGGTTCGTCCAAAAGCATTTACAAAATGAGTATATTCATCTCCATCAATCATTCCATTTTTATCAACATCAAGCGATTGAACTAAATTCATTAATTGAATTACTTCTTGCGCCTCTTTTCTTTTCTTAATTTCTCTCGTTCCTCTATATTTTTTTTCTTCAACATCATATAATCTTCTTAATTGATTTATAAGATTTAATATCAACTTATCCGTTTTATATTCATCTCTAAAATTATAACTAAATATAAAAGAATACCAACAACCAAAGCCAATACCTGTCGCTATTAGCGTCTTTCTCAACTTCTGCCTTTTATTTTCCTTTGGTTTTTTCTCTTGTTCCATAATTTTTCATCTATAAGGTAATTTTATAAACTTTATCTCCCCCCTAGGGAGTATATTAACAGAAAGGTTTAAAAATAGAAGAAATAATTCTTTTTTATGAAAGATGAGCTTAAACAAATTGGACTAACAGGGGGAGAAGCTAAAGTATACTTGGCTTTATTAAAAATTGGAGCATCAAAAGTCGGTCTAATTGTAAAAGAATCTAAAGTATCATATTCAAAGGTTTATGAAGTTCTTGGAAGACTAATTGAAAAAGGTCTTGCAAGTTATATTATTAAAGAAAAAACAAAATATTTTCAGGCAGTAGAACCCAATAGAATTAAAGAATTTCTTGAAAATAAAGAAAAAGAAATTAGGAAAAATAAACAACTATTAAAAAAAATAATAGTTCAACTAAATAATGTTAAATCAAATGAGAAAGTCCAAAATGCCCAAATTTTTATTGGAATTGATGGATTAAAATCTGCCTATAATGATTTAATAAAAAACGCAAGAAAAAGAGATGAATTATTTTTTTCTTATATTCATGATGAAAAATATTTTGAAATTGCAGATTTATTTTATGCCCAGCAATTTCATATATTCAAAGAATTAAGACTTAAACTCAAGGGGATTTCTACATTTGAATTTAAGAATTCAAAGTATTTTACTAAAGTGCCCAAATTTATTGAATTAAAGTTTGTTAATTTCCCTTTACCGGGCATAATTGATGTTTTTGATAATAAAGTTTTATTTACAACGTGGTATGAAAAACCAATAGGTTTTTTAATTGAATCAAATGAAATTTCTAATAATTTCAGGAATTATTTTAAATCTATTTGGAAAATTGCTAAATAATATACAAAGGAAAAAAGTCCAAACCCAAAACTTTATAAGCTAATTATAATATATTATAATATGCCACAAAACAATCAAAATAACTTAACATTAATAAAACAAACAAGGAAAGTTGGAACTTCTGCAGGAGTAATACTTCCCATAAGCTGGATGAACAAAGAAGTTTCAGTTACTTTATTAAACCCAAGCAATAAAAAAATTCTGCTTGATATAAATGAAATTCTGTTTGAAAAAGGATTAAATACTGAAACAAAAGGAATTTATCTATTTGGAAGCTATGCAAGAAATGATTTTGAATATGATAGCGATATAGATATATTAGTTATTACAGAAAATACAAATAAGTTAATTAGAGAAGGCAATTATGAAATTATTTTAATTTCAGAAAGAAATTTTGCAAAAAATCTTGCAAAAAATCTTAATTTGTTAAGCATGCTTACTGAAGTAAAACCTCTCTTTAATTCAGGCTTGATTGAAAAATATAAGAAAGTTACATTAAAAAAAGAAAATTTAAAAGTATTTTTACCTGAAATAGAAAAAATTCTTGATATAGATTATGATTCAATTAAAGAATGTGAAGAAAATAATCTTAAAATTCCTGATGGAATAGTTTATTCTATTGTTTTAAGATTAAGAGAGCTTTATATTCTAAAATGTTTAATTAATAAAAAGCCCTATAGAAAAACCGAATTTAAACAAATTACTGGAGAAACTTATCAGGCATATCTAAGAATCAAAAAGAATAATATTGAACTAAATAATTCTCAATTAAATAAATTAATAGAATTGTTTGATATTGGAAAAAAATGGTTAACAGAATTAAAAGAGCTGTAAAAAGCATAAAAAGCATTGAAAAAGAAATTGAAGAGCATATTAAAAAGGTAGAGGAAGATATTGCAGAAGGAAATATTGATAGAGGAAGATATCATTGCAAAGAGATTGATAAATCTCTTATTGCTGGACTTGAAATAAAACTTAAAATTGCAGGTATTAAAGATAGTTTAATTATTGAAAAATATAGAAAAAAGCTTGATAAACTTAAAAAGCAAGTTGGGGGAATTTAATCAAAATCAAAACAGCTAATCTAACTGCACCATAAATAAGGCAATTTTGTTTTTTAGTATAAAGAAATGTAAAATAATTTTGAAATCTAATCTAATAACTTCAATCAATCGATGTATAAACTAGGTAAAGATGACAAGTTAGCAGAAGAATAAGAAAGTTTAAGTTTTAAAAAACTATAAATAATCAGTGCATTTTAAATTCCTGAAAAAATGCACTACAAATGCGAGAACTGCGGTAAAATGATTCAAGATTTCTGGAGAATGATAACTCTAAAAATAAAAGGTGAAGAAATCAGCTTTTGCAGTGATTCTTGCAGAGAAGAATATGAAAAAGCAAAGAAGAAATACTAATTATCCAAAAGAATCTCTATAAGGACTAAGATATCTATGTTTTTTTGCATTTTCTCTTCCTATTTTAGCCTCTCTTGCAACTCTTTTTCTATGTTCTTTGCAATTTACATTTAACTTAAAATAAACTTTAGTCATCATATCTAAATCCTCTGGATTAACAAACTCAAAAGTCTTTTCACAAAAAGAAATATATTGAGATGAACTATAATCACTTTTAGTGTGTGGATTAATAACTATTTTATCTTTTTGATAAGTTAGTCTATGACAATCTCCTATCCTAAGCATATCTTCTCTCTGTCTATCATCCCAAGCATCATGTCCAACTTCTACAGGACCTATACCAATTCCAATCACCTGCCCAAGAAAAAATCTTGGTTTAGTTTTATTATCGAAAAAATTAGGAACTAACATAATACTTGTTCCATTTAATCTTGAATCATAATGGTCAATTTGTCTTAATGTTTCATTTAAACGAACTGGATCTCTTTCATTAAAAATTGTTTCAATATCTTCTTTACTTAACTCTCTATAAACCATAGTAAAATAAGAATATTTTTATTTATAAATATTATTGTGTTGAAGCTAAATCTTTTTAAATAAGACTTATGTCAAAAACTCATTAAAATGAAAAAGCTATCACGAAGTTTATCGCGAAGAGATTTTCTTAAACAAACTGCAATAGCATCAACTTTGCCATTTATTGGATGTCCTTCAGCAATAGGCAACACAGAATATTATGATGTGGGCTTAACAATTGGACAAGGACAAAAACAAGGCATAATTTCTTTTTATCAGAATGTTTTAACATGGGTTGCTTTAAATTTAGTTTTATCTGATAAATCAATAAAGAGTGAAGCATCAGAACTTGAATCACTAATTTCAAATTTTGAACAAGAACATGGTTTACCTAATAATCCTTCTCAAGAAAATCAACCATCTGTAGAAAAAGCAAATACTTTAATTGAAAAAATATTAACTGCAATGATATTTTCAGGAAATTTAGAAAATAGTTTAGCTCAATTTAGTCCAAATAACTATCAAAAAGCTATTGGAATTGCAGATGGTTCTTTAGGACAATCTTTCAGACCTTTGGTTTTTCTAACTCAATATTACGAAATTGCATCAAGTTTAGATAATCCACTTTTTGGAGCATGCTCTGCTCTTTCACTAAAGCCAGAAATAAATGAACTTAATGAACCAATTCTTGCTAAAAACTTTGATTATCCCTGGTGGATAAAAGATTTAACATTTCCAAGACAAACAAGACCAAAAGATAAACTCTCATCTTTAGATATTTCTGTTGCTTTAATGCCTGGAGCAGTTTCAACTACAAATGGACAAATAGCAATAACTCAAAATGCTTTTTGGGGAACAGAATCTTTCAATGTTTATCTTCCACTTACCTGCAGTCTGCAAGATGCAACAGAACAATGCGCATCAACACAAGAAACAATAGATTTTTTAAATACTCAAAGAAATGCAGGATATCATATTTTAAATCTAATAGATAAAGACGGAAACATTGCTTTAATTGAAAATACTCCTTATGAAAAATTTTCTAGAATTCTTCCTGAAAATGAAACTCATCTTATAACAACAAATCATTTTCAGCTTGGCAGTCCTTTTGGTTCATTAACTCAAATTGGAGCAATACCTTTATTATCAACTCAAATGAGATATGAAAGCATCAGACAAAAAATGAATCAAATATTAGATGTTGAAAAAAGAAAACTAACTCTTGAAGATGTTTTTCAAATTATGTCAAATTCAGATAATGGTCCATTATTTAGTGTAGCAAATCTTGCAACAGTAAATTCTGCTGTAATGCTTCCTAGATCTGGAAAAGCCTTTGTCTGCAATGGAAATCCTTCAGAACCAGAAAGAGTTTTTCAAGAATACTTTTTGTAGAATCATGGACCTAAGAGGATTTGAACCCCTATCGCCCGGTCCGAAGCCGGGAGCTCTATCCAGGTTAAGCTATAGGTCCATTATTAAAAACAATATCAAAGTATTTTATTAAATGTTTGTATGAATTGATATTCAGAAAGAATTATACTTTATATACCTCGCTCGCCTTCGGCTCGCTCGGCTATTTGCTAAATCCTTCAGATTTAGTTATAACAAAATCTCTTAAAATAAAATAAAATCTATAAACTGCTATTATCAAAAAAACAATGGGACACCGCACCATAAATGGTTTGTGACATGCCCTTGTTTTTAGATTCCCAAAAAAATCTGCGCAAACAAGCAACCGCAATATAAATATTGCGGATTTTTTTTAGGATTAATAGATAAATAATTTAAACACCTTATCAATTCATGTATAAGCCAGGCAAGGATATGGTATAATTAGCTAAACAGGTATTCAATGTATAAACCTGGCAGGGTATGGCAAATTAGCAAAAAAATAATATAAATCAAACAAAATCTTAATTCAAAACATTTAATAAACCCAACTTATTAAATTTATAATGGCAAGAAGAGTAGAAGAAGTTAAAAAAGAAAGGCACCATATTCACATAACCTTTACAGCGCTCACTATTTTAATCCAAATTGCAAGTGTTGTAATTTTAATTTTTATGGCGCAGAATATTTCTATGTTAAGAGTTGAAATAAATATGCTAAATATAAGCCAAAATAATTTAGATAATAAACTAACTGAAAATAAACTAAATTTTCAAAGCCAAATAACTGAATTAAGCAGTTCATTATTATCCACAAAAAAAGATCTCACTACCCAATTTAATGAATTAAAATCCCAAACAAGTTCAGATTTTTCAGGAGTTATTCAAGAAGTAATTCCCGGAGTTGTCAGTGTATCAACAGATATTGCGCAAGGTTCAGGATTTATAATTTCAAATGATGGATATATAATAACAAATGCGCATGTGCTTGCTGGAGGCACTTATGTAAAAGTTCTGACTTATGAAGCAAATACCTGGAGAACTGCAGAATTAATCGGGCATAATATAGAAATGGACATAGCCCTATTAAAAATTTCTGGTTCAAATTATAAATTTTTAGAATTTGAAAATTCAGACAATTTAAAAGTAGGAGAAAAAGTTATTGCATTAGGAAATCCTCTCGGGTTAGCTTTTTCAGTAAGTGAAGGAATAATAAGTGGATTAAAAAGAACAGGTCCAAATGAAATAAATGCCTATATACAAATTGATACTCCATTAAACAGAGGAAATTCAGGCGGGCCATTGGTAAACAAAGCAGGAAAAGTAGTTGGAGTAAATAATTTTAAAATAGCTGGCTCTGAAAATGTGGGCTTTGCATTAGAATCAAATAATGCAAGATTAGCTGCAGACGAGATAAAAAGTGAGGCAGAGCTATAAATTTAATATTAGGAGGAAAAAATGAAAAATAAACCAATAAAAGTATTATACTATATTTTATTTATACTTTTAGGAATTGCATCAATACTTTTATTATTCACAATATTACATAAATTAGGATTATTCTAATATGGCTGCAATATCTGATTATCTAGCTTGGTTTAGTAATTTAGTTAGCTTCTTAGTAATAATTAATTTTATAATTACTACCTATACTTCACCATGTTTTAGTGCTTGGGATACAGGAATTTCAATTGGAACATTAATACTTGCAGTTTTAGCCCAATCATTTACACTCTTTTTTAAAAGTTTAAATATAGAAGTTAACTAATAAATTTATAAAAATGAAAGAGAAAAAACAAAATCAAGAAGGACTGACAATAGCAAAAGATGAAAATTTTAGTGAATGGTATAGCCAAGTTCTTGATAAAGCAGAAATTACTGATTTAAGATATTCTGTAAAAGGTTTTGTAGTAATAAGGCCATTGGGTGCAATAACCATGGAAAATATGTATAGACTATATGAAAAAGCGCTGCAAGCGCGAGGACACAAGCCATGTTTTTTTCCAACTGTAATTCCTGAAAAAAATTTTAAAAAAGAAGCAAGTCATGTAAAAGGTTTTACTCCAGAAGTTTTTTGGCTTGATAAAATAAAAGGAGAAGATAAACTTGCGCTAAGACCTACATCAGAAACTGCATTTTATCAAATGTATTCTCTATGGATAAGAAGTCATAGAGATTTACCATTAAAATTATATCAAAGAGCAAATGTTTTTAGATATGAAACAAAAGCAACAAGACCTTTAATCAGAGCAAGAGAATTTTATTGGATAGAGGCTCATGATTGTTTTTCTACAAAATCTGAAGCAGAAAATCAAGTTCAGGAAGATATAAGGATAACTGAAGAAGTTATGCATCAACAATTTGGAATTCCATTTTTACCAATAAAACGCCCTTCATGGGATAAATTTGCAGGAGCAGAATATACTATCGGTTCTGATGTTATGATGCCAGATGGAAGATTAATACAACAACCATCAACTCATTTATTAGGACAATCATTTTCAAAAGCATTTAATATTAAATTTAAAGACGATAGTGGAAAAGAACAATATGTCTGGCAAACTTGCTATGGTCCTGCAATATCAAGAATTTTAGCTTCAGTAATTTCAACGCACGGAGATGATTCTGGAATTATTATGCCCTTCTGCATCTCTCCAATACAAATTATAATTGTTCCTATCTATACTAAAGAAAATAAAACAAAAATAATAGAAGAATGTAAAAAAATAGCTGATAAAATAAGTTCTCTCGAAATTAGTGTAGATATTGATGATTCAGAAAAAACACCTGGTGAAAAATTTCATATTTGGGAGTTAAAAGGAACGCCATTTAGATTAGATATTGGTGAAAAAGAAATAAAATCTGGAAAATTAACTTTATTTATAAGAGATACAAAAAGCAAAGAAGTAATTGATATAAAAAACATTGAAAGATTAAAAAAATATGGGAAAGATTTTGATGAAAGATTAAAAAACAAAGCAGATAAATTTATGGATGGAAAAATAATCAATTGCAAAACAAAACAGGAAATAAAAAATGCCATTGAAAATAAAAAAATAGCAAGAATTAATTTTTGTTCAACAGATAAAGATGGTGAAAAATGCGCAGAGTTAATTGAAAAAGAAATTGGCGCTGAAATTCGCGGGACTCTGGCAAATAAAAATGAAAAAGCATCTGGTTCTTGTATAGTTTGCAACAAGACTGCAAAGGAAGTTGTTTATGTTGGTAAAAGCTATTAATTAATTGCCCATAAATACAATTATATATAATAGAAGATTATCTTACCCATTGTTACATTCTTATTAATCTATTAAGCTTATTTTCTAATCTAAGAGTTATTTCAAATAACTCGCTTAACCTTTCTTCTGTGTACTTTCTTTCATCCAGTACTTCTTCATACTCTCTCATTTTTTTGTTTTCCATTTTAGGATATTTGCCAATAATTCAATCAAGGTCTTTTCAAAGTCTAAAGAAGCAATCTTAATTCAACCCAGACCGAGAAAAGATCAGTGGATTAAATTAAAGGATATTTAATAGTGAACACTAAGCCAAACCCAGTGCATCTATGCAGATTCAACGAGTTATGTTGTGTCACCATATTTTATTATAGAAATAGCCCTTTAAATAATTTATTGTTTTGGAGTTTTTGTATTTTTTAATGTGTTATATAAATGTTTATTAAACATCAAAAATCTTTTAGAGATTTTTGTGGCTTAAAAATCCAGAAGGATTTTTAAATAAAATTAACTTAAAATAATATGAAAAGTGCTGAAAGTATTGTAACTTATATCTTATTTTTTGTAGGCATAATGATTACTCTTCTAATCCCAATACCTCTACCCGAAGAATATAGATTATTTGCAATAACTGCAGTAACTTTTATATTTTTTATAATCATAATTTCAAAATTTGAAAAAAGTTTAAGTGAAAATCAAAAAGTCATTGGGAATTGATTTGTTTTGGACTTTTGGATACCAAAAACAAAACTACCAATTTAATTGCATTATTTATGAAGCAGTTTTGTTTTTTAGTATAATGAAAAGATTGGAGACTTAAACAAAAGATTTAAAACTATTGAAGAATTGAATGATATTAGATTAGATATAAGAGAATTAAAGAGGGAAGTTTTTAAAGATGGTAAAAAAAGATGATTCAGTAAATTTATTATTAAATTTAATAAAAATAGCAATAATTGCTATGGTTGGTTTTATTATAATAAAAGGAATCATGCAAGTATTGCAATCTTAATAATCACATAACCTTTCTTAATTCTTCCTCGAAAAATTCTCTGAATTTTGGCAAGTCATCAACAGAAATCTTTGCTCCTGTAGCATGCTCATGTCCGCCTCCAGTTGCATTTCCAATTTTTTCAATTGCTCTTAGAGTAATATTTCTGATATTAACATTACCCCTAACAGAAATATTTACAACTGCGCCTTTTATATAGGCAACAATAATAACTTTGCTTGGAAATCTATAGGAAAGTTCATTGGCTAAATTAGCGCTTAAACTTAACTGCCCGCCATATTGGAAAAAAACAAGTTTTCTAGAAACTCTTGCAATTTTTTTTGCTTTGTCAAGAATACGAGAATAAACAGAATAAACCTGCTCATATCTTCTTAAAATTTTAGAGTTTTTTTCATCTTCTTTTAAAATATCAAACGGAGATTTTATATTAAATAACAAATTTATCATTGAAACAACACTGCTTGTTCTATCTTTTAATGCAAAATCCAAAATCATAATGAACTTGCCAAATTCTGTTTCATAGAGAACTTCAAAAGCAGAACTGACATTTTTTCTTGATAATTCAGAATATTTATTTGAAAAATCAGAATAAAAATCAGGTAGAAAATTATCTGCAATGCATCCTGCAACAGCAAGCCAAACATCTTCTTTATTTTTTGAAACAGAATAAGCAATACAACTCACAGGTTCACTTGATTTTTTATTTGAAAACATAGGATTATAATAAGAAACAAAATCATTATTTTTAACTTGAGGATTAACTTCAATTTCATGATGGTCTATCCATACAATTGGTAGATTTCTTTCCTTAACCTGTTCAAAAAACTTGTCTGAAACAATTGGTTTGTCAAGTATAAAAATATAATCTGCTCCTAATTCATCTATTCTATGCGCATAACTTTCATCAAGTCCTGGAAAAGATTTTATAGCAACACCTTTTCCTCTGCCAATATATCTTCTAAGCAAGATAAATGATATAAGTCCGTCGCAATCATTATCAAAAAAGAATAGGGGGTTTTGCGCTTTATTAAGATGTTCTCTTATCTCTTCGAGCTGTTCATTAGTTAACATAAAAAAATGAAAAGCATTGGCTTAATAAAGGTATCTGAATAATCTACCTAAACCACTTTAATCTTATTATCAAGAAATAAATAACTAAAGCAAACATTCCTCCAAGTAAAAACCATTCCCAATTTGTGTTAAATTGAGAAGCAACAGGCGAAGTAATTATATCTGAATTAGAAGATAGTACTTCTGCTCCAGCGTCTGCAAAATCTTGGGTTTTTTGCGCAACATTTTTTGCAAGTTGAACACCATCAGAATAAACTTTAATAAAAATCGCTCCAATAGCTGTAACTAAAACTGCAGCAAGAGCACCTTTAAAATTAGAACTCTTTGGAGAAATTACAATTGATTTTTTTGCAACTTTATATTTAGCAATTTTCTTGCCTTTAACACTCCAAAAAGAATCTTTTGTTTTTTCAATAAACCCGCTTTCTAATAGTTGTTTAATATTATAATTAACAGTATTTGCAGGCAATTTTAACTCATAAGAAATTTCAGTTTCAGAAGCTTCTTTATCTGCAAGATATTCTAAAATTTTCTTGCAGGTTTTATTTGACAAAACATTTGACAAACTCAAAATTCTTTCATCATCTAAATCAAACATAACATATTTTTTATTCATTTTAATACACTTCTGCATAATATATTTGCTGTTCAACAGGAAGCTCAACTTTATTTAATTCACTCAAATCACCAAGTGAATTTGCTTTTATCTTTGAATTTGATATAGTATAAAGCATATCATCCATGAACAAACTTCTTTGAATTTGGTATTTATAATCATGAATCTGATTCTGAGCATAATTTATTCCTCCTGGAAAATTATCAACTTCATAATTATTTCTTACACTACTAAATTCTGCAGGCCCTCTCCATTCTCCAGATTCATAATCTCCTTCACCTACTTTTGTCCAAATATTGCCTTGGCTATCTGTTCTTGTTGCTCCAATTGGTTCATCTTTAGCATATCCATATTTTACTTCAGTTAAATTATCAAAATGAGTTATTTTGCCTTTCAAACTTATTCCATCTAAATCAATGTTAAGTACATAAGCTCCTTGCCATACAATCTCACCATAAGCACTATCAGCATCATTATTCCATGACTGACTTTGACTATTTTTTTCAGCTAATGAAATTGGAATTACTAATAAATTTCTTTTTTTGTCAAACAAAACAGCTTTATGATCATTTAAAGCAGGACTATCAGTTCCTCTATCTCCAATTTCTATTTTCCCAACTTCAATTGGATTTTCTACATCTGAAACATCAAATAAAGAAACCTTAACTCCCTGATACCATGCAAAATTTTCATCTCCGCCTCTTGTTTCTTTTCCAATGCCAATAATATGAGTTTCATCATATAGCTGAAGATAATCAGAATATCCAGTAATTTTCAAATATCCTAAAACTTCTGGTTGTTTTGGATTTGAAACATCAATTACAAATAACGGATCAATTTTTTTAAATGTAACAATATATGCTCTATCTCCAATAAATCTTGCTGAATAAATTCTTTCTCCGCTTGCTAAATCTTCAACTTTACCAATAATTTCTAAATCTTTATTTAAAACATAAAGATGATTTAAACTCAAAGATTCTCCAGTTCTGCTCACATGTCCAGTTGTTACAGCAACTCTAAGATTTTCATTATATTCATCAATTGAAAACTGATTTAATAAATATCCAGGAACTTCACCGCTTGCTTTATGTCCAATATTTAATCTATCAATAGCTATTTTATCAATTACAGTTTGTTCTCTTTCTTTTGAGATTTTAATTTCAAAATCTGTTTGTTTTTCCTCTAATTCTTTAGCAAATTCTGATTTTGCATCTCCAGATAAGGAATTTGAATAATCATAAATAACTTTTTGTATTGCATTTGATTTTTCATAGACGCTTTTATCTGAACTCATAATCTCATTAATTTTAACTTTTTCTAAAACAGGAAGAATTTCTAGATAAACTTCTTCAACCGTTCTACTAAAAGATTCTTCATATGATATAACTTTTTGATGAGTTAAATAAATATTATCTTTTGAAACATAAACTGTTCCTGTGTATCCTGTTAAATAAACTTTGCTGTCAAACTTACTATTATCTAAGTTAATTGCCATAAGTGATGTAAATATATAGCCATCATCATAATAATCAAAATAATAAACATCAGTTGGCGCAGTTTTAGTTTCAACTCCATTTGCATAAAATATTGGAGGTTCAACATTATTATAAGTATATTTAGTTGAAATAACATAAACATAATTATCAATCATTCTTGCATCAAGATAATTTCCTTCTACAGAAAACTCATCTGCTAATACAGGATTTTCTCTATCACTTATATCATAAACATTAATTAATGTTTTTGGTGTAGAATAACCTCTATCACAACCAAGGCAAGCTACTTTACTTGCAATTCCTACATCACCTTCATATGGAGTATAGATATAATCATTTGCAAAAACAATTAATTTATCTTCATTAAGAAAAATTTCATAAGCACTTTTATTTATATCAATTTCAGAAATAATCCTCATACTATCAGCAGGATAAGCTTGAGTAATAATTATTTTTTGCCCATTTATAGTATAGATATACTTGCCATCATTTTTTACCATATCTGGTTCATCAACACCTTCAAATTGTATATTTGTTGTTGAATATTCTCCTGCGCTTGAACTTGAATCTTGCATTGCGCCTGCACTAGCAGTTTGAGGACCACTAGAAGATTTCATTGTTCCAGCAAATTCAGCATAATATCTTCCATTAGCAGAACTGCTTTTTGCTATAAAATCAGATAACTCTTTGTAAGAACTAAATTTTTTCAAATCTCCGCTATAATCATTACCAATAACAGAAGGATTTCCAGGATTATAAAATAAAATTGCAATATCTACTACAATTAATGTTACCATAATTGCTGTTAAAGCATATAATATTTTTGATTTCATAATTTACTTAAATAAAACCCATATTTAAAGCCAGCGATAGCTTCTAACAAGATGGAAGTTATTCCTTTTTTCTTGTTTTCTTTAGTTATTAAGTTATCCATAATTTGAGGCATCTTAATAATTATGATTATAGTCAATGATATTGATATTTCCTTAAAAATGTCTGACTATCAGAGGAAAGACATATAATTGTGGTAAAAAACTTATGTCTTTCATAATAATTTGAAAATTCTATAAACATAAAAAAAGATTTTATAGCTTTATGCAGAAACCAAATTCTGAACCCTTATATCTGACAGAAAATTTTCTGTCATTCTCTTTCTTACATTAAGAATTTCTATTCCAACAATCTTTCCATTTTTATCCAAGTCTAAAATTGTTTCGTTATCCATCTTTTTATTTATAACAAACTTTTCATCGCTTATTTCTATATACATTGCGTCAGCTTCTTTATCAAATGTTATTTTCATTTTAGGTTACTTTTGTTTATTTATATGTAATAAATAGTTATCACCTTTATATATTTATCTTTTTCATAAACAACTTCTATATTTGCTCTGCCAATATTCTTTTGAACAATATATTTTCCATTTTCGCTTATGGTATTATCAGGATATTTCAGAGCAAGTTCAACCTCTGCAGGAGTTATCTTTCTTTTCTTTAATCTCTCTTTTGCATGTTCTGTATAAACTATTTGCATATTTGTTTAAAGAAAAACAGGGTTTTAAGCATTTCGATGACTTTTATAAATTATCAAAAAACATAACAAACAGCAGATATCCAGATATAGATTTTACAAAACAAATAAGTTTTTAAATCAACTAATATATAAAATAACATGAACAAGTGGCTAGAAATTTTAATCGGAATCGTGCTTTTAGTCGCTGCAATTTATGCATGGGGAGTTAATCTCTGGGGCATGGGCATAGCAGCATTAGAATTTTTTAAGGGTGGACTTGTATGGCTTGTTATAATGATAGGCCTGTTATTCCTAATGTTAGGAATAAGTGACTTAAAAAGTTAAAAGCATAAGAATTTATTTTTGAATTTTTGTTTTATTTAATTTATTTTGAATTTTATATTTTTTATTATTTTATTAACCTCAATCTTTATTCAGAATATTTTGGATTTTCCCAGAGCATAATTGCGCCATAGTTTCTACTTTCTTTATCATCTTCCATATAATTAGGCATTATTTTAACAAGTTTTAGCCCATTCCGAGTATAAAACCTTAGTTCTGAATCTAAAAGCTGATTATCCTCTCTTTTTAATTGAACATATTCATCTATAGAAATTTCATTATTTTGAACAATATAATTTTCATATCCCGGTATTCTTGCGCCCAAAACTAAAAACTTTAGATTTAATTTTTCAAGAAGTTCTTTTTGCGCTTGAATAAGAGCTGAACCGCCCCCGCTTCTTGATTTTGCTCCAATTGAAACAACATAAATTGCATTTCCATTATCAACATGACTCTTGCAAATAAATCCATTATCTGTAATTGTTTCCCAAGATTTAGGAGGATTTGAAACAGAATAATTTATTCTTTCAGATGTTGAAACACCTATAATTTCATTGTTTTTGCAAGCAAGAAAAAAACCCTGTGAAAATAATTTTAATCTTGATTCAAATTTATCAAGAGTTGCTCTAGTTCCTTCTGGCCAAATTTCATTTTCAAGCATAACTATATTGCTTAAATCTTGTTTAGTGGCATTTCTAATATTAATTTCTGTTTCCATATTAAATATTACAGAATTTATCCTTTTTTATACTTTTATCTGTCATGTATTTACTACCGCATCCCTTTTTTGATATTATCTTTCTTTTAAAAATTATTTTAGATAATTTTTAAGCCAAGAAAATATATACCCTATTTTCTGGATCCAAAGAATCATTAAAGATTCTTTTGGCCACAAGAATCATAGATTCTTGATGTTTAAAAATGGAGAAACTTTTTAAAATCCTAAAAAATCTATGGTATTTATAATATTATGTCAAGATTCTTGACTAAAACTCCGCACTGAAGTGCGGAGTTGGAATCTTGAGCATCCAAAAAACAAGTGCCTGTCACAAACCCCCACTTAAAGAGGGGGTGGCACATTATTTTTTTGATTTACATAGATTTTTGGGAACTAAAAAATATGAAATTCAATATTTTTTAGTAGTTTCACTCTTCAAAATATCTTGAAATAATAATTAACTTTCTACTCATGTATAAGCCAGGCAAAATAATGGCAGGATTAGCAAAATAAAATTTAATTAATATAACGCTCATATAAATCTGGCAAAGATATGACAAATTAGCAAAATCAGAATATCATTAGCAAAGCAAATAATTTAGTTCTAATAAAATTGATTAAACTTCAATAAGATTCTATTAAGTCTCCGACAGATTTATATATTCTGAACTCTTTTATTGAATGAAGGAGGTAAAAAATGATAATATGTTCATTCTGTAAATCTTCAG
>Ga0208375_1002899_pt1 | contig 15356 bp, 20 predicted proteins | sample RifOxyD1_FD_184038 | JGI IMG/M metagenome (GOLD analysis project Ga0208375, IMG submission 184038) | Soil microbial communities from Rifle, Colorado - Rifle Oxygen_injection D1 (SPAdes) | ecosystem: Environmental > Terrestrial > Deep subsurface > Rock core/Sediment | place: Rifle, Colorado... | reverse complement strand
TTATAATTGCCATATTTTTTTGATTGTTTTAAATTTGTTGCAAAATAAAATCTAAATAAGAATAATTGTTAGAAATATTAAAATTATAGACGAACTAAGTAGTTTGGTATTTTAGGTATTAATAGTTTTGATTTCTTTTTCAGACTATTTTTTTGGCATAAACAATTAAATTTAAATATTAGAATTGTATGTTTTAGATATGGCTAAAAAAATAAGAAGAGGCTTGTTTGGAGGATTGATTACCCTTGTTCTCTGGGTGGTCGGAATTCTTATCTCTCTGGCTGTTGGTTTTGGAATGGTTGACGGGGTTTTGTCAATACCTTTGATTCCTTCCATTGTTATAGCAGTCGCAGGATGGATTGTGGTTCTCCTAACAATCATCGGAGCTGTTTTGAAGATAATTGATGTCGTAAGAGGTTAGTTCTCTGGAAGGTAGACTATTTGCGGGGAGTTTGATGTAGGGGTCAGTGTTTTTATTGGATATTGTGATGGTTCTCTGATTCCGCAAATCTCTCTTATTGTTTGGGAGAGTATAAGTTGTCCCATTATTGTTGAAACATCTTTTATTCCATTGTCTCTTGTTAGTATAATGACAGGAGATTCATGTGCAAGAGAGAACGCTGTTGAAATGATGTGTTTGTCTGTTTCTAATTCTTTTCCTATGTTTAATGGATTTTTTATCTCTTCTTTTGTTCTGCTTAGTCTTTTAAGCAGTCCTGACAGGTGGTCTGCCATTTCAAAGTAAGCAATAATTCTTTCTGCTTGTTCATTTGTGCAGTCTGTTCTTGGGTCGCTTCTTTCTATTAATCTGGTGAATTCGTATAGTTTGTCACTATATCTCATTAATAATTCTAAGGTTCTTGTATCATCTCTTTCCCATCTCTGCCTCATTTTTCTGTTTCTGTGTTTCTGTGTTCTTTCGTTTGTATATTTTTGTTTGCCATCTCTTATATCTTTTAGGTATGAGATGTGTGCATCAAGTTGTTTTAATCCTTCTTGTATTTCTGAATGAACTTCTGATATTACTACTAAATCAGCTTCGCTGTTTAGTTTGACCAATTCTTCCAGTTGGTTTATTGTATATTCAATTCCTGCATGGTCTGTGCTTTTTAATCCTTCTAAACCATTATAAAGGGTTTCAATTATTGGGGTTCTATGGCTGGTAGTTGCTGAGGTATCTAAGACAATGACGTGTTCTCTAAAAGATTTTTCTATTTCTTCCTGCATGGAAATCTCATTAAGAAATTGCTTTTAAATCTATTTAATGGCCTTTTTTCCGTTCATATATTTTACTAGAACTGCAGGTATCTTTATTGAGCCGTCTTTTTGCTGGTAATTTTCCAAGATTGCTCTCATTGCCCTTGATGTTGCTATTACAGTGTTGTTTAAAGTGTGAACGTATTTTTTCTCTCCGTTTTTATCTATGAATTTTATGTTTAATCTTCTTGCTTGGGCTTCTTCCATGTTTGTCAATGAGCCGATTTCTGCATATTTTTTTTCTACTGGACTCCAGAATTCCAAATCGCAGGATTTTGCTTTCAAATCTCCCAAATCTCCGGAGCAGCATTCTAAAATTCTTGTTGGAATTCCTAATTTTTTGTATATCTCTACTGATAAGTTGAGCATTTCATCATAAAGTTTGTAAGAATCTTCTGGTTTGCAGATTACAACCATTTCTTGTTTGTTAAATTGATGGGTTCTGAACAGCCCCTTTTCGTTGATTCCGTGAGAACCTACTTCTTTTCTGAAGCACATGCTGTAACTTGTCAGCTTGACTGGCAGGTCCTTATGAGTCATCATTCTGTCAATATACATTCCTATTAGGGGATGTTCTGAGGTTGCTATTAGGTATAAATCTTCTCCTTCTATTTTATAAGACATTGCATTTATTTCTGCTTTGGAATATACTCCAGTTAAAATTTTCTTTCTTATCATTAATGGAGTTTCAACATAGGTGTATCCTTTGCTAATCATAAAATCTCTCGCAAAGTTGATTAGGGCTTGGTTTAGCAATGCTAAATCTCCTATTAAATAATAAAATCCGTTTCCTGAAGTTTTTGCTGAAGTATCAAAATCTGCGATTCCTAGTTTTTCTGCTAATTCTATATGGTTTTTAATTGGGAAGTTAAACTTTTTCGGTTTTCCTATTTTCTTTATTTCTTTATTTTGTGAATCATCTTTTCCGATTGGGACTGACTTGTGAATTATGTTTGGAATTTGCAGAAGCATTTCTTTTATTTCTTCCTGCAATTTTTTTGTTTTTTCTTCTATTTCTGTGATTTGTTCTGGAATTTCTTTTGCATTTTTTAAAAGTTCTGATGGCGATTTCTTTTGTTTTTTTGCTTCTGATATTTGCTTAGATATAGAGTTTCTTGATTGCCTTAGTTTGTCTGCTTTGGCTTTTAGAGAACGCCATTCTTCATCTTTTTTTGCAATTTTATCGACTAATTGGAGTTTTTCCTCCTGGAATTTCTTTTTTATATTTTCTTTAACTAATTTGATATTTTCTCTGATTAGTTTGATGTCTATCATGGATTATTGAGGAAAAAGAGTTATTTAAATGTTTTAGGTTGTTCCCTATTAGGTAATTTTTCCTTTAGTATTCTTGGAATATTTTTGATATGAAATATGGAATTTAGAAGAAAAGCCATACAAGTTCCCAAGACAGCTGCAGAGATTATAAAGAAGATTGCCATTATGACAAAATCATTAAATCTTATTTGTTGAGTTATTATAACTATTCCAACTCCAATTCCGTATGTAAAGGCAATTATTACAGAGGTAGATGCTATCATAAGGTTTTTTTGAAATTGTAGGTCTAATATATTCTTTTTTATATTTTCTTTATTCATATTAATTACGGATAGACATAGATATTAATATTACACCAATAATTACTGCTAATGCTGTTATTGGCAGTCCTAAAAGATATTCTTTGTTTAAGAGAACAGGTATGGTTCCAGTAACTCCAAATATTACCAATAGTACTCCAATCACTCCAAGTGTGGTTCTATTTTTTCTTTTTGCCATTTATTTCTCTAATCTTTTTTATTTAAATAGTTATGGACAGTTTTACATATAATTTAAATAGTTGTTTTGTGTTTTTGTGTTATGGGGCGTGGTGATTATTTCTTTGGATTTTTGACTGAGGCATATAATGGTATTTTGGGATTTTTTCCAGAGGGCATGCGCTCCGGAATTCTGGTTTTTCTTTTTGCTTTGTTAATTGCTTTGTCTGCTGTTTTTATATGGTATTTTTATAAGTCACTTTCAAAGAGAAGTTTGATTGAACTTAATCTCAGCCAGTATAATACTTCCCAGCATCCTGTTTTTAGCAAGGTTGTTGCTGTTTTGCTTTATTTGGCTGAATATTTGATTTTGATGCCTGTGTTAATCTTTGTATGGTTTGTTGCTTTGTCTGTTTTTATTTTATTGGTTGCTGAGGGTAGGGCAGTTTCTAATATTCTGATGCTGACTGGGGCGATGGTTGCCGCTATTAGAATTTTGGCTTATTACGAAGAAGAGATTGCTCAGGATTTAGCTAAGTTATTTCCGTTTATTACATTGTCTGTTCTTTTGCTGGCCCCCGGGGCATTGAATTTTGAGGAGGTTTTGTTAAGGGCTACTGAACTTCCTTCTTTGTTCAGCCATGTATTCTCTTTTCTTATTGTTATTGTCATTATAGAAATTATTTTGAGATTGATTTATACCGGGATTCAGTTTGCTAACAGCAAGAAGATTTCTTCTTGATGGGATTCGTTGCGGGTCTTTGAGACAAGAACCTTCTTTTGACGGTAAGGGAGACCCCCTTCATTATTGTCTTGAGCTGATTCTTAATGATGATGGAATTTATTTATGGACAGAGTAATTAGTCATGCTCTTTTTGCCTTTTCTCCAAATCTTTGATGTGTTCTCTCTTTAGAATTTTGTATTTTATTGGAGTTGTCTTGAATTTTTCAACCAATTTAGAAGCGTAATCTCCCCCCAAGATGTGAGGGACTATAACATAGTCTGCTCCTTCTTTGTATAAGTCAAGGGCTTCCTGTATTTGTTCTGCCGTCGCGATGAAAATCGCTTTTGAGTGAACTTCTTTTAATCTATCTCTTATTGTGAGGTTTGATTGAATGTCCGGAATGGTTGATATGACCATCTTTGCTTCAGTTAATTTTATTTCTTCTACAAATTCCTTGTCAGAGGCGTCTCCATAAACGCAATTTATTCCTTGTTGTGAAAGATGCATTATGATTCTTGGGTCATAATCTACTACTATGAATTTGTGATTTTGCCTTATGAGGGTTTTTAACAGACTATATCCTGTTCTATTATATCCAAAGAGGATAATGTCATAAACTTGTTCGGGCTTTTTTTCTTCTCTTATTTTTTTGCTTTCAAACATGAAGAGCACTCTTGATATTTTATTGAAGATGGAGTTTGAGTAGTAGATGTTGTAACTGCTTATCGCAATTGTTGTGATAGCTATTAAGACTGTCAGCGACATTATCTCCTGCGGAAGATGCCCCAGCGTGAATCCTACTAAAACCAATATCAGGGAAAATTCTGAGATTTGGGCTAAACTTGCTCCTGTTAGGAAGTTTGTTCTCTTTTTGTATCCTAAAAATTTCATTAAAGTCATTGTAATTATTGGTTTTCCCAGTAGAACGAATAATGAGAAAATTCCCGCCTGTATTAACAATGTTTTTGTTATTGGGGCTGCTAATTGGCTTCCGAAAAATACGAAGAACATAATAATAAAGAAGTCTCTTAATGGTTTTATTTTTCCTCCCAATTCTAAGGTGTACCTTGATGATGCCAGGGACATACCTGCGATCAGCGCCCCTATTTCAATTGATAATCCTAAGTAGTGGAATAAGTTTGAGATTATTAATGCCCATGCGACTCCAGATAGGAACAGGACTTCTTGGTTTGATGCCAAGTAGTGCAGAAATTTTTTTACGAAGAGCGCGGAGAATGCAAAGATTACTATTACTAATCCGAGAATTTTAGATATTTGGAAGATTATTGTGTTGAAGCTTCCCTGCCTGATTACTGGCATAATCATAAGGGCTAATGCTGCTACGAAGTCCTGAACAATTAATATACCCAAAGATATTCTTGCGTGCAGGGTGTCCATTTCGTTTTTGTCTGAGAATATTTTAATTACCAAAACTGTTGAAGAGAAGGCAAGGGCTATTGCTAAATAAAGTGCTGAGAGGTTTTGGAATCCAAGTCCTATGGCAATTAGGAATCCTATGCATCCTGTTATTATTATTCCACCTATTCCTGCCAATGCTGAGATTGAACCCAATTCTTTTAGGACTTTCAGGTCTAAACTTAATCCTACGATAAAAAGAAGAAATGCAACTCCTATGTGCGCAAATGTCTGAATGATTTGAGACGAGGCAACATCTGAATGGAGAATTCCGAACATTAGCGGACCGGCTAAGATTCCTGCAATTAAATATGCAATAATTGGAGGTTGTTTTATTATTCTTGCAACTATTGTCAAAATTGCTGCTAGCCCAATTATTAGACTTAGCGAGATGATTATCTCTTGTGACATTTTTCCTCTTTTTCTTTTTATGGATGATATAGTTTATAAATGCTTATTTTTATTTGTTATTATCATATTCATTGCACTTGGCTGCAATGAAAGAGCCCGGCACACACGCGGCGTGTCGGGCTCACCTATTTTTGGACAATAAGTTTAAAAACCAATTTTCTCTAAAACCTTCATGGCGAAGGTCAGAATCAAGTTGGGAAGCATTGACATTGCTGCCTTGAATGGAGTGATAGAGTCAATAAAGGAAATTACCAGCAGAGCTGGTGTAGTTATGCGCGGGCCAATTCCACTTCCAACAAGAAAATTAAAAGTTACGACAAGGAAAAGCCCCTGCGGTGCTGGGACTGCTACTTTTGACAGGTTTGAGATGAGAGTTCACAGAAGGATTTTGGATATTCCTGCTGAGGATAGGATTTTGCATCCTATTATGAAACTGCAGATTCCGAGAAGTGTTCAGATAAAAATTGAGATGAAAGAGTAATCTTGTCACAGATATTTTTATATAGTTAATTTTCTGGGAGTTTTAATGGGAAAAGAGGCATTGGTTGTTCCAAGAAAGATTTTGTTTAAAGGTGGAGAATTTCAGGGGTTTTTGGGTTTGGAGAAGGGGGATTTCGTTTCTATTGTCATGGGAAATTATAGTTATTGTGAGAGGGGAGAGGAGTTAGAGCATGACGAAGAATTGAAACAAATAATTCCTTATATTTGGATTGTTAATCTTGAGACTAGGCGTGTTTTTCTTTACAAGCGTGGCTTCAATGCTAATAAACAGGATGGAGAATTTAGAGAGGAAAGGTATATGCATAAATATTCTGGGGGAGTTGGAGGGCATATAGATAGAGATACAGAAGAAGGGGCAGACGACCCAATTATTCAAGCAATGTTAAGGGAGTTGAGAGAAGAAGTTGATATGGTTAATTATCTCGTGCCTAAGATTGTTGGTTACATAAATGATGATTCTGATGATATAGGAAAGGTTCATTTTGGTGTTGTTTCTATTGCAGAAACTACTGGGAGTGTCAAGGCTAGAGATGAAGAGGGTTTGTCTTTTGGCGACTTTTATTCTGTTGAAGGAGTTGAAAAGATTTTTAACAGTCCTGAAAATGAAGTGGAGAATTGGACGAGAATTAGTTGGCCTTTTGTTAGAGACTATTTGGAAAAATTATAATTATTATTTTCTATTATCTATTTCTTTAAATAGTAGAATAATAATTTTGTTTTATGGGTGACAGAAGGGGATTGTTTGTTGTTTTTGAGGGAATTGATGGAGCAGGAACTTCAACTCAAGTTCCTTTGCTTACTTCTTACATTAAGAAACTTTCTAAATATAACGATGTTCTTGAAACTCACGAGCCTTGGCGCAGTGACGAGATAAAAAGAAGACTTGAATGTGATAGGGATGCTTTTGCTGATGGAGATCGCATGGCTAGATTATATATTGAAGACAGAGAGAGCCATTCATCTGAATTAATTAAACCAAATATCGATAATGGTGTTTTTGTTTTGAGTGATAGATATAAAATTTCTACTTGTGCTTATCAATGGGCACAGGGGGTAGATTTAGGTACCCTTTTGAAAATGCATGAAAATAGGGGATTGGTGGTTCCAGATTTGACTTTTTTTGTTGATGTTTCTAGGAGTGTTGCAGAAAAAAGGCTGGCTTTAAGGGGCTGCCCAAGGGAGAAATTTGAAGGGAACAGAGATTTTACAGATAGGTTAATTTCTTGTTATAGGGATTTGTGGAATATGTCTTTAAATGCTGAAAAACTTTTTGGCATGGTGGTTCTTATCGATGGTGAGGGTTCTGTTGGAGAGGTAGCTGAAAAAGTTAGACTGGCTTTTGATCCATTGTATGATTCTTGGAAGGCAAATAAAGTTTTATAAATCAAGTTTTTCTTTGAGAATTAGGTTTCATGCCTGGATGGCAGAATCGCAGTTGATTGCTCAACCACCATCCGAATAAATAGGCCAGGATGGCGGAGCGGTTAACGCGCATAGTGGGAAATTATATATACTTCAACTTCCTTTCTTTCTGATGGATTTATCCATTAGAAACAGAAATGCTGCTATCTCCAGATGGAAAAAAATTCATTCCAAGGTTAGATTAAGTGAAGGGTTTACTAAAGAAAAGGTGGCCATTAATTCTTATCTTTGTGGGGATGGAAATATTAGTATTAGAAAAAAGGGATTTCATCATGATATCCGGTTTTTTCTGGATGATATCGATTTGGCTAAAAGAGTAGTTAATTTATTTGAAAAAGAATTTAATGTTTCTCCTGTTATTAGAAGAATGAAATCTAAGATTGGTGGAGGGAAGGGTTTCTTTAAGGTGGAAATTTGTAATAAACCTGTTTGCGAGCATCTTTTGAAATTGGGGAATTATGGCTGTATGAATTGGGAAATCCCGAAAGGATTAAGTAGCGAGTTTAAAAAAGAATGGATTAAATGTTTTTTTGATTGTGAAGCCCATGTAAATATAGGCAAGAGACAGATTCAAGTCAAATCAGTAAATGGAAATGGGCTCGCATGTTTGAAAAATATGTTAGAAGGTTGGGGCATTTTTCCTAAATTATATGGGCCCTATAAGCAGTATAGCGAGAATCATAATTCATATTATTTTCTCATAGTTTTGGGTAAAGAAAATATATTGGGTTATTCTAATAATATCGGTTTTTATCATCCAAAGAAAATTAAATCGTTATTAGAGTTGACTAGACCATTAAATTGATAAAGTGTGTATGTTAAGCGTATTTGCAAGCCACGGTGGCGGAGCGGTTAACGCAGCAGATTGGAGATCTGCGCCCTTCGGGGCTCCTAGGTTCGAATCCTAGCCGTGGCGTTTTCATGATTTTGAGTGGTAAGGATTTTTCGTTAAATTTAAAATAGATTGGTGTTTTTGTTGGTTATGAGATTTAGTAAAAAGATAATGTTTATAATAGCTGTTTTGGTTTTTGTTGTTGCTGGGGGAATTTATTTGATGAATAATATGGAAGAAAAGAAAGTGAAAATTGAAACCAATATGGGTGATATAGTTATTCAATTATATTCTGATATGCCGGTAACTTCCGGTAATTTTGAAAAGCTTGTTTCCGAGAGATTTTATGATGGAGTTATTTTTCATAGAGTTATTGATGGATTTATGATTCAGGGTGGAGACCCTCAAGGAACTGGAATGGGCGGGCCTGGTTATACGATAGAGGATGAATTTACTCATTCCGGTGGAAATAAAAATAACAGGGGAACAATTTCAATGGCTAATGCAGGACCAAATACTGGAGGAAGCCAGTTTTTTATTAATTTAGTTGATAATAATTTCTTGGATGACAAGCATCCTGCTTTTGGGAAAGTTGTTGGAGAGATGGATGTTGTTGATGCGATTGGGAAAGTTGAAGTTGGGGCAAATGATAGGCCTGTTGAGGAAGTTAAGATGATTAAAGTTTCGTTGATTTGATAAAACTTTTATCGTTTATATCAAATCCTCTATTTTTTGTTTAATCTTTTTTAAGAATTCACAAACTTTATTTGCAAATTCTCTATCGAACTTGGTCCCATAATATAAAATTCCATTTCTAAAATATCTTAGTTTATCAATAAATTCTATTTCTTGTTCTCTAAAACCTAATTTTCCTAAAAAAGAAACTTCTGCTTCATGTGCTCCTTTTCCTGAAGCACTAAGCCCTTCTAGCAACATTTTTGCACGAACTAGTCCAAGAATTATATCATAGGAATCTTCAACCAAGTCATTAGCATTTTCATCATCAATACCTATTTTTTCTACAATTCTTTTAAGTTGTTTAAATTTTCTATTTGCTTCATCTATTAAATCCTGTGCTCTTGCTTTATCTATAGATTGTTTCTTTACTACTCCTTTTTTTAAAAAATCTTCAAAATCTTTCATAAATTAATTCTTCCTGATAACACTATCCCATTAAAGATATTGCTTCTTAAATGTTTATGTATCTTTTCAACACTTTCGTAAAAATTAATTCTAATATCCCTCTCTAACATTTTTTCAAATTTTTCCAAATTGGTTTTTTTCTCATTACATCCAATAATAGCAATATCAATATCTGATTTAATTGTATCCTCTCCATACGAATAACTTCCAAATAAAATAATAATAGAACCGGGAAATTTATCCTCTAAGTAGTTGGCGATCCTAGATTCATAAATCATTTTTAAATTTTCAACTCTTTTTAGTCCAATTACTTTTTTATCTTCTCCATTTAATTCAATTAGAGTTAAATTCATTTGCAAATCTTTTTCTATATTAATTAGTCCTTCTATTTTTAAACCTTCGAGGGCTTTTGAAATAGCTGTTGGAGAAACTTTTAAGAGTTTAGCAATTCCCCTTTGATTTATTGGCTTACCTACTTTTATACAAACTAATCTAAAGATTTCATTCTGCAATCTTGTAAACTTTAATTTATATATATCCATTATAGTTTATATGTCTCCACATTAGTTTATAAGTCTTTCTATCCGTAGAAGTAAAATTCTCTTATGTTGTAGAATAGGATTATATTCTAGATAACTTGGGGCCTTGTTCGGTGTCTTCTATTTCATAACCTTCTTCTCTTATCCTTTCTCTGATTATATCTGCTTCTGCCCATAATTTATTTTGTCTTAATTTTTCTCTTTCTTTTAAATAATTTTCAACTTTTGGAGATGGAAGGATTAAAGATTCTTGCATTTCACTAATTTTTAATCCTAAAACTTTATCAAATTTTTCTAATAGCTTTAATTTAGATTTTGGTTCAAAATCAAAATCCTCTACTACTTTTAGGAAAATCTGCAAGGCTTCTGGAAGATTTAAATCATCATTAATCGCTTTGATAAATTTGGCTTCATATTCTTTAGTTAAGTCATTTCCTTTATGTTCTTGAGATTTTAATTCAATTATTTTTCTTTTTGCCCTTTCATAAGCAGTTTTTGCGGAGTCGAGGTTTTCCAATGTGAAATTTAATGGCTTTCTATAATGAGTTTGGAGGGCAAAATATCTGTAATGCATTGGAGAATATCCTTGCTCTTCCAGTTCAGAGATTGTCATTATATTTCCTGTGCTTTTGCTTGCTTTTTCTCCTCCAATTGACAAGAACCCTCCATGTATCCAGTAATTTACAAATTTTTTTCCTGTCGCGCATTCTGACTGGGCTATCTCGTTATTGTGATGGACTTGAGATAAATCCTGTCCTCCTGTGTGGATGTCAAAGGTTTCTCCAAGGTATTTCATTGACATTGCGGAACATTCTATGTGCCAGCCCGGAAATCCTATTCCCCACGGTGAATCCCATTCCTGCAACCTTTTTTCTCCCTCTTGAGAGAATTTCCACAACGCAAAATCAGAAGAGTTCTTTTTTTCTCCTAATGATATTCTTGCTCCAGCTTTTCTTTCTATCTTCCCAAATCCTGCCAGTTGCCCATAACTTTTGAATTTTGAAGTGTCAAAATATATTCCGTCTGATGTTTTATAGGTGTAGCCTTTTTTTTCTAATTTTTTTATTAGTTCTATTTGTTCTTTGATGTGTTCTGTTGCTCTGACTCTTTTTCCGAATTGAATATTTAATTTTTCTAAGTCTTTTTCATATAAGTTTATGTATTTTTGAGTTATTTCTTTTACTGAAAGATTTTCTTTTTTTGCTGCCCTTTCTACTTTGTCTTCTCCTTCATCTCTGTCAGAGGTCAGATGTCCGACATCTGTATAATTTATTATGTGTTTTATTTTGTATTTGTTGTATTTTAGGACTCTGATTATTAAGTCTGTTAGAAGGGCTGTTCTTAAATTTCCTATGTGCTGTTCTGAGTAGACTGTTGGGCCGCAGGAGTAAATTCCAACGTGTGATTTTTTTACTGGCTTAAATGTTTCTTTTTTTCCTGTTAATGAGTTGGAAAATTTTATTTCTGGCATGTCTGAGTGAGGTTTGGAGGATATTTAATTGTTTTTGCTGGAGATTGTGGCTGTAATTAGTTATATTCTATAAATATGCTTTGAATAACAAGAACATTTAAATATGAAACCCTTTTTTATGAGTTATGGAAAAGGAGATAGATAAAATCCCAAAGAATCCTGATACTGATATTGTGATTAGAGTTGATGATTTTGGCGGGAAGAGGGGCTTGACTATTAGAGAATTTGTTAAGGGGGAGAGATATACCGGGTTTACAAAGGCGGGAACGAGGATTCCTGTTGAGCATTTTAAGAAATTTAAGGATGCAATTAATTCTATTGATGAGGATGAGTTAAAGGAGAATTTGCCTGTTCAGGAAAAGTTGGATAATCAAAAATCTTCTGGGCGAGCCGAAGAGGAAAGCGTTGCTTCTGGGCAGAATTCTGGTGATATAGACGAAGAAGTTATGTGATTAAATCTTGTTTCTTCTCAATAAATTGGCGTTAGCGATTACAGTGATTGATGACAATGCCATTGCAATTTCTGCTATTACTGGATGAAGGAATCCTGCTATTGCCACTGGTATTGCTATTGTGTTGTATGCAAAAGCCCAGAAGAGATTTTGTTTTATTTTTCTGAATGTTGCCTTGCTTAAATTTATTGACTGAACTACGCCTTCCAAAGAGCCTTTTGCCAGAATAATATCTCCCGCTTCAATTGCGATATCTGTTCCTGTTCCCATGGCAATTCCGACATTTGACTGCTTTAATGCCGGTGCGTCATTTATTCCATCTCCAACAAATGCGACCATCTCTTCTTCTTGGAGTTCTTCAACTTTTTTTGCTTTGTCTTCTGGAAGAACATTTGCAATTATGTTTTTTATTCCTGCCTGTTCAGCAATAGCTTTTGCAGTTCTTTCATTATCTCCTGTTATCATTATAGTTCTATATCCCTTATCATGTAATTCTCTTATTGCTTTTACTGAATCTTCTTTTATTGTGTCTGCTACTGCGATTATTCCAATTGGTTTTTTATTTTCTACTACAATCATTGTTGTTTTTCCCTGTTCTTCATATTTTTCTATCTGAGGCAGTATTTTTGTTAATTGAATTTTCTTTTCTCTCATTAAAGTTTGATTCCCTATGATAATTTGTTTATTTCCTACTATCCCTTCTATGCCTCTTCCTCTTAGGATTTTGAATTTCTTTACCTGTTTGAATTTTCTTAGATTTGATTTTGATACAATTGATTTTGCTATAGGATGTTCTGATAGTTTTTCCAGACTTCCTGCTACTTCCATTAAATATTGCTCCTTGATTTTTTGAAGTGTTTTTATGTCTGTGACTTCTGGTTTGCCCTTCGTTATTGTTCCTGTTTTATCAAATATAATTATCTTTACTTCTTTCATTGTCTGGATTGCTTCTCCTTTTCTGATTAAAATTCCTCTTTTAGCCCCCATTCCTGAACTAACCATAATGGCAGTTGGAGTTGCTAATCCTAAGGCGCATGGACAGGCGATGACAAGAACGGCAATACTAACGCCAACAGCTCTGCTTAAATCTCCTGAAAAATAAAACCACCCCACAAATGTTAAAGCGGTAATAACTAATACTGTTGGAACGAAAATGTTTGTGACTGAATCTGCAAACTTTTGAATTGGAATTTTAGTGATTTGCACCTCTTCCACAAGTTTTATTATGTGGCTTAAAAAAGTATCTTTCCCTATTTTAGTTGCTTTTATGTATAATATCCCATCTTGGTTTATTGTTGCTCCGATAACATTGTCTCCTTTTGTTTTGTCTTTTGGCAAACTTTCTCCTGTTACCATGCTTTCATCAACACTACTTTCTCCTTTGATAACAGTTCCGTCTGTTGGAATTTTCTCTCCCGGCTTAACAATCATAATATCTCCAATTTTAATTTCTTCAATACCAATCTCAATTTCTTTTCCCTTTCTGATAATAACTGCTTTTTTAGCTCCCAGTTCCAATAGTTTTTTAATCTCTTCTCCAGCTCTTCCTTTTGCTTTTGCTTCTATAAATTTACCAGTAATGAAAAAAGCCATAATCATGGCGGAAATTCCTGAATAATCCTTTATTGGAGTGAAGAAGCTCAAAATTCCAGAAGTGAAGGCTACAACTGTTCCAAGAGAGATTAAAGAATCCATATTAAAATATAATGAAGTAAATCCTTTCAGTCCTCCTTTTAGTGTTTTATACCCTATAATAAAAATAACAGGAAATGCAAGCAGAAGGATAATAAATGTCATTTTCCGTAATCCAAACAAATCGATTCCGAAAATTCTTTCTGAGAACATGATTATGGCAATTGGGATAGTTATGATCCAAGCCCAAATCATTTTTTTCTTCCATGTCAGTATATCGGAATTATTAGATACTCCGTGGTTATGCTCGTCGTGTTTCTTATGTTCATGTTCTTCATTTGAATTCTCAAAATTAATACCTGTAATTTTATAATCTCCAGTATTTGAAACGGCTTTTTTTATATCTTCTTCTTTAACATAATCTTCTGCTTCAATAGTTCCCCTTTTCATCATAACACTAACATCTGCTTTTCTTACACCCTCTATTTTTCTCAAACTTCTGGCTATGTTGGATGCACATGAAGCGCAGTCCATTCCTTCAATTTTTATCTTTATCTTTTTCATCTTCTTCTCCTTCTTTTTATTTTGCCTCCTTTTATAGTATATTTGGCTATTTTGATATTGCAATTATGATTTATAAGTTTTATTTACAGCATTCACCCCTACACTCTTTTACATTATTCATTTCTTGTTCATAACTGTCTGCATGTTTTTCACAGCAAAAGGCTTTTTCTTTGGTTCTAACAAAAACTGGGTCCTTCACATCTCTAAAAGTTTCCAGCCCTTTCCCAATTTTCTTTTTGCAATATTCGCATTTCTTTTTAAATAATCCCATTTTAGTCCTCCATAATTTTTTATTATCTCTAAATTACGGGCCTTATTTTTCCTTTAAGCAAACTTATTATAAATCGCAGCAAAAGTTACTCCGATTAAATAACCTCCAACTACAGCAACAATAAATCCTAAAATTGTTCCGCCTCCAATGCTTGGAGTTATTGCAATCTTGCTTAAGTCAACTCCGTGCATAAATGAGCCAAATAAATTGAGAGCAAATCCTGGCGCAATTGAAACTAATATTAAGCAAATGATGCTGATTGTTGCAAAAGTCAAAGCAAGCGCAATTCCGGTTGCATTTACATCTTTCTTAGCCATTTTTATTCACCTCCTTTTCTTTCTCTTAAAATATGAATGCAGTTCCCAGCCATGTGTTTATCTATAATTTCCATTAATGGCCTTATCGTTTTTTCATCTAATTTATAATATCTGAATTTTCCTTCAATTTCAACATTCACAAAACCACAGTTCTTCAGTCTGGATAAATCGTGAGAAACGGCACTTTGGTCTATTTTCAATTCTTTTGTAATTTCAGAAACATTTTTTCTGCCTTTTCTGAGAAAATTAATAATTTTCAGCCTGCTTTCTGAAACTAATGTGCCAAAAAAGATTTTATAAGCATCATAAACTTCTTCCTCGTTAAATCCTTTAGAAGAATATGATTGTAATATGGCTTTATTTATCATATGATGCTTTGATACATATGACTATTTAAATGTTTTGGTGTTTTAAATGATATTATTAAAATATAAAAATGATTAAAAAGGTTTGAGATTAAATTGATATAATTCAAAATGGAAACACCAAAATCTGTAGGTGAGGCATATGATTTTATTTCTGCAGGGCATTTGATTGCCTTCGGCGAGTATCCGGACATAACCGCTGCATTTTATAATGGGGACTACAGTAAAACATTGAGAGAGGCTCAGAGAGATAAACATAATTGGGTTTTAGAAGGAATTAGATTCAA
>Ga0208375_1002898_pt1 | contig 15357 bp, 10 predicted proteins | sample RifOxyD1_FD_184038 | JGI IMG/M metagenome (GOLD analysis project Ga0208375, IMG submission 184038) | Soil microbial communities from Rifle, Colorado - Rifle Oxygen_injection D1 (SPAdes) | ecosystem: Environmental > Terrestrial > Deep subsurface > Rock core/Sediment | place: Rifle, Colorado... | reverse complement strand
CAAGAGTTCAGGATTGGAGCGTCGTTCCATGGCAGGAGCATCGCTGGGCGGTATTGCCCAGATTTTTTCAAATTTTTCAGACCTTCTGGCCATCGGTGGGAGCCAGAGATCCGTCGGATTGAGCATCGGCTCGTCCTCGATCAAACTCGTCGAACTCCAGAAAGTCGGAAAAGGCTGGCGCCTCCTGCACTTCGGAATCGTTCAATTGCCCGAAGATGTGATCGTCAACCGTGAAATCGCCAATCCCATCTCCGTCGTCGACAATCTCAAGACGCTAGTCTCTCAAATCAAACTCGGCACGAAAAACGTCTGTACCTCGCTTTCAGGAACATCTTTGATCATCAAGCGGATGACGGTCGATGTCCCGAAACTGAAGGATCTCCAGGCGCAGGTCTTTTGGGAAGCCGAACAATATCTCCCATTTGACGTCTCCGAAGTCGTCATGGACTTCCAGATGATTTCGCGTTCGAAAGACAATAGAACAGACGTCATTCTCGTTGCCGTGAAAAAGAGCGTGCTCGACAGCTACATGGCGTGTATCGAAGACTCGGGCCTCAGGGCGAAAATCGTCGACGTTGATTTCTTCGCGCTCCAGAATCTTTATGAAGCGAATTACCCGCTGAACCCAAGCGAAGCCGTTGCGATCGTCGACATCGGCGCCAGCTCGTTGAAACTTGCCATTCTCCATGGCGGCATTCCGATTTTCACGAAAGATTCGGCGCTGGGCGGCAGGAATTTAACCGCAGAAATACAGAAGCATCTCAATCTTTCATATGCCGACGCTGAAACCCTCAAAATGGGCGGAGTGGCCGGCACGATGCCACAGGAAGTCAGCGATTTGATGCATCTCATGGCCGAGAATTTCGGAACTGAGATCAAACGCGGAATCGACTTCTACAACGCTTCTTCATCGGGAGCTCCGGTTTCCTGCGTGCTACTCGCCGGCGGAAGCGCGCGAATTCCCGGACTGGCCAAGAACGTCGAGGACGTAGTCCGAGTGCCTACCCAGCTGATCAACCCGTTCAATTCGATTTCGTACGATCCGGCAATCTTCGCTCCGGACTACCTGCAGGCAATCGCACCGATCGCGGCGATTCCGATCGGCCTTGCTTTGAGAGCGGGTTCAGCATGATCAAAATCAATCTTGCGAGCCGGAAGCAGTCGCAATCAACCGGAGAATCAAAAATATCCCTCAGCGGCAAACTGGGCGGCTTCGATTCCGATTTCTTCAAGGACCCGGTCGTATACCGCACGCTTCTCGTGGCTTTTCTATGTTTTCTCGCCGGAAACGTGGCAGACAGCTTTAAAGATGAAAAGATGAAACGGGTCGAAGGCGTACTGGCCACGATGGCGGCGGACCGTACAAAGCTCGAGAAAGAATCCGGGCAGATGAAGTATTACGAGGAACTCCGAAAGAGCCTGGAAGCGGACGAAGCCATTATCAAACGAAAGCTCGATACCATTCTCGAGCTGATCGCGGACCGGAATGTCCCGCCCCGTATCCTGAGAACGCTCGCCAATTCGATACCGAAAGAAGTGTGGCTCTCGCACTTCGGCATCCATGACGGCGAAGTCTCCATTAAAGGGGGCGCTGCCGGTTTCACGCAGATTTCGGATTTTATAAAGGCGCTCACTGAAAGCGCCTACTTCGGCGACGTGAACATGAAGAACAGCGTACAAGGCAAGGAAGGCGGCGCCGACATCGCCGAGTTCGAGCTGGCCGCCAAACAGTCGAAAGGGATCTTCCGTGGACGCTGAAGGGCTGAAAGGCATTCTTGCCAAAATCCCGCTGATCCCGGTCCTGATTGTGTGGGCACTCTATTTGGGATGGGATTATTACGGCTTCCTGAAAGACGACACGTCGCCTTTGACCCAGAAGGTCAGGGAAATCGAGCTGGTCAAGACGGATATCGAGAAACTGAAAGGCAAGATCAAGCTGATTCAAGACTTCAAAAACAATCTTGAGCAGAAAAGGGTCACCCTCAGGAATATCACCCAGGAACTGGAGTCCCTCAAAACCACGCTTTCCGAGACCCTGGACGAAGCCGAGTTCATCAGAAGCTCGATTACCGAAGCAAAAAGAATAGGACTCACGGTCGTCAGCCTGAAGCCGACCGGCTCAAATACGCGCGAATATTATATTGAGCGGGAATTCGAGCTTAAATTCCGTGGTGTTTACGTGCAGCTTCTCATTTTTCTGGAACGTCTCGGAAACATGCAAAAGATCGTCAGAGTTGATAATTTCGAGATGAAACCAATCAGCTCCAACAGCGCCCGGTATGTTGAACTCGAGGGAACTCTTCAGCTGAAAGCCTACCGGTATCTGGGCTCCAAGGCCGATGAACTGGCCAAGAAAAATGAACCCGAAGCCGCGAGCCAGACGGCTCCGGCAACACGAGAAGCCCCGCCCGCGAGTCCAGGAACAAACCCGGTCCCGGCGCAAAATCCAGCCGGCCCAACGGCAGGGGGAACATGACGATGTTCCCCCGCGCTTCGGCTTTCCTGCTCCCGGTTCTCGTCATGAATCTCGCGACTGATCTCGCTGGAGCACTGGCCTCCCCCGCGACGTCACCCGGCTCCGCGGCAGCCACTGCGACTGCCGCGACAACGGAGGCAGCTTCGGGATCGCCGCTTTCTGACGATCTCCTCAAAATGCGTGATCCTTTCAAACGGCCTTTTTTCGAGGTGAAGAAGGGGCCGCCCAAACATGAACTCGAAAATTACGCTCTGGACTCCCTCAAACTGATCGGCGTTTTGACCGGCCCGGTCCGGATGCGCGCGATGCTCCTCACCCCGGATGGCAAGACGTTCATAGTCTCCGAAAAAACCAAGATCGGTACGCGCAGCGGTGAGATCAGGAGAATCACTTCGGAATCGGTTCATGTACGCGAAAACGTCGTCAACATCCTCGGACAGCCGGAAAAAATCGACAGCGTCATTTATTTTCAACATCAAAACAAAAATGATGAGAGATCCGGAGCCTTAAACCCGGACTCGAACCCGAACTTTAGTCCGGCCTCGAGTCCCGGAGAATCACATTAATGAGCCAACAGGGGGCGCATATGAGTTGCAGGAAGCAGTTCACGACAGGAGCCGTTTTCGTGGCTTTAGCGGCAATCCTCCTACCCGATACGGCATCGGCGATCACCCGGATCACCTCCGTCGACTTCAGGGGAACCGTCGAACCGAATCAAATCGAGATTCACGCGGATTCCACGATCACCTACGAAAAGCAGGAGAATGCTGCGGATCGACAGATCATCATCGAGATCAAAGAGGCTCAGCTTGCGACCGCGGCGTCCCGCAAAATCGACACCTCCTCTTTCGACAGCAACGTCACCCTGATCAGCCCGTATCAGGTGCAAGGACAAAGCAACACCGTTCGCGTCGTCGTTCAGCTCCGGGAGCCGGGAACCGCCGAGCTTGCGAGCGACGGTAACGTTTTGCGGCTGAGCGTTCCAAATCCGGGGGGCCAAACACGTTCTGCCGAGTCTTCGAAGGCAGAGCAGGGAACGCCGCCCGCCCCCCTTGCCGAGAGCGGAGACGTCGCGCGCACCCAACCCGAGCCGAAACCAACCGGCAGCTCCAAGCTTGAAGAGTTCATGGAAGGCCGGACCACCCAACGTTTTGTCGGCAAGCCGATCACACTTCAAGTGAAGGACGTGGAAGCCGCGGACGCATTCAGGATGATTGGCGAAGCCAGCGGCTTCAACATCGTCCTCGGCGACGACGTCAAAGGAAAAGTAACTCTCTCGTTGGTCGATGTGCCATGGGATCAGGCACTCGACGTGCTCCTTCACACCCTTCACCTGGGGGCGGAACGAAACGGCAACATTCTCAGGATCATCACTCTTCAAAACCTGACCGCCGAAAAAACGGAAGAACTGAAAGCGTCCCTCGCGGCCCAGGCGAACACTCCTCGAATCACGAGGATTTTTCCGATCAGTTATGCGTCGCTGCCCGACTTATCCGCGATTCTCAGCAAATTTGCGACAACGACGGGCGCCTCCCCCGACACGATGGTTCAGGTCGACAACCGGACAAACAGCCTGATCATCAGGGATATCCCCGACAATATCGAAAAAATGCGGAAACTCATCGAGCAACTCGATACGCAGACACCGCAGGTCCTGATTGAAGCGAAAGTGGTCGAAGCTTCCGAAACCTTTTCAAGGGCCCTTTCAGGGAGCCTCGGTTTTTCGGGCGGAAGGCCCACCGGTGCCTTCGCCAGCATGGCGGGTGCAAACCCGGTCGATCCCCTGCTCGGTACTCCGGGAGTCTTCGCTGACGGAAAAGCAATCTCGTCGGCGACGGCGTCAGGCGGTGGAGTTGGATTCGGCATCACACCTTCACTCTCATTCATTTCGAACATCAAAATCAATGCGCTCATCAACATGAACGAGAATGAGAGCCAGGTGAAGGTGGTTTCGGCTCCCAAAACGGTCGTATTAAACAAGGAATCAGCCTCGATCGTTCAAGGAACCCCGGTTCTGATCAACGGATTAACGACGGTTCCCGGAGTAGGGACTGTTCCGACACAAAGCATGCAGTCGGCAAATCTGAGCCTCGACGTCACGCCGACAGTCACGAACGAGGGCAGTGTTCTGATGAAACTGGCGGTTTCAAAAGATAACCCGGTCGCAATCGGAGCGAACTCGGGCATCGCCACCCGTAAAATCACGACACTGGTTCTTGTCGACAGCGGCTCCACCCTGGTGATCGGCGGGATTTATTCCATGCGTTCCGAAGCCAACAGTTCCGGTTTTCCGTTTCTCAGAAAGATTCCCATTCTGGGGATTCTTTTCGGAAACGAATCCGGAACCACGGATCGCACGGAGCTTTTCATTTTCATCACCCCGAGAATTCTTAATCCGAAAGAGGCGGGCCTGAGCTGATGTCAAAGCAGCAGTACCAGCCATTGATCTACAGCTACCTCAAGAAGTACCAGGAAGACCCTGATTCGCGGATCTTCGCGCCCCTCGCCGAAGCGTACCGGAAAGCCGGACTGGTTGACGAAGCGCTGGAGATCGCGAAAGAGGGCGTTCAAAAGCATCCTAATTTCATCGGCGGCCGGGTCGCGCTCGCGCGCGCGCTTTTCGACAAAAAACTTTATTCGGAGGTCGTGGACGAACTCTCGGCGCTGGTGCAGGACGCCCCGGATAACCTGGTCGCGCAAAGACTGCTTGCCGAATCCTGTCTCATGCTCGGCAGAGTAGCCGAAGCACTCAGCGCGTACAAAATGCTGCTCTACTTCGCGCCCCAGGACGGCGAAACAGCACAGATCGTCCAGGAACTCGAAGCCCAAGCATACGACAAAGGGACCCTCGTCCTGAGGACCGACCCCGCCCCGGAATTCCACAATTTCACCGAACATACCGCGCAAGGGGCTATAGCGGACGATCCGGAACGGCGCCGCGGCGTTTGGATAAGGCGAATCGAACTGCTCCAGTCTTTGTTGCAAAGAGTCGAGAGGTACAAAACAATTCACCGTATCCAGAATTCGCCGAGTTGACACCCAGACGCAGCTCGGATAGAAATTCGGCATGTACGCAACAAATCAGTTTCGAAAAGGCCTCAAGGTCGAGATAGAAGGTATTCCCTACGAGATCGTGGATTTTCAGCATGTCAGCCCCGGAAAGGGGCGGGCATTCACCCGAACAAAGCTGAAGAACATGCTGAATCAGAATGTCATTGAACGGACGATCACGTCCGGCGATAAGCTGGACCGGGCCAATACCGAAGAAAAGGAAATGCAATTCCTTTATAAAGACACCGGCGGTTATCATTTCATGAATAACGCCAATTACGAGCAGATCACTCTCAATGAAGAACAGCTCGGAACCGGAAAAGACTTCCTCCAGGAAAACCTCGTTATCAAAGTCATGTATTTCAATGAGCGTCCGATCGGAGTCGAACTTCCAACCTTCGTCGTGCTCAAAATCGTTGAGACGGAACCATCTTTCAGAGGCGACACCGTGACCGGTGGCTCGAAGCCCGCCAAACTCGAAACCGGCGCCGTCGTCGCGGTCCCCTTCCATCTCAAAGAAGGCGATCTGATCAAAGTCGACACCCGCGATTACAGCTACTCCGAAAAGGCAAACAAGTAACGTGGCGAAAGCACGAAAAAGCAAATCCACTGGTGGATTGGCTAAATTGGCTAATGATGAGCTCTTCCGTCTTGAGCGCATCCTGAAGTTAATGTCCCGCAATCAGGTCGCCGAACTGGAATGGGAAAAAAATGGCGAACGGCTTCGTCTGCGAAGCCACACCGGCGCCGCCTCCTTCGATGAGGAAATCGAAACGGTGACTGTGCGCCAAGGAACCATCCGGACGGCAATGCCGGCACCAGCTCCCGTACCGGAGTTGCCGGCACCAGTCGCGGGAAAAGCTCCCGGCGCCAGCAACCAAAAACAGATCACTTCTCCTTTCGTCGGCACATTTTATCGGGCGCCGTCTCCAACCGCGGACCCGTATGTGCGCGAAGGACAGATCGTGAAACGCGGTGACGTTCTCTGCATCATCGAAGCGATGAAACTCATGAACGAGATCGAGGCCGAGATGGCCGGAAAGGTCGTTTCAGTTCTGGTTGAAAACGGCCAGCCGGTCGAATTCGGCGAACCGTTATTCATGATCGAAGTCTGACGCGAAGGAGTGTGTCCCATTACGATGTCAGCTCCCCTTTTTCGCAAAGTTCTGATCGCAAATCGCGGAGAGATCGCCCTTCGCGTAATCCGGGCCTGTCGTGAAATGGGAATTTCGACCGTCGCGGTTTACTCGACGGCCGACGAACACTCCCTCCACGTCAAGCTGGCTGATGAGGCCGTTTGCATCGGTCCTCCGCGCGCAAAACTGAGTTACCTGAACATCGCAAGCATCTTATCGGCGGCGGACATCACGGGTGCTGACGCGATCCATCCGGGTTACGGATTTCTCGCCGAAAACGCCGAATTCGCGAAACTTTGCCACCAATGCAAGATCACCTTCATCGGGCCGAGCGCCGCGAATATCGAAGAAATGGGTGATAAGACCCGCGCCCGGCGCATCGCGCGAGAGGCAGGGGTCCCTCTTCTTCCAGGGACCCTTTCGGCTGTCTCCGGAATCGAGGAAGCGGCCGGCGAAGCGGAAAAGATCGGATATCCGATTATCCTGAAGGCCGCCGCCGGCGGAGGAGGGAAAGGGATTCACGTCGTTTACAGCGAGGATCAGCTGCGTTCCTCGTTCGAAAGGGTCAGCTCCGAGGCAGGGGCCGCTTTCGGAAATCCCGCGATGTACGTTGAAAAATATTGTGAGCACCCACGGCATGTGGAAATTCAGGTTCTCTGTGACAAACACGGGAACCGGATTTCCCTGGGTGAACGTGATTGCACGATTCAACGGCGGCATCAAAAGATGCTGGAAGAAAGTCCAAGCCCGATCATGGACCAGAAATTACGGGAATCCATGAGTAAAGCCGCCCTGAAGCTATGCCACGCCGTGAAGTACGAGAACGTCGGAACGGTCGAATTCCTGGTCGATGAAAAAAAGAATTTCTACTTCATGGAAATGAACACCCGCATTCAGGTCGAGCATCCGGTAACCGAAATGGTGACAGGATTGGATCTCGTCAAGGAACAGATCCGGGCGGCAGCCGGCAAAACCCTGAAGATCAAGCAATCCGAGATCAAGATCAGCTCTCATTCGATCGAGTGCCGAATCAATGCGGAAGACTCCGAGCGGCTGGCCCCTTCTCCGGGGACAATCACGGCATACCACCTCCCTGGCGGGATGGGCGTAAGGGTCGACTCGTTTGTCTATGATCAATACAAGGTTCTACCCTATTACGATTCCATGATCGGGAAGCTGATCGTTCACGCTCCAACCAGGGCGGACGCGATCGCGAAAATGCGTCAAGCCCTTGACGAGTTCGTCGTGGAAGGCATTAAAACAAACATCGCGTTCCATAAAAAAATCCTTTCGAGCAAGAAATTCAAGGAAGCCTCGTACGATACGCATTTTTTGGAAGAGTTTCTCCCAAAATACGAGTAAAATTAAACAGTTGTGGGAAAGAAAGACGACTCCGGCACACCCGGAAAGAAACCCGCGAAGGCACTCGATCGTTCAGGCGAGACGGGCGAAGTTACGCGAGTCGATCTCGGCGATGACCTCATCGAAAAAACCGCGGATCTGATTGGAGTTCCTCAACCGCGCTCCTCCGAAATTTCCAGCAGTGATGGAACGATCAGTGCGGATCCGTTTGAATCAATCGACAGCCGAATGCATAGCGCCCGCATTCTCATCGGAGAGGGAATGCTCGAACAGGCTAAAAAGCTCCTGCATCACATTCTCGTCACTGACAAGGGATATGTACCCGCGAGGCAAGCGCTTGAAGAAATCCACGAAACCGAGCTCAAGCAGATTTTCGGAGAAGACCGTCGTGGCGATCGGCGGCGTGCGAAACAGAACGCCCTGCATGAACTCTGGGAGGATCCGTCGGAAGTCGTTGAGCAACTCGATAACGATCTCAGACTCGGCTTGTTCCAGGATTCAGAATCGATGGGAGCCTTTACCAGGAATCTCGATGCCACGCTCGCTGATTCCACCCCTCAAGACCTCGTAGACCTCGGCATCGGATTTCTCGAAATCGGATTGTGCGATCTGGCCGCCCAACTGTTCCGAAAGGCGGCCGACATCCTGAAACGCGAACAGTCCGAAGACCCGGATGCTGTCAATGATCTCACGGCCGCCGTCGCGCTCGAAGCGTACGCGCTGATTCTCGCCGGAAAGCCTTTCGATGCGATCGCGACCATGCAAGGGCTGCTGAACGATTCAGAAATCCAGGCGGACGAAAAGCTCGAACTCTTTTACTTGATGGGGAGGGCTTATGATTCCCTTAAGAAGCCCGAAATGGCACTGCAGTGGTATTTCCAGGTAAAGGAAATCGACCCCCGCTATCGAGACGTGCAAGACCGACTCCGTAAGAGATGCAGATGAAGAAACGCCCTTTCCTCATTTTTGCCGCGGTTATCGGAATCCTGACTTCCGGAATCATCTGGTTTATCCAAAGTCCCCAGTTCGCGCGAATCCTGAAAAGCACGGCCGCAAAATACCTTCCTGCCGACCCTGGAATCGAGGGAGATTTTTCGGAATTCGCGATTAAGCTTTTCCCCCCCGGCGTCTCGATCCGAAATCCCAAGCTTTTAATCAGGAAGAAGAATATCGCCAACCTGCCCGCGGGATCTTCGATCAACGCCGAACGGATTGATTTGAATTTCAGGCCTTTTCAGATGTTCTCCGGAACCATTCAGGTCCATGAAGTCGTTGTCGTGAACGGAGACGTTCATCTCGCCATGGATCAATCTTCGATGGCCGCCGGTGGCAAGAAAAGAGCGAAGGTCGAATTTCACTGGGATGAACTGCTCCAAATACACGCGGAAGCGGTCGCGCTGGAGAACACCCGCGTAAACCTGCAGCTTCCGGATTCCGCGATCGCGATCAAACTCCTCGCGGAAACACTGCGCGTGGCGCAGTCCTCCGGGCGAGCCGGCCCGGGCTACGACCTGTTCCTGGACCTGAAGGAATTATCCGGCCGTTTTCCAAAAGGCTGGATCGTTCCAGATTCGCTTGACGAACTCAAGGCAGCCGCACGTGTCGACGCAGGCGGCCTTCGGGTCACGTCCTTCGGCGCAAAAAGAAACGGCCTGGACATAGGCGGAACCGGAACGATCAAAGGCAACCTGCTTTCGTCCAAATCGGCCCTCGCCACAGAAGCCAGCTTGAGTATTCGCGGGGATCTCAGGGCTGCTCTCGGGTTCGTCCCTGGGAAGCACTCGACCGGCGAATTGGACTCGGATCTCGACGGGGCATTTTCCTTCGAAGGCAAGGTAAAGGGGGATCTTCAGCGGGTGCTCGAGACCTTCCGGGCTGACGGAGTTCTCCTCGCCAGGAACGCACGTTTCAAAAAATGGCACGCGGAACAAGCACGGATCGAGGCATCCTGGGTCGCATCACACGGCGGGGGGGAACTCAGCGTTTCCAAAGGGCTGATCACCGCCCCCGAAACACCACGCAGGGACGGAACTCCGGCCTCTGGCGGAAGAATTGAGATCGGCGCATTTAAAACCCGCCTTTCGCCTGATCAGTCCTTCAGCATTCCTCTCAAGCTGGAGAGCGCTCACATCCACTGGCTCGCGGCTCCCGCGATTCAAGACGTCTTTGGCCTCGATTTCAGGACCTCTGGCCAGCTCGCGCTTAACGTCACTCCGCCCGTGATGTCGAAATCATGGGTGATTCGCGGCCAAACCGACCTCACAGTCGACAGCTTCAGCCTAGATAATCAGCGACTCGGTAAAAAGAAGCCGCTGAATACCGTTTTAAAGATACAAAAAATCAAGCTCGACGGAGAGGTCGATATCGATTCCACGGGCGTGATGCCGTCCGCTGAAAAGGGCCTTACGCTCGCGCTCCCCCACACGCGTCTGAAACTGAGCGGAAAAGTGGATTTCAGGAACGGCTATGACCTACATGCGACAGGACCGGTGAGTCTCGGTGACCTGGGACAGATCGCCGGCAACGAAATCCGCGGGGATGGCACCCTGAACGCCCATGTGCACGGTCCAGCGTCTCGCGTGATCCTCGATTTCGATACCGACCTCAAGGAAGCGTACTATTTGCGGCTGCGGCTCGGCCATTTGAAAGGGCGGATCACCTACGATGAGGACCCGCAGCACCTCATTTTCACGAATGCACAAGTTCAGAAAGGCCAGACATCGTACATCGGTAACGGATCCATCGCGTTCGCGGATCCTGATTCGGTCGCGCTGAAATTCCAGGTTCCGCAAGGAAACATTCAGGATTTTATTCAGATCTTTCATGAACTCGTTGGCGACCTCTGGTGGTTCCCAAGAACCTTGAACGGTGCCGTGGACGGCCAGATCGAGGTTTCGGGCGGGCTGGCCATGGACCGCCTCAAAGTTTCCACGCACATGAAGGGGCGAAACTGGGAGCACCTGGGCGAACGCTTCACGCTTCTTGACCTTACCGGCGGCTTTGATCGCGGCACATATCATTTGAGCGATGCCAGGCTCACTAAACGAACCGGAAGGCTGGCCGGACGAATTTCCTACGACGACAATCGCCGTAAAATCGATTGGGACTTCAAAACCGAGGATTTCACCGTCCTCGATTTCGATCATCTGGCCCAGCTTGATGTTCCCGTCAGGGGAAGGCTCTCAATTTCAAGCGCCGGACACGGAATTCAAGACAGCGTCTCTGCTGAAACCCGGATCAGTTTGACCAGTGCCTCGGTCCGAGGTGTCCTGATGCCTCCGAGTCAGCTGATTCTGAAGAACGAAGCAGGAGTTCTGCGTTGCAGCGGTATCGCGTTGGGCGGCCAGGGAATCCTGGAGATGGCATACGATTTCAGGGTCAGCGGTCCAGGTTTTTTCCGCGCCGAATTCAAACAGCTCGACTTCTCGCCGCTACTTCTGCTGCTCAACCCGAAGCTGTCGCAGGATCGCTCACTCGCGGCCCTCGCTTCGGGAGCCGTCAACATGTCCTTTAGATCCGGTGAAGCCGACCGTGGCACGGGAACCGTGGAACTTACGCAATTTCATCTGCGAAAGTCGAATACCAGATTCGAGCTGGAACGCCCGGCTTCCATCAAAGTCACGGACGGCAGCTTCGACGTGAATGAGCTGTCCCTCAAGGGGAACCAGGGTCATGCCTCCTTCTCGCTTCGCGGCCGCAAAGCCAACCTGGATGGTGCCATTTCAGGAGCCCTCGATGTATCGGTTCTGGAGTTCCTGACCTCCTCTGTCGCTCAGGCAACCGGAACCGCGGCGCTTGACTTCTCACTCGGCGGCTCGATCAAGGCTCCGACCATTCTCGGCGAAGCGAAGCTCGACGGCATCACTCTTCGAGTCCCGTCGATCGAGTCCCCCTTCGAGAACATCGCCGGGAAATTCCAGGTGCGGCAAAACGTCCTTTCGATCGAAAATCTCGAGGCCGACCTCGCGGGAGGCAGGATCTCCTCAAACGGCACAATCCAGGTTTTCGCGGACCGCTATCCTTCGCTTTCAATCAAGGGAAATGTCCAGGGCAGCAAACTGAAGATTTATCCGTTTCAGTTCGTTAAGGCGCGCGGATCACTCCATGTCCACGGAGATGAGCTCCCCTATATGATCGACGGAGCGATGACCCTGGATTCAGCCTTATCGCGCGAGAAAGTGTTCAACCAGAAACAGGGTGAGGGACTCAAGGCCGCCGAGTACATGCCTCCTCCCACCAGCAAAAGTGAAAGCAATTATCCGAAATTCAAGCTCAACATCGACGTCAAAGCCGATCGCGGGATTCTGATTCAGAACGACCTCTTTGATGCCGAACTGAGGGGCCGGGTAACGGCCGTCAACACGCTTGAAACACCACGAATCCTCGGTACCGCCGAGCTGGTTCAGGGGAACATGATTTTCAAGAACCGGATCTTCCATATCCAGTCCGCAAGCGCGACTTTCGATAATCCGACGGTGATAAATCCCGCTTTCAACCTCACCGCCTCAACTGACGTAAACAACACGAAGATCCAACTCTACGCCTCCGGAAGAATTGAAAAATGGAAAATCGAGCTCAGCTCGAATCCGGTGATGCCGGAATCAGAAATCCTGTCCTTGCTCGCGCTCGGCATTTCCCCGACCGACGTCAAAAAGCTCGGCGCGAGTGACCGAAGCGTCGTTGAGCAGGGAGAAGCGGCGTCCCTCCTCCTCCATTCGCTCGATTTTAATCGCGAGGTCCAGAGCAAAACGGGATTTCAGATTCAGCTCGGCGAATCGCTCGATTCCCAGACCGGGACCAGTATCGCCCGCCCCCAACTCCAGAGCGAGTCGTCCGCTGCGCCGAAAATCGTTATCAAGAAGCAGATCGGGACCAATCTTGACCTCTCTTACGGCAGCACCGTGGGGATCGGGACCAATAACCGCAAGGAAGTGAACGCTGAATACAGAGTAACACCGGGGTTTTCGCTGATCGGGGTTTGGGACAACTATGAAACGGTCGACGCTCAGGAAAAGAAGTCCTATGGCATGGATTTCAAGTGGCAAAAGAGGTTCAAATAGTGCTCAGCGCCGCGCTCTCCCTCTTACTTCTGCTTCCGACTTCGTACGCGGCCTCGAACACCGAACCCAGTGCCGCCGTCCAGATCAAGATCGATCAGATTCAGTTCAACGGCGTCAGCGTCTTCTCCCGGGAGGAAATCGAAACGACTCTTGAGATCAACCCGGGGGATCGCCTCGAAACGATCAAAGCCATCAAAACCGCTGAAAACGTGCAGGCCCTTTACCGGCTGCACGGCTACGAGCAAACCGGTATTCAGAGCCGGCTTGTAAAAAGGAAGGAAAATGGCGCAACCGAGGCCATTCTGGAGTTTCAGATAAAAGAAGGCCCGCCGACCCGTGTTGCCGAGATTCGTTTCATACCGGAATCCAGGGACGCCAGTTCGCGAAAATACTGGAGCCGTATTGAAGGAACCCTCGCGACGCGCTTGGCGATTCAGGTGGGGGATATTTTCGATCAGACCCGGATCACCGCCGCGAAACGCGCTTTTCAGGACGTCCTCGCCGCCGAGGAGTTCGTCGGCGGAAAAGTGGACGACATCCGCGCCGCCGAAGCATCCGCCCCGGCCGGCTACGCCGCCGCTTCGGCAGGCAGATGGGTTGCCCTGGAATTCCACATTGATCTGGGCGATCGCGTGTCTTTCGGATTCCGCGGCAACAACGTTTTTCCCTCCAATCATCTGTCTTCGTTAGTCGAAGAACAGCGGCTGATGGGCCTGGGCAAAGATTACGTCGGGGCGATCCGGACTCAAATCGAATCCTTGTATCGGTCCTCCGGATACGCCCACGTGAAAGCGGTTCCGTACATTTTCGAGCGTCCCAAAGCTCATGAACGGCACGTGACTTACTTTATCTCCGAAGGCCCGCGGGTTCGGCTGGAGAGCCTGCGTTTCGACGGAAATTCCATTTTCAGCGATTCGGAGCTTCAGAAACAGTTCTTTTTGAAAGCATCGAGCGAGGTCCAGCACCGGTATTATGTTCAAGACGACATTCAAAAAGCCGCGGAACTGGTCATTGAATGGATGAAATCCAGAGGATATCTCGGCGCGAAGCTCGTGACCGTGAATCCTTCTTTTTTGAGAAGGCCGGGAACGCCAGGCAAGGCGTCCGAGAATTCCGAAAGCTCCGCCGTCCGCGTCGTGGTCTATATTTACGAAGGCGATCAAACGATCACGCGAAATGTCACCTTTTCGGGCGGGACGGTTTTCGCGCCTCAGCAGCTCAAGCAGTTTCTCTCAATAGAGCCGGACCAACCTCTCGACCTGTTTAAGTTCAGCGAGGGCCTCGAAGGTCTGAAAGCCGCTTACCGGGCGAAAGGCTATCTTGGAGTTCGGATTCTGAACGAAAGCACAAATCAGGTCATCAAGTACTCGCATGAAAACCGCGTCGCCGAAATCTCGCTCGACCTCGTCGAAGGCCCCCAGTACAAATTAAGCCGGGTCCACATCGAAGGCCTCGGGACGACCAAGGAAAACGTCGTTCGCCGGGAAATCCTGTTTCGGGAAGACGAGATACTGACCGAGCCTGATATTCTTGATACGGAAGCCCGCCTGCGGAGACTCGGAATATTTTCGATGGTCACCATTCGCGCGACGGATGACCCCCAGCGCGATGGTTATAAAATCGTCCGCATTTCGCTGCAAGAAGGGACTCCCGGGCTGATCGCATGGGGGTTCGGATTCAGAAACGATCTTGGAACCCGCGTTTTCGGGCAGACCGGCTATTCAAATCTTCTCGGGCGCAATCACACGCTTTCTTTCGCGGCGACGGCAAATCGACGTCTGGAGGATTACCGTTTCATCGAAGGACAGGCGCAGGTCGCCTATCTCTGGCCGTGGTTCGGCTTTTCAGAACTGACTTTCAGGCCGACCTTCACGGTGACGAGTTCCCAATACATCAAATTCTCCGCGACGACGGTCTCGTTCGCCCTCGCCTGGGAGCGACGGCTCTTCCGAAAGCCGAATCTAACGGGAATTCTTACCTACAACCTGGAACGCATCCGACAATTCGATGCCGCTGACGTGCTTGACAATATGGATGCCCGCATTGGCGCGATCATTCCCGGATTACAGCTCGATATGCGCGACAATCCTCTGAGCCCGACATCGGGTCTGTTCGCTTCGGGCTCCTTTGAAATCGCGGCTCCTCTCCTTCTTTCTCAAGCCGATCCTTACCCCGTGGGCTACACGCGATTTCAGTTCCGTTCTGATTACTACATTCCGCTTGCGAAAGAGTTGACGTGGTTCCTGAGCTTCAGAAGCGGATTCGAAAAGAA
>Ga0208375_1002896_pt1 | contig 15365 bp, 12 predicted proteins | sample RifOxyD1_FD_184038 | JGI IMG/M metagenome (GOLD analysis project Ga0208375, IMG submission 184038) | Soil microbial communities from Rifle, Colorado - Rifle Oxygen_injection D1 (SPAdes) | ecosystem: Environmental > Terrestrial > Deep subsurface > Rock core/Sediment | place: Rifle, Colorado... | reverse complement strand
CAAACTCGTCAGTATCGCAAACTTGGAAGGATATTATTACAAACCCAGAATGGATAAAGAAATATGGAGAAAATATGGGCGCCAAACAAATACACGGGTTCTTTGGATACGCTGATTTTGGCATTAAGCTCGCTCACCAAGCTTTTGTGATAATCAACAAAATCCATGAATATTTTTTTGTATTCGTCATACTTATTTTCAAATTTAGGTGTAGTTGACTTTGCAACCTTTTCCGCAGTATAAAAAATACTATGGTCTTTGTAGAAAGTTTTGTCTTTTATAACAAAACCGTGTTTCATAAATAGATAATCGACAAAATAATCGGTCAGAAACATTGTGTGTTCAAAATTTATGGCATTGGTATATTTTCTTTCTAGCCACAGTTTGAGATTCGGATAAGCGCAGATGAGCTTCTGCCCGGGATTCAAAAATTTCGCTATGGAGGCCACAAAATCATTTGGGTCGTATGCGTGTTCCATGACTTGGGAAAATATCACCATATCGAATTTTTCTTTTGATTTGAAATTTTTATCAAAAAAATCAGCGATCACGTTCACTTTTTTGTTTTTAATCTGCAGGGGACTGGGCTCTACGATTGTCCATTTTGTGTCAGGACTTCTTTTTATCACCAGATCGGCAATTCTTCCCATGCCACCCCCAATCTCCAAAACATTTTTTGGGTTGTTTTTTATGACATAGTCCGCAAAATCGGAGTAGTATTCCTCCCAGGTCTTGCCTACGCCGTCAGCGTGCTGTTCGGCATACAATATGTTCTGGGGAATAAGTTTGGTCAACTGAATGACGCCAGTCTCTTTATCTATGCCCCATTCCATAGGTGCTACGAGGTCATCTTTGATGGGGGAGTCGGTACAGACGAAAAGGACAGGGAAATTGTCCAGTTTAAAAAGAGGCTCTACAACAGCTTTGCCCGTCACGACACTTTCGTTTCTGACAACAAGATTTTTTATTGTCTTCATTTTTTATTTTAATGTTCCTTTATTATACATATTTGCTTCCACATTTCCACGTATTTTTTATTAAAAAAAGAGGCGTGGAAAAATTCTCTACGCCTCTTTGCGGTCGGTTTTTATGGTGAAAAATCAACCCTTGTGTTCGCTTTCAATGCGCCCGTCGGGACGGCCGGCGTCGTCGTCAATACGGACGACATCGTCAACTTCTGGTGTGGAAACTTCCATGGAGATGAGGTCGGTTATGGCGATTACTCTGTGTTTCCTCATTGGAGCGACATTGAAGAAATCGCCGGCCGTCACCCTGAACTTTTCCACCACCCCACCATCGTTTTCCAGCCAAATTTCAGCTTCGCCAGAAATAACGTAGTTAGTCTCGGTTTTCATCCGGTGGTATTGAAAACTCGACCGGCTACCCGCTTGGGTATAAATGCGTTTGTAACAATACCGATCGTTGAGCTCAAGCCAGACTTCTTTGCCCCAAGGCTTTACGACCGTCTTGGCCTCTTGTTCTCGCATATTCTGAACCTCCATCTTGGATACTAAACAAAAACAGATGATTTGTAAAGCTCCTTTAGACTTTCTTTAGTTTCTTATAAAACTTTAATACCTCATCCAATATTCCTTCTTTATCAAGTTTGTGCTTGCGATACAGATCTTTGGCGTTGCCGCTTTCACCAAATATGTCATTAACCCCCCATCTCTTTACTGGTTTTGCTAAACCTTGTTCTGCTACGATTTCTGCTACTGCAGACCCTAATCCGCCATTTATGCTGTGGTCTTCTACGGTAAAGATTCCTTTAGTTTCTTTGGCTGCTTTCAAAATAATATCTCGATCTATTGGCTTAATGGTGTGAATATTTATTACCCTGATCTCGATATTTTTTTTGGCCAGTTCCGTCGCTACTTCTAAAGCGATATAAACTACACCACCAGTAGCTATAATCGTAAGATCTTTTCCTTTCGTGAGCGTCACCCCCTTCCCAAACACAAACTTATAATCTGGTTTGTTTATCTCTGGTACAGGTTGACGACATATTCGCAGATAACAGGGGATATCGGAATTTACGAGAAACTGAACTGTCCGATACATTTCAATATAATCTGCCGGCTGGATCACATTCATAAAAGGCAAACCGCGCATTAGGTTTATATCTTCAAGTCCCATTTGTGTATTACCATCAAACCCTATAGCAAGTCCGCCGTGTGACCCAACCAAAACGACGCCCGCTCTATTTCCTGCCACTGATTGCCTGATCTGATCGTACCTGCCAGTGAGAAAAGATGCGAAGCTTGTAACGAAAGGCCTGTCGCCTTGGAGCGCCATGCCGGCAGCAGTGCTAATGCCATCCGCTTCAGCAATACCCATATTAAAAAATCTTTCCGGATATGTGCTCACGAATTTTTCTATTCTTGTTGCTTCGTTTAGATCAAGGCCCAGTACAACAATATTTTTGTGCAGTTTTGCCTCATCGACAATTGCGTCTCCAAATGCATCACGTGTAGCTAAGGGTTTTGCCATAAAATTAATTTATTAGAGGCAAAAGCTCTTTTTTTGCCTCTTCATACATTGTTGTGTCAAATATTTTGCCGTGCCAAGCCACGTTTGCTCTGGTAAAAGAAAGCCCTTCGCCTTTAATGGTGTTTGCGATTAGCACTGTAGGTTTATTTTTTACGCGCATGGCCGCGGCGAGTGCTCTGTTTATTTCTTCAAAGTTGTGGCCGTTAATGTTTATTCTGTTCCAGTCCATCGCATCAAAAGTGCTCTCGATCATTTTGGTTGGCATAAGATCGTTTGTAGGAGTACCGAGCTGGAATTTGTTATGGTCAACAATACATACTAAATTATCTAGTTTGTGATTTGCAATAGAACGCGCCGCTTCCCACACTTGCCCTTCCTCTAGTTCGCCGTCACCGACTAAACAATATACTCGTTCTTGCAAACCTTGTCGTTTTTTAGCTAATGCATATCCTTGTGCCATGGAAAGTCCCTGCCCGAGAGATCCGGTTGTAGCGTCGATATACGCTAACCTGTGGCGCTCCGGATGCCCCTGCAGGGGGCTTTCAATCTGTCTTAATGTGTTTAGTAGCTTAGGGTTTAGAAGACCGCGTTCTGCCAATGTCGCATATAGGGCAGGGGCAGCATGTCCTTTGGAAAGAATAAACACATCTCTTTTTTTTACGTCAGGTGTGGGCTTCGGTTTCCCAAGATTCATTATTTGAAAATAAAGTGCTGTAAGCAATTCAGTGCAGGAAAATGACGAACCCACGTGCCCGGATTGTGCTTTATAGATTGATTCAACAATATGCAAGCGTATACGTGCTGCCGTGCGTTCGAGATCTCCATTTTTTAGTGGTCTCTTGCTTTTACTTTCCATATATTTATTTCATGTATGCCTTTTGCACTCTCTGCCTGAGCAACCCAGTTATAATATGCGTTATGCTGACAAACGCATCTTCGGCATGGAGATTGTTGTCGTTTTTTCCAATCTGTCCGGGGAAACGTGATGTTCCAGGAATAACAATGTTTATTTTTGCTATTCCTGAAGCTTTGCCTCCATCTCCTCTGCTAATACAAGCGGTGTAGACACCCAAAGAATTAGCATATTCAAAAGCACTCAGAACGTTTGCGGAGTTCCCACTGCCGGAAAATGCGATAATGAGATCGTTCTTGTCCATTATGTCTCTTATTTGTTCGACAAAAACATTTCGGTAACCGTGGTCGTTTGCAGCTGCTGTGAGCATACTGCTGTCTGCGCATAAACTGCATACTTTAAGCCGGGGGATGTTGAATGTCTCAGATTTATCGTCGGAAACAAACGGATGGAACCCCCAATCAGCTACCAAATTTCCGACCAGGCCCGCTCCGCCGCCATTACCGCAAGTGTATACCGTACCTCGTTTTTCATATGTTTTCCATATCTCATCCGTCAATTCCAAAATCTGCCGGATAAAAATTTCATTTAACATTTCCTTCCTTACCGCCACGCTCTCGTTCCAGTATAATTTTATTATGTCTGTTTCGTTCATATATCTTTTTTATTATTAATATATCTATAGAGCATATCTTTGCCAAAATAATATAGAAATATATTATAAGGGTAATGATGCAGTGGCGCTATGTTGAGCAGCACCAAGCTGGACAAAATCCGCACTTTTTTCAAATCATAATTATTGTCGATCAGGAATTTTTCAAAGATATTTTTAAACTCCAAAAGATTGTTTTTCAATAGATAATTGTAATAAACGTTTCCGTTCTCTTGTCTGACGGCAAAACCCTCTTGCCTCACAACCTCATTTGATATAAGGAGGGCATGGTGAAGCTTGGCGAAGTCATAATAGATATCGCCGTAATTGAGCAGGCCCCCAAAATCATGCCGCCAATCGATCAAGATGAATTTATCGTCATGCACCAAAATGTTTTCCGGCTGCAAATCTCCATGGAAAAGGACGGGGACGCCGTGTGTCATCTTTTTCCAGTCTATTTTGTCGAGCAGGGAACTGAGGCTTGGTATTTTTATGCCATTTATCGTGTCCGTTTTATCTTTTATTCCGGTTTCTTCATAAAACTTTTTCAATCGCTCCATCGTTTTATCAAAGTAAAATTTTTTGACGGTGCTGTTAAACTCATTTTTTTGACTCGCGTTCAACTCAATTTTTTTCCAAAGCTTAGATTGGCAGAACTTAAGGAAATTATCAAAAACCGAATTTTTATATACTTTGTTTAAAGTCAGAGCTTGGATGTATTTATAAGAATAAAAATTTTCAGCGTGTCGCTCTAATTTTGGCACAATGCCTTTTAAAAGGTTGGCGCGGTAAAGCCGGTTTTTTATGATTTTCGCGTCAGTGAAGTATTTTATAACCTGATCATTTTCAAAATACAAAAATTCGCCGGGTTTGACCAAGAAATTTGACTCGCTGAAGTATTGGTTGGTTTTGTAATAGTTGGCATCATTGCCTGTGTCAAACCAAGTGAAAGATTGGGTGTATAAGGGTTTGTCTATCAGTTCTTCCAGACCATCCATCACATGCACTTCGCCCTGCACTCTCTCGTGTTGCTTATCAAAACCTCGCCAAAAAGCTTTGAAGTCTAATACCCCGGCCATGCCTATGAAAGCATTGTTCAGAATATTTTTTGGGTCGTCGCAGCGTTTTAAGAGTTCGGTCATGGTCACCTTAATATAAAAAGCTTTGACGAGACCGTTGTATACGCCGGCGATACAATAGTCTTGCGGGTCATCCGCTCTGGCCACGCCTAGCCAGTTTCTGTTCGGTTCCGGCACTGTCTCTAAAACGATGGTATCGGCTGAAGTAAAAATAAAAGGGCACTGCAGATGCTTGCTGCAATAATGAAGTGAATGTCCGGCTCCGCTGCCCTCACCCTCGTATTTGTCCACCTCTACTAAAGTTATTTTCCTGTCAGGGAAAGCCATCTTGACGAAATCTCTGACCAACTTCGCGTTATAACCAATAGCAATGACTATTTCTATATGTTTAGGGAACTTATCTATTATATGGCGTAGAGTAGATTTATCACCAACCGGCAAAAGAGCCTTATTGAAATCTTTGGCATACGAGAGTCTCGTGCCTTTACCGGCGGCCATTATACAAACTTTGTAATTCATTATAGTTGTATGTTTAAAGTCTTGATATTTTCTAACATTACGTTTAATGGAGGTTCTTGACCCGTATAAATCCTGAATTGTTCCGCGGCTTGATATAAAGCCATCTTAAACCCCGGAATAACTGTCTTTCCTAATGCTTTAGCTTTAGACATAAACATAGTTTCGGGCGGATAAATGACGACATCCATTATGGCATGATAATCGTTTAAAAATTTTTCTGGGATAATCATCTCTTCATGAAGCGGGCTCATGCCAACCGAAGTGGCATTGACCAATAGATCGACTTTCAAATCAGCTTTTTTATCATAAGGATGATACTCTAAATTTAACTCCTCGGCAACTTTTCTGCCTTTGTTCTCGTCACGATTTGTCAAAAAAATTTTACTAACTCTGTTTTCTTTTAAGGCTGCGATAATGGCTCTGGATACTCCGCCTGCGCCGATAACCAATACCTTTTTCGTTTGAACATCATAAAACTCCGCGATAACTTTTTTAGCACCCACAAAATCCGTATTGTATCCAGACAAAACTCCTCCATCATTAACAATGGTGTTAATTGCACCGATTTCTTTGGCTATTGGATCTATATAGTCTAAATAAGACATAACTTTAGTTTTGTGTGGCATAGAAACGCCACAGCCTCTAATATTAAAAGCCCGGATTCCTTTTATAGAATTTTCCAATTCATTTTCTAGGACTTTAAATGGTTTGTATATAAAATTCAAAGATAAGGCTTTAAAACTAGCATTAAAAATATTGCTACCAAAATTTCCCGGGCGTTCTGCAATTGAAATACAGACTTGTGTATCTTTGCTTATTTTCATAAAAATCAATTATTTCTTTTTGCGTTTGATAGTTTTTATATCAAGTGGCTCAAAGAACTTTTCAATAATATGCCAGCAGGCTTCAGCGACGGCTCCCTCACCGCTTCTGGATTCGGTCACATAGTCAGCATGTTTTTTAGTCAAATAAAAAGCGTTGATTGGAGCAATACTGTAAGCTACATGGCTAAAAACTTGGGTGTCAAAAATGCCGTCGCCCATAAATACGCATTTTTTTAAATCAAAATTTTTTTGAAGCCAAGTTAATCTGTCCTCCTCGGATACCAAATGCAGGACCAGCCCCATATCCTCCTGAATTCTTTTTTGGGTTATATCAAAACCTCTTTTGTCTGCAGTTATTGTATGTATGTCCAAATATGGCCTGATGAGCTTTATGCCATCGGCATCATGAGCACCAAAAATTTTAGCGAATTTGCCGTCTGCCGTGTATAAAAATTGGCCAGTGGTAAAAACGCCGTCAATATCCAAAATAAAATCTGTTATTTTCTTGGGCTTTTTCATAAGGTTCTTTTAACGGTCTACATACTACCACAGATATTCAAAAAGGAAATGATTTAACCGGTCTCTTTTTACGTATTCAACTGATTTTTGGATGCTTTGTTGAATAGAATAATAGACATTATTGTTCCTGAAAACCGAGTGATGACTCGGGCTATAACAAGACCTAATAGTCCCCACCAATATATGCCGACAAACAGCAAGGTTATTTTTATAATGTACCCGAGAATGCTACCTATATATTGTTCCTTAATTTTTTTCTTGGCTGTTAAATATGTATCGGACGGAATGGAAACAATAAACAAGAGAGATATAGAAAATATTTGAGAGTAAAATATTGAATCGGTATATTTTGGGAAAAAGGCGTGGAAGATATAGGGAGCTGCTATTATGTATGCTCCTATTATTATGACACCGCCAATAAAAAGAAGCATCATTTTATTTTTCATTCCGGCGCGTATATCGCTGTCTTTTGATATGGCGAATTTGGGGAAAATTAGATTGCCTAGATTGGCTATCGGCCCCTTGATCTGATTCGGTATAGCTGTTGCGAAATTATAGATAGCTAACTGGGCCGGACCTATATAATGAAATATCAGAATCTGGTCTATGTTTTCTAATAATCCACTAAGTATGCCTATAAGGCTCAAATGTTTGCTGTAACTCATTATTTTGCGGTCAACTTGCTTGTTTGGTTTGTATATACTCACTATTCTCCAGTAGAGGATTACACCTATAAGTGTGTTTGAAACTATAAAAGCAGTGACTAGCCAAACTGGATTGCTTGTAATAAGCATTGTCGCAAATATGCAGGCATACGGAAAAAGGTTTCCGATAATATCAAAATAAATTGAAAGCCGGCGAAAATCCCTTTTTGCTGATAAATAGGCGTTATAAAGATTTGTACTGGCAAGAAATGGCCACAAGCATCCTATAATAAGGAGGGAAATGCCAAGTGATGAGTTTCCGTTTGCGAAATAATAAACGGCCGAACCTGTGGACAAAAGAAAAAACAAGGCAGACCATTTTATATTTTGCCAAAATGCATAATGCATTGTACCTTCAAAGCCTCGGCTTACCGATTGGATGACTGCCACACCGATCCCTGTGAGAGTGAACGTTTTCAAAACACCCGCTATAGAGAGAATGTATTTATATTGTCCATAAGCTTCTTTTGATACAAAATGGGCGAAGGCAATAGCCATAAGGAATGCGGAAGCAGCAAGAACTGTCTGGCTTAAAATTGACCAAAAACTTCCCTTGGCGACATAAACCATATCTGTTTTAAGGTATTCACCGAGCTTTTTCAGAATGGAAACAATCAATTGTTTAATTTTTCCCATAATTACTCAGATAATAACACAGAACCTAATCTTAATTGAAATGAATTAAGGTGTAAGAATTTTCGTTTGGAAAAGCAAAATTGCCGAATATGGGGATCAAACGTTGTCTCCATTTTGGCAGGTGGAAAGAAGGGGTAATCTCAATTGTCGGATGAGCACACAGAAGCTCTGATTTTGAAGCAAATTTTTCTACCTTTTTTACTTGTCTCTCAAAAGTGGGGACCCCTACTTGGGATAATAGAATTCTAAAAAGCTTGTATACTATTTTGTGGCTCGGTAAAACTTCATCAATATCTCTCAAATCCAAATCAACTCTACAATCGTAGTCTTTTTCTCCAAGGGCTAATTTTTTGTAATGTTCTACTTGTATTGGTTTGCAATTTAGAATATGGACAGTTCCGTCATAAACAGTATATTTGAGCATAAATGTGGTGAAGTCATCCAATTCTTGTTTGAAAACTTCTTTATATTCCGGATTTTTCACGAGCCATTTTGAAATATCAGTATATTTTGCCCCATGCCAGCCGAACTCCCCGTTCCAGACAACTCCCCGGTCATTTCCTTCTTTGCTGAATCTAGATGCAACTTCAGGTGGCGCGAATTTCATACCTTCTTTTTCCAAAAATGGCCTGGCTTTTTCACAAATCCAAAGGTCTTCAGGATGAAGCTTCCCGCCTATTCTATCGTAGTTTTTACCAATCCACTCTAAAAGACGCTTGCTCCTAAGACTGAATCCTCCATTGCCGCCAATTGGTGGAGAAGATGGATGATGCCAAGAAGATCCGATGTAGTCGTATTCCAAGAATTCATCCGTCCAAGCAGAAGGGTTTAATATAAAACCATCGTGCTGGAATATGAGAGCATAATCTGTCTCCACATATTTCCATAATTCTTTTATGCAAAATTCCGAGTATTCTATTGTTGATTTTATTTTTGGAATCTTGGCTACTCTTGGATCGCTATCGGGAATCGATGAGAGGAATTTAACGGTGCCAAAAGAAAAATTGTTTTGACAAATGTCTGCTGCTATTTTTAATCTAAACAAATCTATGCAATCAATGCCTATGAGCGTCACATTTGGTAGTTCTTTTTTGTTCACTTTTTCCATACATTAAAAAATAATAACAGAAATGTTTATTTTTTTAAAGGCTACGCATCGAGTGGGCTGGGCTTTGATATTTGCAGTTAATTTAGTAGTATATACGGTATGTCAAACAATCAGATTCGCTATGTCATATTGGCCGGGCTTTTTGCCATACCTTTCGTGCCGCTTATTGTCAGCTCATCATTATTTTTCCCCTTTATCACCGGCAAGGCTTTCTTTTTCAGGTTTATCGTTGAAATAATTTTTGCTTGTTATCTGGTGCTGGCTATAAGGGAACAATCTTACAGACCCAGATTTTCTTGGATACTCGGTGCCTTGCTCACGTTTTTGGTGGTCATGGGTGTGGCTGACTTTTTTGCTGTAAATCCTTTCAAAGCTTTTTGGAGCAATTATGAGAGAATGGAGGGTTATATAACTCTGCTCCACCTCGGCGCTTATTTTTTGGTTTTGGGTTCTGTTTTAAAGACTCAAGAAATATGGAACAAACTTTTGGCCACCAGCATCGGAGCTTCCGCTATCATGGCCATTTATTCTTTCTTCCAATTGGCCGGCAAAATCACCATTAATCAGGGTGGGGTAAGGGCCGATGGTACTCTGGGCAACGCCTCTTACCTCGGTATTTACATGGTTTTCCATATCTTTATTGCGGCCCTGCTTTTCGCCCGTTTCAGGGCCAATTGGCAAAGGGTGCTCATTGGTATTGTCGCTCTAATGGACCTCGTGGTGCTCTATTTTACGGCTACCAGGGGGGCAATTTTGGGTCTTATCGGAGGCGCCTTCATTGCCTTTTTGTTCCTGGCCTTCAAATCTGAAAAAGGCAGTAAAATAAGGAAAATTGCCATAGCTGGTGTCTTGGGGCTCATTGTTTTCGTGGGCTTATTTATTGCTCTTAAAAACACTTCTTTTGTTAAAAAGAGTCCTGTGCTTGGCCGATTTTCCTCCCTTTCATTTTCTGAAATAAAAACCCAGGGTAGATTTTTCGTCTGGCCTATGGCCATCAAAGGATTTATTGAGAAACCGATTTTGGGTTGGGGGCAAGAAGGTTTCAATTTCGTCTTTAACAAATATTATGACCCGCGCATGTACAATCAGGAACCGTGGTTTGATAGGGCACACAGCACCCCACTGGATTGGCTTATCGCTGGCGGGGCACTGGGTCTGCTTTCCTACATATCTATATTTTTGGCTCTGCTTTTTTATATCTTTAAATCTAAAAACGAAAATTTGTCCAAGAATGAAAAAGCTGTAATGCTCGGACTGATTTCGGCTTACGTCTTCAACAACCTTTTCGTTTTTGACCAGATAAGCAGTTATATTTTGTTTTTCACTGTCATTGCTTATATGCACTCTCATGCTCCGGAGACACCAATGTTATGGTGGGATAAAATTTCAGCCAGAGTTTCAAAAATGTTTGAAAGCGAAAAATCAAGACCTGTTGTTGAAGCTCTGATACTGATTTTCACAATATTTGTTATTTATTTCGTTATCTATGCGCCCTGGAAACAAAACAAAGATTTGCTGGTTGTTTTAAAATTGAACAATGACGGAAAGGTGGGAACCATTGAAGATTATGCCAAGCCATTTAACGGTGGTATGGGATTTTCGGAAAGTTTGGAGCACGTGTCCCAGACTGCTATAAGTGTGGCAGCAAACCCGAATGCTCCGCCTGAATTAAAACAAAAATTATTTGATACGGTAGACAAGGCTTTCGTAAAACAATTGGAAAGAGCTCCCAGCGATACTCGGTACAGACTTTTCTACGGACTTTTCCTTTCCCGATTTGGTTGGTATGGCCGGGCGGTAGAGCAATTGCAGGAGGCCAAAAAGTTTTCTCCAAATAAACAACAAGTATATTTTGAATTGGTGAGCAACCTGCTTCTTGATAATAAAGTTGCCGAGGCTGTGCAGGCGGCCAAGACCGCTCACGAGTTGGAACCTACGTATGAAGAAGCCAAGATTGTTTATGGTTTAACATTGCTCGCTTCGGGCGACACATCTCTTGCAACAGAAATTTTGAAGGACGTACCGGAATCAAGAATAATTTTTGATGATAGATACATAAGTGTTCTTTTGGTAAACAAACAATTCAATCAAATAATCGAAGTGGTTAAGAGGAGAATCCAGCTTGACCCAACCAATCTTCAGCACAGGATTACTCTTACTGCCGCCTATTTGCAGGCCGATAGAAGATTGGAAGCCGTCCAAACTCTGGAAGAACTCATCAAAATAGAGCCTTCTTTTAAGGAAAAGGGAGACTACTATATAAACGAGATAAAGGCGGGCCGAAACCCCTAATCCACAGGTACTCTTGCGCAAAAGCCTAGATTATGATATACTTGTGGGGTGAGTGCGGGAAAGCAATTTTCAGCACAAATGAATGTCTGCGAAAGCGCCACCGAAAGGTGGCATTTTCGTTTATATAACCTCATCCCCGGCCCTTCCCCTAGAAGCAGGGGAAGGGAGAGGGACTTCAGAATTATCACTATGTGAGATATGTTTCCCCTCTCCTGCATCTAGGAGAGGGGTAAGGGGTGAGGTTTGTATAATTTTTTTAAAAAATGAGCTATCATATTAGTGTGTCGTGGCGTGACCGGCGGTTCGCACTCACATAGACATTTGTTTTGGAGATAGCTTCCGCCGGTCGCGCGACGACATGTAAAAAATCAAACGAAGAGTTTGATTTTTTAATTTTGAAATTTAAAAATTTATATATTATTTAAAAATTTTAAATTTAAAATTGCAAAAACTTTTTAAAAAAGTTTTTGAGTTATCCACACATTTTTGTAAAAAATCATTTACTTAAAATTTTTTTAGAGCGATAATTGTATCAGGTCGAACGTTCCAAAAAATTTTTCGTCAATTGATAAAAAAATTTAAGGAACAAGCGCGCTTAAAAATAATCTCATTCCAATTTCGTTTTCGCGGAAGAGGAATACAAATAAAATGGCAGCAAAGAAAAAGAAAGCAACAAAGAAGAAAAGAGCATAGTTCTTTTCCCACTTAACAAAGATTCCGCCTCTCGGCGGAGTTTTTGTTTTTTTATATTTTTACCTCACCCCTCTCCTAGATTAGGAGAGGGGAACCACCGTTGATTCAGTGATAATTCTTGTGTTTTTTCTTTTTTCCCTCCCCTTAAGCAAGGGGAGGGGAGGGTGGGGTTTTGTGTTATAATAGCCCCATATATGTCATTTTTGAACAAATTATTTGGAGACCAAAATAAGCGTTATGTAAAGGAAATACAGCCTTTAATACCTCAAATAAACAGTTTTGAAGAAACTGTTTCTAAATTGTCAGATGATGAACTGAAAAACAAAACAGCTGAATTCAAAAAAAGATTGGCCGGCAAGGAAACACTTGAAGATATTTTGCCTGAAGCTTTTGCTTGCGTACGTGAAGCGGCCAAGAGAACTTTGGGCGAAAGACATTTTGATGTTCAACTTTTGGGCGGTGTGGTGATGCATCGTGGCGGTATCGCTGAGATGCGCACCGGAGAAGGTAAAACTTTGGTGGCCACTCTGCCTGTATATCTCAACGCGCTTTCGGGTGATGGGGTGCACGTGGTGACCGTCAACGATTATCTTTCCCGCCGTGATACAGCTTGGATGGGACAAGTTTATAATGCACTTGGACTCCGGGTTGGTGTCATTGCCCATGAATCATCTTTTATATACGACCCGGAAGTTAAAAATCCGAAATCCGAAATCCGAAATTCTAAACAAATTCAAAATTCAAAATCTGAAAAAGTTTCGGATTTCGATATTCGTGCTTCGAATTTGGACCGAGAGAGGGACGAACGAGGTTCTTTTCATATTGTGCATGAATTTTTGAAGCCTTGCAGTAGGGTGGAAGCCTATGAGGCCGATATTACTTATGGTACCAACAGCGAATTTGGTTTTGATTATTTGCGCGACAACCTCGAATATCAATATGACAAGGTCAGACAAAAAAGACACAACTTTGCCGTGGTTGATGAAATAGACTCTATTTTAATTGATGAAGCCCGCACCCCGCTTATTATTTCGGCGCCGGCGGCTGACTCTGATTCTTTGTATAAAAAGTTTGCGGATGTGGCCGAAAAACTAAAAGAAAAAGAGCATTATGAGGTGGATGAAAAAATGCACGCGGTACTTTTAACCGATGAGGGCATTAGCCGCGCCGAGGAAATTTTGGGTTTGCAAAATATTTATGCCGAAGGCGGTATAAAATTGGTTCACCACTTGGAGACTGCCACCAAGGCCAAAGCTCTGTATCACAAGGACAAAGATTATGTGGTTAAAAATGACGAAGTGATTATCGTCGACCCTTATACCGGCAGGCTCCAACCGGGTCGGCGCTGGTCGGAGGGCTTACATCAGGCCATCGAAGCCAAAGAAAATGTAAGTGTCCAAAAAGAGAGCCGTACCTTCGCCTCTGTCACATACCAAAATTATTTCAGAATGTACAAAAAACTTTCTGGTATGACTGGTACCGCTACCACTTCGGCCGAGGAATTTTACAAAGTTTACGGCCTTAACACTGTTGCCATACCGACCAACAAACCATCAGGCAGAGTTGACCGGGACGATCTTATTTTCCAAACCGAAAACGGCAAACTTTTGGCGATTGCTAGGAAAGTGAAAGAACTTCAAAAAAGCGGCCAGCCGGTACTCATAGGTACCATCTCCATTGAAAAAAATGAATTGCTCGGAGAATATCTGAAAAGAGAAGGTGTGAGTTTTGAAATGTTGAATGCTAAAAACCATGAGAGGGAAGGAGAGATTATTGCTCAAGCGGGCAGGGCGGCGGTGGTGACAGTGGCGACTAATATGGCTGGCCGAGGAGTGGACATTAAACTTGGTGGAGCGCCTTTTAATAAAGAAGCTTATGAAAAAGTTAAAGGTTTGGGCGGTCTTTTCGTTTTGGGTACCGAGCGTCATGATGCCAGACGCATAGACAATCAGCTCCGTGGCCGGTCCGGCCGTCAGGGTGACTCGGGAGAAACTCAATTTTTTGTTTCTATGGAAGACCATATCATGAGAGTTTTTGCCGCTGATACTGTCAAAAATATGATGGGTAGGCTCGGTATTCCAGAAGACGAAGCCATCCAAAACAAACTTATCACCCGGTCGCTTGAAAGCGCTCAGGAAAAAATAGAAGGCCTCAATTTTGATGCCCGTAAGCACGTCCTGGAATATGACGATGTTTTGAATTTCCAAAGGAAGACTTTTTACGAGCGACGCAGAAGTATTTTGGCCGGAGACGAGAAAACCGTTTTGGATTATCTGGATAAAATTTCAGAAAACGCTTTACCTGAAATAAAAGAAGCTGTTTCCAAAAAAAGAACGGAACTAGGAGAGGAAAACTTCATAAAAGCTTTCAGAGAATTGTGTTTGCAAACTTTTGATATGTTTTGGGTGGAACATTTGGAGATGATGGATTATTTGCGCGGCTCGGTCAATTTACGCGCTTATGGCCAAAGAGATCCGCTCGTTGAGTACAAAAAGGAAGGGTTGAAACTCTTTAAAGAAATGGAAGAGTCTATTGAGAATGCCATACTGGGGACAATAACCAAAGTTAACGAAGCGGCTGTGAATTTGTCGGCCCAAAGGGATGTAGAAAATCAAGCACTCAAAATTACAGGTGTGACTGATGTCACGCCTGTCTCCGCTAAAGCTACGGACGGGCAAGGCAAAAACATCGGCAGAAATGACCCGTGCTGGTGTGGTTCGGGTAAAAAGTTTAAGAAGTGCCACGGGGCATAAAATTTTTGTTATAATCAACCAATGATTGAATATTTGGTGCATTTTTTGCAAGTTTATATTTTGCCGTGGGGAGCTCTGGGAGTTTTCGTGGCGTCAGTGATTGAAGAGGTGATAGCCCCTATACCTTCGGCTTTGGTTATGACTATGTCCGGCTTTCTCTTTGTGGCCGGCCCGATTTCTTGGAATGTCGTTTATTCTCTTATTTTTAAAGTGGCTATACCGGCCGCTTTGGGAGTGACTCTG
>Ga0208375_1002895_pt1 | contig 15369 bp, 16 predicted proteins | sample RifOxyD1_FD_184038 | JGI IMG/M metagenome (GOLD analysis project Ga0208375, IMG submission 184038) | Soil microbial communities from Rifle, Colorado - Rifle Oxygen_injection D1 (SPAdes) | ecosystem: Environmental > Terrestrial > Deep subsurface > Rock core/Sediment | place: Rifle, Colorado... | reverse complement strand
TCTTGAAAAAAAGTTCGTTACAAAAGGTTACCTTTTTGGTCTATTTGTTTGCAACGAGGAGCTCGGGGTTTGATTCACTTTATCTTCGTAAGAAGTAAAGTTGCCAAAATTTCTTTAGAAATTTTTAGCACCCGCAGGTCCATAATTTTATAAAGATAAAATACTAAGAAATAATATGAGAATAAAACCAAAAACAAAATTAGGTAAATGGTCTGTATATCTAAACACATTTTTCCTAATAGCAATTATTATTTCTATTATTTTAGTCAAAGTTCTTGGAATACTTAATTTTGGTGACCATTGGTGGGATGTTACTGTTCCTATTGTTTTCCTTTCATCTATCGTAGGTTTTATCTTAGGGATAATAGCTATAAGAAAAAAAGATAATTCGTTTTTAGTTTACGCATCAGTTGTCGTAGGTTTACTTACAATTCTTTTTATTCCTTTGCATAGTTTATTTATTAATGATTAATAGGTTGATAAAAAGTGCTCATTAGAAAAGTTACATTTATGATAATACTCTTTGCAATGAACAGGTCTGGGTATCCTCGCTCACTTCTACTCATCACCTCACTCGATATATAAATATTAATTTTGTCTCGTGAAGTTCTTCGGCTCGGCTCTTTAATTTGCTAAATCTTTTAGATTTAGCTATACTATGAAAAATTAATTGCCTTTGGACAAATTAATTTTTCTGATAACTATTCTTGAAATAAAATAAATCTAATAATCCCATTTAATTGATGCATAAGTTTGGCAAAGTATGACAAATTAGCAAAAGAAAATAATCATGTTTCTCAAATAAACGCCCAAATAAGTCTGGCAAGGTATGACGAGTTAGCAAAATATTAAGATATCTATAAAATTATTTCCCATACTTTCTTAAAATATCATCAATTATTTTTGTTGTTGAATAATCTTCTTCCAAAGGAAAAGTTTTATATCTTCCTTTCCAGCTTTCAACTAATTTTCTTTCTTCATTAATTCTATCATCAATAAAACTTCCACCTTTAACATGACAATCTGGTTTTATTCTTTTGAGTATTTCTAGAGGTTTATCCTCGCCAAAGATTATTACATAATCAACACAAGATAACGATGCAAGCATATATGCTCTTTCAGTTTCATTGACAATCGGGCGATTTTCTCCTTTATTTCTTTTAATTGATGAGTCACTATTTAATAAAACAATTAAACAATCTCCTTCTGCTTTTGCTTTTTCAAGAAGATGAATATGCGCTGCATGAAGAATATCAAAACTGCCGTTTGTTGTAACAATTGTTTCTCCTACAGATTTTAATTTATTGCAAATTTGTTCAATTCGTTCAGGAGTTTTTATTTTGTTGTTTATAATGTCCATACCTGCAGAAAAATTAGTTTGTTTTTAAGGATTGTTGTGAATATTAATGAGTATGTAAGACTGGGAGTAATAAAAAGAAAACTATTTATAGAAATATAAATTATTATTTTAGTGAGGTATATATTTTTAGATGAAAGTGGTGAATTAGGATTTAAAGATAAATCCAGCAAGTTTTTTGTTATATCTTTATTGTCTTGTGACGAGGAGGAAATTTATGCCTTAAGAAGAATAATAAAGAAAGTAAGAGAAAAAATAATAAAAAAGAAAATTAAAAAATATCCTGAAATAAAAGGAAATAATAGCTCGGACAAAATCAGAAAAGAGGTTTTAGAAAGATTTATGAAAACAAATTCCGAAATTTTTGTGATTATTTTAGATAAATCAAAAGTTTATGAATATTTGAAAGAAAAAAAACATAAACTTTACAATTACTTATCCAATTTAATAATTAATGAATGTTCCTTAGAGAATAGTTCAATATGTTTGATTGTAGACAAATCAAAATCAAATCGCTCCTTAAGAGAAGATTTTGATAACTATATAAGAAAAAATTTAAATGAAAAGAACCAATTATGTGCATTATCAATAAAGCATGAAAATTCTCAAAATGAATCTTGTCTTCAAGTTTTGGATTTTATTTCATGGGCAATTTTTAGAAACTATGAACATAAAGATGCTAGCTTTATGAATATAATAAAAGATAAAATAGTAACAAGAAAAGAAGTTTTTGAGCATTTATCCGGACCCTAGAGATTAAGACAAGGTGCACCATTCCGGTACACAAACCTCTCTAGGACTTACCCAGATAAAATATATAATAAATATCTCTTTTTAAATTTTGTTGTTTTCTGGTAGAAGTGCATTTTTTATCTTTTTTGAGAGGGTTGAAAAATAATTAAGGAATTATTAATTATCTCCCTAAATCTATCAAAAAAAGTCTAAAAGCATTTTCTTTTTTAACCAGAGATTCAATTTCTTCTCCAACTTGGCATTTAATAATTGCCGGGCCCAACTTGAAATAATTAATAGAGGAAAATTTTTCATATAATCCTTTCATTTTTATTAGTTCAACAAGCTGGGTTTTGTCTAAAGGATAAATAATTTTATCATATCTTTTAATAGAACATTTTTTATTAGTTCCAAATAAAACATCAGTATTCTTTTCTTGCGCCAATTTAATTATACTCACTTTTAAAAATTCAATTTTAGTGTCTATTTCGTTTTTTAATTTTTGAAGTTTGTCATATTCATCAATTAAATGGTTGTCATTTGGCATTTTTATAGTTAAAAATAAAGACCCTGTTTAGTTTGTCTTCTGAAATTGTTTCTGTTAATCTCTGCTTTACTTCTTGTTCATTTTTTCCAGATGCAATTATAACATCATTTAAAACAGCAAACCACCCCGAGTTGACATTTAATTCAGACAATCTTTTTCTTATTTTTCTTGCATTTGACTTGCCTAATTCTTGATTATACACTATAATTAAATTAGGATCTTTTTTTAATAACTTATCTATATCCATTTCATGTTCAAAACGATTTTTTTCATTCTTAAGATAGAATTTTAAGAGTTCTTCATATGATTCTTCTTTTTCAATTAATGGCTGGTCTAATGAACTAATTACTCCAAATTTATTTTTTGCTTTAATAAAATCCCCCATAATAACATTCTTCATACCTCCACCCATGTTTATATTAAACCCTTGAAGAATTCCTGAATAAATTATTTTGTTTTTAAAGGGTAAAAGCACTGCATTTGAATAATAAGGTTCAAATGGAATAACATCTTGAATTTCATCATGTAATCCAATAACTTCATATGCTTTTGGGTTTTTGCCTGAAAGGAATATAGTCTGATTAGAATTTGAAAATATAAAAAATTCTTCCTTCACAAAATTTTTCCATCCCTTGATTATATCTAATTCTATTTCACTAAAATTTAAGGGATTTTCTTTAATAAAAGAATCAATAAGCTCTGGATGAGAAAAAAGTTTATCTTCAAGTTTTCCCATATCTTCAATATTTTTACCATGAAAATCAGGAGAATTTGAATTTCTTATTACTACATACCTTTCGTTTGCATAATATAAAAGCCCCCAATGTAGTTTATAGACTAATTCAACATCTTCTTTAGACAACTTCATATTGGTTTATCCTCATTATTGTATTAATAAATTGTGTTTTTAAGGATTGTTGTGAAGTTGGAAGGTAACGAGACTTTTAAACTAAAGGAATAGTTTCTCCAATATTCCTTTTATATAATTCATTCTTTAAAGTCGATGATATTCTAATTGACCTTTTTTCATGATGTTTTTCTGAAAATTCATCAATTTGGGATTTAGTAAGCTTTTGTAATTGTACTGGCTTATTATTATAATCAAGTCTAATGATATATAACAAGTCTGAATTAAACTTTTTATCTTTATCAAATTCGGTATTAAAACAATCAGGTATGCCTTTCTTTTTTCCCGAACCCTTAACTTCAATTTTTTTTCTTTCACCATTAATTTCGGCAATTATATCGCAATCCAGACAATCTGGAGAAGATTTATCTGTTGTAACTCTCTTAATAAGTTTATATCCTTTTTCTTCTAAATATTTAATCATAAATTCAACTGCCATATCAGATTTAATTTTATTTGTATCCATTTTGTATATTATATTTATTTAAAATAAATTTTTTGCCTATCCAATATTTTTTGTAAAAACATTTATTGTTCCTTTTGAACATTCATTCTTTAATTCTCCATTATTCTTTCCTGGTTTAAAAACGAGAATTTGCTCACAACTACAACCATAAATAATTTGTGCCCCTATTGTATTTGGGCATTTATCTTCGGAATCAGGAATCCCGTCATCATCTTCGTCTAATAAACTTAATAGACTTACATAATAAGTATGTTGCCCATTTGTAGTGTGTAGTCCAGTCATGTATAAGATGGTGTTATTATATATCCTTGGTTCTTCTCCAACTATTCCAGTATTATACTCTTTTTCATTTATGAAGTCATAATAAAACAAAACATAATCACTACTATTCCATCCAGACCAAACTGCATAATTGCCAAATAAGGCATTTTCAGTCATTTCTGAATTAAGAGAAGTATCTATTCTCTTTAATGGTGAACCATTTGTATCTGTTAAATAAATTCCATATCCCCAACTATTTAAATTTTGTTTATTTAATAAAATTTTGTCTTTATTTATATCAAAGTTTAGAAAGCCATAGTTATCATAATCTAAATAATAAACAATCTTTTTTTCTTTAGTTATTGTATTAAATACAGTTAATTCATTTATTTCATTATATTCTCTTGCTATCATATAAAGAACTTGACTCTCTGAGGCATCTATTTTTAAACTTTGAAACCAACTTAAATTTTCATTGACTTCTAGGAAAATATCAACCTGATTATTATAGACATCATATTTTACGAGATTCCCCATACCTCCAGAATGTTCATTTACATTAATAAAATACACAAAACCATTCCTTACAGTAGATGAGCTTTTTCGAGTGAAATGGGCTCATCTGAATAAATAATCGATTTTATAATTTAAGTGAAAGATAATTTTTTCAATATTATTAAAATTATGATTTATGCTACTACAAAAAAGAGCAACTTTGGATAGTTTTATTTATTTGTTTGAGCAGATAAATTATATTTGCTAAATATCTTAATAAAATCTACATAATGTTTTGGCTTAATCATTTCTTTTTCAATCATAAATTTGTTCATGTTTGTAGAAAAGTTTGCAAGAGTAAATTCTTTCCCCATAAATGACTGAAAGAATTTCCAAACATTATAAACAAAACAAGTAAACATAAACAAGAAATATCTAATTAAAGGATTTGTTGATGTTGTATAAATTCTTATATCATCTGTAACCCTAAAAATTGTTTCTATCCCCCATCTTTTCTTATATCTCATCACATAATTTTTAGCAGATTTTAAGTTCAAGTTAGTTGCAAATATCCAATCATATTTTTTTCCTTCATATTTGTGCTGTTTAACCAGCACAAATTTTGATTCTATTTTATAATTTGTTTTATCTCTGGGATATTTGTAAATTCTTTTTATCTCACAAAATTTTCCATCTTTAAGCTTATCAAAATATTTTTTGTACCAGCTTCCTTGTTTTTTCCAAAAGACTATATAATTCACTTCTAATTCTTGAAGTTTCCAAATAACACTCCAGGCAAATCCTCTATCAAATAAAACACATTCAATCTTAATTTTTTCTTTCACCATCTTAATCATATCATAAATATAATCTTCAATATAATCCCCTCTTTTAAGGATTATACCGTCGAGAATATATCTTGCTCCATTATTGCATGTTATAGCAAGTGTAAGATACTTATAGCAATATTTTGCACCTTTTGTTTCATATGTTAAATCATGCAAATATAGATTATTTTCTCCTTTGTTGAGTTTTCCATAAAATGGCTCTTCTGTTGTATCAAAAGAAAGTATAAATTTTCTATTTCTTGAATATATCTTAAGCAAATTCAGGAATTTACTTGCATTCCCCCTGAATGCAAATTCAATTTCATTAATCGTTGAATCAAGTTTCCTATATATTATCTGGCTTTTGCTTATTTCTTCAGTAGATTTGCAGGATTCATTTACAAAAGCAGAATTTAGAGAAGCTTCTATTAATGTACTACTTATGTTATTTATAGTTACAGCATTTTTTCTTTTATACTCATCAAATATTTCATTGCTGAATTTAACTATTATTTCCTCTTTTTTCATTACTTATTAATATTAATAAGTAAAGATTTAAATATTGTGGTGTTGTAGTATATAGATGAAAGCAATTCTAATCATACACGACTTATCGGAATTAGACCATTATCAAAAAGTGCTTTTTAATCGCGCAATTTATGGTTATACTGATAATTCAAACAATGCTGCTTACCAATACAAAAGAAAGGGAATCTTATCACAAATACCTCATTTGAGATTATTAAAGGGGGCTTTAGTAATAAAAAAAGAAGATATGAGCAAAATAAAGCCCATATTAAAGAAGTATAAGGTAAAATATAGTGTTTATGATATTCAAATTAAAGAATCAAAACTTGGCAAGATTTAAAATGTTCATCTACTGTCCTTAGGGATTCTAATTCTGTAGTAAAATTTCCACCATATATAGAAAAAATGACATTTGTTTCTATATTATAAAGATAAATATTGGTAAGTCCATCAGATTTATTATAACCAATTACATTGTCTCCTTCTATATCAAACCATATTAATTCATTCGGAAGTATTGCAATAAGTTCATTTAAATTAGTATCAAATACCTTATAAACTTCCCCCCTTATTAATACTCTATCAGTATTAAAATCATGTATATATCTCCCACTTTGCTCTTGAGGGATTTCACGAATAACATAAGAGGAAGTAAAACTAATTAAGAATAATAACATAAAACTAACGATTAAAAACCCTTTTTGCATATCGAACCAAAGAAACCATATAATATAAACTTATCGTCGTGAGAGTTGTTGGAAACAGGTAGTGAAAAAGAGTAACATAAGAAATCTAAAAAATAATACAAATTCTTATAAAATATATAATAAATATAATTGTATGTCCAAATGTATGCATGATAATTATAAATGTAGAAATTGTCCAAGTAATAATACTTGTAATGCAGAAAGATGGACAATTGATTCAAGTATAATAATTTCAATTCTTAAACAAGAACCAAATCATATACTTCATGAAGATAAATTAAATGAAATAAAAAATAATCAAAAAGGTTTTGTTATGCATATAATCTTAGCAGAAGTTTATAAAGAAATTATTAAATTCATTGAGGAAAAATTAAGACAAGAAATGAATTATTACCATAAATATCAGGAGAATGAATCAAAATTTAAATCAATCTTAGAGATAATAAATAATCTCAAACAAGTTTTGGATGGTTTAGATATTCTAGAATTTGATTTTGAATCATCCAACAAAACAAATGAATTACTTACTCTTCCTGGCTTAAGAATGAAAAGCAGAGATTGTATGATTATAGCAACAGCAGAATCTTATTTGAATACACATTTTTTACATAAAGATGGGGGCATTACTGGAGATGAACAAAATATTAGAGATTTTGGATTCAAGATAAATTTTGTACCTCTTTGAGTAATCCAATTATTTTGTCATATAGTTTATTAAATTGTTCTAAATTATTTAAATGTGGCTTTAAGTTTATAAGTTTATTAAATAAATCTTCTCTTGAAATAAAAGGATTTAATGGATCTGATCTTAATAAATAAACAATTGAAGATACTAATTCAAAAAACATTGGATCATTAATATTTTCACCAACTAAACCTTCAAAATTTTGTATGGTAATATTTTGTTTTTCTGAAAAATCCTCATTAGAAAAATTAAAATGAAAAAAATCATCTGCTAATTCTTTAGAATAAACACCATAAAGATACCAACTAAAATTATAATTTGTTTCTAATCCTAATTCTTGTAAAATATAAACTGCTTTTTGGCTAATAATTCTTTGTTCAAAAGTTTCACTAGCTAAATTAAATTTTCTTATTATATTTTTTGAAATTTTACTTTTGATCATATATATAATATATCGCAGATGTTATTAAATTTATCTATTGAATTAGCTCTTTAATTTTATTTCATTTTTCACGCGCTTATTTCCCAAATGTTTTGACAAAACATTTAAAAAGGGTTCTAGATTACATAAATTATAAAATGGTAATCAGCAAATATTCATATGTAATCTCAAAAAATAATGGAGATTATGCTAAATTCTGATTGGCTATTTTTTAATATAAATATCGTCGATAAAATCGACGAAAAGAATAATCATAAAATAATAGTAAGTTATAGATAGCAATAAAAATTAAGATTAGAAAAATATTAATAAATCAAATATAAATTTATATTCACCCAAAAAGTGAAACTCAGAGAAATCTGATTACAAAAGATTCATCTGAATCTTTAAATCTTAAATTCGCAGGAATTTGAGACAACAAATGAACCTCTTTTCCGACAGGAAACGGGGGGAGTTGAAATTGAATAAATCATGTTCAATTAATGAGACGAGTGAGGAATTTACTTCCACAATCTTGATGATTGATATTAGAAATAAATTAAGTTAAAATTAAGTTAAATCGAAGTTATCAAAATAATAGATTGTGATCCTATAAAGCTGTTAGAAGAATAGCTTGGCTCAGGTTGTGATGAAGGACGTGGCAAGCTGCGAAAAGTTTAGGCGAGCTGCATGCGAGCATTGAACCTAAAATCTCCGAATGTGATTATACATTGCGTAAGCAATTCCGAGAGGAAAACATACCCAGGGAATTGAAACATCTTAGTACCTGGAGGAAAAGAAAACAAATAGTGATGCCCCTAGTAACTGCGAGTAAAAAGGGCAAAGGGCAAACCGAATCTCCTTGTGAAAATAAGGCAGAGATGTGGTGAGGTAAACTTCTAAGTGCAATTATTAAAGTTCTCTGGAAAGAGATACCATAGAGGGTGATAGTCCCGTAGATATGAACATATGAAGTTTCTCAATCGAGTAGTGCTTCCTGAATTGGGAGTATGAATGTGGCAGGATTAACTGCTAACCCTAAATATAAATCTGAGTCCGATAGCGCAATAGTACCGCGAGGGAAAGCTGAAAAGTACTCTTAAAAGAGAGTTAAAAGACTTGAAATCTAACAGTTACAGCTCGTTACTGCCTCATTTATGGGGTTGTAACGTACGTTTCGAAAAATGGGCCAGGGAGTTATTTTATGTGGCAAGACTAATGAAAAGGAGTCATAGCGAAAGCGAGTCTGAAAATGGCGCAAGTCACATAGAGCAGACCCGAAGCCAGATGATCTATTCATGAGCAGGGCGAAGTCTTTAGAAATTGAGATGGAGGCCCGAACCGGTGTTGTGTACATGCACTTGGATGACTTGTGATTAGGGGTGAAAAGCCTATCGAATCTGGCGATGGCTGGTTCCAGTTGAAACATGCCTTAGTATGGCCTTATTTTGCTTGTATGCGAGGTAAAGTACGGATAAAGTTTGCAGAGCCTAACCGCTACGGAACTTTTTCCAACTCAGAATTTGCATACTGTATGAAATAAGAATCGGGGGCAGGGCGTAAGGTCCTGTTCCGAGACCCGAACAAGGGAGACTATAGTTAAGGTCCCAAAATATATATTAAGTGTATCAAAAGGTGTCTTGAACCTGAGACACTAGGGAGGTAGGCTTAGAAGCAGCCATCCTTTAAAGAAAGCGTAATAGCTCACCTATCGAGGTTCGAGGCCCTGAAAATGGACGGGGCTAAATATATTACCGATACTATAGAGGCACTCAGACGAGTGTTCTGGTAAACTGGCGTGGTTTTTGCGCAGAAGCTTCATCTAAAGATGGAGTGGAGCGAAAACCAATGAAAATCCTGGCTGGAGTAGGATCAAATTTTCCTGAGAATGGAAAAGGTCGAAAGAACACGGTTTCCTTGGCAATAATCTTTAACCAAGGGTTAGTCAGCGCCTAAGATGTACCTTAACTGAATACATCGATGGACATCAGGTTAATATTCCTGAACTGACTTTATTTGTTATACTATGGAATTGCTTCCGGATAGGCAGCGTCGTGAAAATGACGTCAAAATAGAAATCTGCGGAGTGTAATGCTAAGATGCAGATGAATGTTTTGGTGAGAACTGCTGGTTCCAGGGGTCATTGAAAAGTTTCATAGGTAGAATAAAATTAGCTGTACCAAGAACCAACACAGGTGTTCTAGCTGAGAAGGCTAAGACCTGAAAGGTATAACTTAGTTAAGGGAATTCGGCATATTGGCCCTGTATCTTCGGTAGAAAGGGTGTCTATTTATGTCTTTGATATTAAAAGGCATATGTAGATCTCAGTAACAAGGACTGCCCGACTGTTTATCAAAAACGTAGCCGAGTGCTAATCTGAAAAGACTTGTATACTCGGTGAGACCTGTCCAGTGGTGGTGTCTGAAACTTCTTTTCAAAGGAGCTAATGCCCATTAAACGGCGGGCCTAACTATGAGGCTCAACAAAGGGTCTCGGTAAACTTGACTATATGCTGGAAATCCTGAATAACTTTTGAGTGAAAATAAAGTTATTTAAGTTGCATCTTACTTATTATTGAAGATAAAAAGTGAAAATGGATACAACGCAAGGACAATCAGCAGGAAAGACTTTTTAGAAAATAAAAAGAATCCTCAGAGACTATACGTCAAGCTAAATTGCTCGCACTAAAGTGCTCGATATAACTAATTTCTCAAATATAAAAACCAATTAACTTACTTAAAATATTAAGCAGAGAATTGTATAAATTTGCAGAAATAAAAAAGATAATATCTTGAGCAAACGAAGTGAGCGAGACAATATTAGAAGATATAGTCCGAACATTATGGTAACATAATGAATTGCTTGAAAATTAATAATAATTTTCGGCACGTTAAAAAATTTAACGTGATTAGAAATAATCAATCGTTGTTGATTAGAAAAATTTAAAAAATGACTTCTAATAAGAAAAGAATGAAAGAGGAGTTTCTTAAATTAATTAAAATTAACAATAGTAACAATTTGCTTAAGGTAGCGTAATACCTTGTCGTCTGAATGGCGACTTGCATGAATGGTTTAATGAGGTAGTCACTGTCCCTAACTAATACCTTCTGAAATCACTGACCGGTGAAAATGCCGGTGACATCAAGTGGGAAGCTAAGACCTTGTGGAACTTTACTGCAGCATGTTGTTGTAATTTTTTAAATGATACCTAGAATAGGTGGGAGCGTCGAACCCGAGCTTAGGCAAAGGGGGAGCAATCTTGTAATACCACTTATCGTTTAGGAAGTTACTTACTCTTTAGAGGACAGCAGCTTGTGGGCAGTTTGGCTGGGGCGGCACCCTGTAGAAAATATATCTACAGGGCACAAAGATAAGCTCATCTAGTGTGGAAATCTAGAGTTGAGTGTAAGAGCAAAAGCTTATCTGACTGTATTTCGAAAAGCAAGAAATGCAGGAGCGAAAGCTGGTTCTAGCGAACCTTCGACAACTTTTAATAGGTTGCGAATGTGACAGAAAAGTTACCCCAAGGATAACAGGCTCGTCGCGCCTGATAGTCCATATTGACGGCGCGGTTTGGTACATCGCTGTCGGCTCTTCCTAACCTGGACGTGCACAAGCGTCCAAGGGTGCTGGAGTTCACATATTAAAAGGGATCGTTAGCTGGGTTAAGAACGTCAACCAATAAAAACCAGCAGATTCATGTGAATATAAAATTATTATAGAGTTTAACACAAACACGGCGTTGCATGTGAGTAATTGCATGAAAAATAAAATCGACTCATATCGGTGAAACCTAAAATATTAGAAAAATAATTAAAAACTAATATCAAGGTAATACCGAGGGAAGACGATAATTATAGATATAATACATTTGCATTATAAAAATATTATATAAAATAAATTAATTATTTGTCCCTGTAGAGACTGAGGGTTTAGCCCGAGAGTCATCTTATATAAGATGGCTAAGACGTCGATCACCTAAATTGCAAATTTAGGTTGAAGGTATAGTCCATACTAATTGAAAAATTAGATAAATATACGTGAGACAGTTTGTATGATATCTACTTGATGTGCTATTGTCTGAGTGGAACAAGTATCTAGTACGAGAGGAACGGTACTTGGATGCCTCTGGTGTATCTGTTGTTATAAAGCAAGCAGAGCAGCTACGCATTGTATGGATAAGTGCTGAAAGCATCTAAGCACGAAGCCAACCGCAAAACGAGACAATTTAGGCCGCAGAAGAAGACTGCGTTAATAGAACTGAAGTGTACGCACGAAGCTCACGCGACGTGTTCAGCTTGCAGTTACTAAAAGCCACAAATGAAGTTTTTCCTCACTCGTCTTATTATTTGTTTAGAAATCCTTCTGGATTTTTAAGCCACAAAAATCTTTTAGAGATTTTTGATGTTTAAAAAAAATATTTTAGAAATCTTTGAAATATTTTCTGCTAATATATCATAACTTTGCCTGGTTTATGCGGGCGTTTATTTGTAATTATTAGATTTATTAGATTTATTATACTTGTCTTAGAATTATTTCTTAATTATTTTTTAACACACACTCTTCAACTTTTCCCAGTGTTCTTCTGCGAGAATATATCCAACGCACTTTTGCGACATGCATCTGCATGGATGCTCTTTATAATCATCATCAAAATCATATCCATAATTATATGAAATTTCTTCACCTTTATTTATATCTCTAATTGCATGAATCCAGATATGTCCGTCTTTAATTTCAAAATCGCAATTTGGCTCGCATGAATGATTCATATATTTTGCATCATTATAAGAAACATTTCCATCAATATCAAATTGCTCATCCAGTTCAAAAATATAAACTGAACCGCAAACATCAGGATTGCTTTTTGCTCTTTCCATCTCCATATCTGATCTTTTATCAGATTCTTCTTTAGTTATTTTTTCACCAAGATATTCTATAATTTTTGTATTTTTTGGAATAAACTTTTTTGCAAATACTCCATTATTATGTATGCTTGAACTTTTTACAACTATGAATTCATGTTCTTTAGATTCTTGTTCTTGCACTAATGTTTGATTTGTCATTTTATAATATTTTTAACATAATCGCTGGTTTTTAATTCTTTGCTCCTTTTGCTTTCACCTGCCTCGCTCGTGTGGGAGAACCAAGTTTCTCCTAACACTACCTCTCCTTTAAATGCTAAATATTTCATATTTAGAGATAACTAGAAAAATTAATTGCTTTCAGCAAATTAATTTTTCTGATAAATACTTAGTGCAAATAAACTAAATCGAATAATTACCTTTCTGTTAATATATAAACAAGGCAAAAGAATGGCAAGATTTCAAGATAAGTTATATAATGAGCGTCAGCGAACATTTATCTCAAAAAATTATTTTCTTCATCTCTCTAATTATTTCAGCATTTTTCTCCTCTTCTTCAAAACATAAACCTTATCATTGTTTCTTACAATTTCTGGAACAGAAATTGTTACATCTTTATTTGTTTTCTTTGCTGTTTGAGCAGGTTTTTCATTTACATAAATGCTTCCTAGTTTAAATTTTAAAACTCCTGTTTTATTGCCTGTAATTAAAATCTCATCTCCAACTTTTACTGATTCTTTTTGCATTTCAATTTCTGCTATTTTAGTTTTTGGAAAAAAATGTCTTACAACTCCAATAAAATGTTTTTCAATTTCTGAATTTGAACCATAAATTCCTGACCATTCTCCTAATTTATTTCCAAGATAATATCCTCCATGCCAAAAACCGCGATTAAAAACACTTGCTAATTCTTTTTCCCATTTGTCAACTTTCTCTTTGGAAAATGTTTTATTAAAATAACTTTCAATTACTTCTTTATATGCTTTCACAACAACATAAACATAATCTGGGCTTCTTCCTCTGCCTTCAATTTTCAAAACACTTGCGCCAGATTTAATTATTTCAGGAATAAATCTTATCGTGCATAAATCTTTTGGGGACATTATATAATTATTATCAACAATTAATTCATCTCCTGTTTCATCATCAATAACTTTATATTTTCTTCTGCATGCTTGCAAACACTCGCCTCTATTTGCAGATTTATTATATTGCGCCAAGCTCATATAGCATTTTCCAGATATTGAAACACACAATGCGCCATGAATAAAAATTTCTACTTTTACTAAATTGCCATTTGGACCATGAATTTTTTGTTTTTTTATTTCATCAGATATTTTTTTTATTTGATTGAGATTTAATTCACGCGCAAGAACAACTACATCAGCAAATTTAGAATAAAATTTCACAGCTTCAATGTTTGAAATATTTGCCTGTGTTGACATATGAACTGGCAAATTAATTTGAGTTGCATAATTTATAACTGCCATATCACAGGCAATAACTGCATTAATACCTTGTTTTTTTGCGCAATCAGCAATTTTTTTTATTTCATTCATATCTTCATCATACATAACTGAATTAAGTGTGAGATAAGTTTTAATATTATTTTCTTTGCATATCTTTACTATTTTTTTCAAATCATTTAGTGTAAAATTAAAAGAAGATGCAGAACGCATATTTAATTTTCCAACCCCAAAATAAACAGAATCAGCGCCTGCCTTTATGGCAGCTGCTAAACTTTCATAATTTCCAACTGGAGCCATGATTTCTATTTTGTTCATAGAAATATAAAAATTAATATCTTAAATGTTTAAAATCTTCTATAAGAAGATTTTAAGCCACAAGAATCATAGATTCTTGATGTTTAAAAATCATTGCTTTAAATTTTTTATTTTCTTCTGCTAAACTTCTGCTAATTTGCCATCTTTGCTAGACTTATACAGTGATATAGTGATGCTTAATTTGTTTAATTAATTATTATTTCAGAATAGTTATCAGAAAAATTAATCTATCTGAAGTGGATTAATTTCTAGAAATATTTCTTATCCTATACTTATTTTCGTTTGCATAATTGCACAGAGCAAATTCTAATTTTAAAATAGCATCTCTTCTTTTTTCATCCTCTCCTTCACCTTCTCCTTCTTCAGTAGCAATGATATTCATTCTTTGTCTTGATTTGGGAAAATAAGTTACTAGCCTATATAATCCTTCTTTATTTTTTCTAATCTCTGCTATTCTTATTGAATCTTGATTTTCCAAAGGGCGGTTTAATAATTCTTGGGTATCGCAAAGATATTGCATCACTCTTTCCATAAGTTCTTAAAAAATTAATAGAATTTAAACTTTTTGGTGATGCTTTATTTTGTTTGTAATGGTAGTTTTCTTCTGTTAATATATCATTACTTTTCCTTGCTTCTACAAAGATAAATTGATTATTTTGCTAATTCTACCATATCTTTCCCTAGCTTATACATCAATATAGTGAAGCTTACTTTTTTTGATGTTCACATTTGCATAATTTTGAAGTGTGAAACTTTTTTCAAAAGTTTCTCCATTTTAGCCGAGCGA
>Ga0208375_1002892_pt1 | contig 15381 bp, 15 predicted proteins | sample RifOxyD1_FD_184038 | JGI IMG/M metagenome (GOLD analysis project Ga0208375, IMG submission 184038) | Soil microbial communities from Rifle, Colorado - Rifle Oxygen_injection D1 (SPAdes) | ecosystem: Environmental > Terrestrial > Deep subsurface > Rock core/Sediment | place: Rifle, Colorado... | reverse complement strand
TAGCTGTTTGTACCTGATTGGATGTTCCGCTCCCAGTGTTTTGACCGACAGCATAAGCTGTAACAGAAACAGCAAAAACCAAGGTTAATAAACCAAACATTAAAATTTTATTTTTCATATTTTTAAGATTTATTTAATAATTAAAATCTAATAAATTGGAACGAGCGATTCTCTGTTATATAGAATATCACCATTATCGGTTAAAAACACAAATATGCAGTGGACAACAACAGGGGTTTAATTTTAGTATGATTTTAGACTTTCTTATCGATTTGTGTTAATGGTGCTTAACGTAAACTCATACCACTTTTTATCCTGGATTCTTTTTTCTTGTTTTGTTACCCATGGGTTCCAATCAGACTCTCCTTTTAATTCTCCTTTTTCCTTATATTTCTTAATTTGCGCCAGAACATCTGGGGAGAGCATCGTCATCTCAGACAAACGAATCTTTGAGTCTTGTTTGGTGACCAGTGTCATATTTGATTTCAATATGAAAAGTTCAACAGGAAACACTGATATCAACGCAAACATCCATAAAAACTGAAGGGCGAGGAATTTAACTATGTTTGATTTTTTACTCACAAATAGTCGTGAGAGGAGCCAGAGGAAAAGTATTACACAAAACAACACGGTGTATGAAGCATAAAACTTTTCATAACTAAAACCGTAGTAAGTTACGTAGAGTGCCATTCTGTGCGTCGAGGAAACCAAAAGTAATATAGAGGCAAAAGAAAATGTGCCTAACAATTTTTGTCCGATAGATTCGGTTTTGCGATAAAGAAAAAAGAAAATGGCCAGGTTTACCAATGAAAGAAATAGAAGTTGCCAAAAACCGCTTTTCACCAAACTTTCCGTTTCTTTGAAATCAAACGGCAATGCTCCTACCCACAAACGGTCAAGTTGTATCCACAGAAAGAGAAGGTAAACGGCTAAGATTCCTCCTAAAACAATACTGGTGATTACAACATCTCGATTCACCTCTTTTGCGGTGCTTGCAATTGCATGAGGCCGTCCCCACGCAATAAGGGAAGTCAGGGTTCCTATACCGAGCACCATAAATACTACTATTTTTGCAACGATTGAGGCGGATAGTATGTTAATAATAGCGTCGTAGAATGGTTTGAGTTTGGCAGCAAAGAGCGGGTCAGCAGAAGAAAGAAGGGGGACGATAATAAGCAGCGAAAATAAAAGAAGAGCTAAACCAATCAGTATTCTTTTCACCATTCCCCTTCCTGTTTTTTTTCCATTATAAATGGTATTGAATAGCAGTTGTATCGATGCTTTTATAAAAATAAAAAAACCGAAAATGTGCTTTATTATTTTTAAGATAAAAAAACCATCCCAGTCAATTTCTTTCTTTTTATCCACCCATGCGTACGCATAAAAAATTGACAAAACTATAGGGAATACCAACAAGGCGAACATCTTGAAAAAGGGATTCTCATAGAGCGTGAATGATAGAGAGAGTAAAATCAGAGGAATAATCCACGCGAGATCGCTTGTTAAATATTTTTTAGTTCTTAGCAATCGTGATACAAAAAACAGGGTGACCGAGGTAAGATACAATGCAAAATTAATTCCGAGGGCAAAAACTTCTTTTGACCAGAAGCCCCAAAGGAAAATAATAAAAAAGAGTGACAAGAGAAGGCTTGTACTAATTTCTGTTTTTGTTGCAAGTGGTTTGTTTTCCATATCACATATGTTAGAACTTAAAGACAGGATTTTCTACTCATATTCTTTGGCTCTCTATTATACACAATTTAGAACTTTAAACTGGGCGAAGATCAAACAAGAGCTTGATTTTATTTTGCTTTTACCTATTTTTGAGAAGCTCCTGTAGTTGACTCAAAATTCCTCGCATCGCTTCTAAAGCATTTGCCATTTGATTATTAGTTTGTATATTAGAAACAGTTGGTTGCAAACATTTCGTAGACATTTTAGTTGAAGTAAACGGCCCGTCAACATTCCCGCGATTAAGCCAGGTATCCGTAGTCTCCAGCATATAATCTTCCACACCAATAGTGTTTGGATAAAACTTTTTACAATATGTGAGCTTGTCCAAGTCTGCTCCAGAAACTCCATCTGGGTCGGTAAGCCAATTTCCGTTTGCATCAGTATGTTGATTAACTTTTCCCCACCAGTACATAATTCGGATGGTAGTATCTACCGCGGAAGTCATAGTGCCAGTAATCGTAATTGTTGAATAAATAGCGGCGGACGACCACGCAGAGGAAAGGCCGGTTGAATCGACTTCTTTTGCTTTCACGCTGTACACTCCGTTCGTTGACCAGCTGTGTGTAGAGGAAAACGATTGCCCAGATACGGGCGTGACAAAACTCGAATCGGTTGTCATCCCATCGCCCCAGTCAAACGTCGCCTTAACCTGGTTGCCATCGGGATCGGGATAGATCATTGTGGTGTAAGTATAAGGGATACCCACCGAACCAGAATATGAATATGATGTTGGCGTAGGAGATGAAGGTGCGGGCGGTTGTGAATTGCTCAGCGGAAGGTTGGAACTACCCGCAACAACCGTCATAGTATTGCCCATAATAATATTGCCCGATGCGTTATTTCCAATCACCCCACCCGAATTATTAACAGCCGAAGATCCACCGAAAACACCATAGACCATTGAACCACTAACAGCAGAAGAGCTGACATCGCCATCGACTCTCAAAACTAATGGCTGGTTGGCCGTAAGCGGTGTATTGACAGAAGGAAAGTTCATACCGGCGATGGTAACATTTTGAGTCGTGCCGAGTTGCGCACCAGTGGTGTCATTGTAGAGGCGCAAAGCGGAAATATTCTGGTAGCCGTTTGGCATCGGTAAAAGCGAAACAGCAAAGCTATTTAAAGTGCCGCTGCAATTCGGAGTTGCATTGAATTTAATCAGAGAAACCGCGCTTTGACCTGGACTTATGTATTGCGCCGCTGGAGTTGTGGCGGCAAGGGAGACGGTGAGTGAGCATGACTGAGTTGTAGAAATAGGTGAAAATGTTGCTGTGATTGAATGAGGCGCTTGTACATTAGTAAATGTGTATGAAGAAATTGCTCCCTGGTTTACTCCATCAACAATAACGCTTGCTACCTGATAACCAGTTGCTGGTGTAATCGTGAATGTTATACTCGATCCGGCTGTAACCGATGCGAGTGCGGGAAATATCGTTCCACTCGCGCCTTGTGTGGCGGTAATCGAGTATTGACCAATCGGAGCGGGCGAAATTGGCTTAAATGAAATGACAAGTGAATGTGCCAACTGAACATTCGTAAACGTGTATGACAAGAGTGCCCCCTGGTTTACTCCATCAGCAATAACACTTGCCACTTCATATCCGGCCATTGGAGTGATTGTGAATGATTGATCACTTCCAACAACCACTGCCAATGTCCCCGGACCGATTATGCCGTAACCTCCTTCTGCCGATACAGTAATTATTTTTGTTTCAGGGACCTCGGCCGGATCGGGAGCGGGTGCGTTTGGATTAACGATTGTTATCGTGTTTTCGCTTTCACCAAAAATGGACTGATTTCCGACTACCGCTTTCATTTCAAAATGATACATTCCTGAAGCCAAAGTAGATGGGATGGTAAGCAATTCAATTCCATCGTTTTTCGTTTCTGTTAAAAGTTCGTGTTCACTGCCCGCGGAATCCCGAACTCTCACTATCGTGATATTTTGCGTCGCGGGGATATTTGTTGACCACTTAATATAATAAGAAGAACCGGTTGTCCATGTTTCCCATCTGACTGGAGAGACAATAGTAAGATAATATTGCGCAGCCGGTGTGGTCGGCTGAGTGGAAGTACAAGAATTTATCGTATCACCATGAACCAAATGCGCTTCCAGCGCCGATTTGCCGATTGTGATTGTTTGTCTGTTGGTAGTGTTTCCATCTGGAATATGACAGATGGTAATTTTTGATTCATCTTTGTTTCCAATAATCCCATTGATTTTCGCCATGGTTATGGGACCAACAATACCCACTGATTCTATGCCATTTTTTTGCTGAAATTTTTTAACGGCTTTTTCGGTCAGAGGACCGTAATAGCCGGTCACTTTGCCCTCAGGATAAATTTCCGAGTCCTGCTTTAAAAATTTTTGCAGAGTTTCCACCTCTTTGCCCTCGGCACCCAGTTTAAGAGATTTGGTTAATTTTTCTATCTGTTCCCCCACCTTTTTAACTTCTCCCTGAAGACGGCTCAATTCCGCCTGCAATTTACTTATTTGCTCCAAAAGCTGGCTGAGCTGTTGCTGGGAAGAAATCATCAGATTTTCCGCACCGGTATTCGTATTTACAGCTGCACTACCACTTGGACTTACACTTACATTTTCTGCTTTGACAAATGTCGGCAAAACTAATATCAGTGCCAGCATTAAAAACCAAGTTGCAAAATATTTTTTCATTATAGATTTGACTTAATTGATATCTACTGATTATATCAAAAATAACAGTTGCTTACTGCTCAAGAGTGTAAAACTACCTGCTCCAGAGGATCCCGTTTGTTCAAGAGCAGAGCGATTGAATACAAGTTACAAATTCTGTTTTTTACTTCATAAATTTGTAAAAAACTATCAAAGGCCTTGCGAAGCTCCAGACATTCGCTTCTCACCCCACCCCGCAAGCAAAATTGTTTGCTTGCTTCTGGAGCAGTGATAAACAAAAAACACCCTGTTTTCACTAAAGTGTTTTTGTTTTAAATAATCACTCAGCTCCGGAGGTAGGGATCGAACCTACGACCAATCGCTTACACATTGTCCATTATTACTAATGGGGTGGACTATATCACCACCTTATTTTTACAAACTTAGGTGTTCCGGTATCTAGTCTCTACGGCGCTCTCCGCACTTGCGAAGTTCCCACGGTATTGCCCTTATTGAAAGGGTTCCACCGTTATCCCGGAATTTTTCAGTTCACCTTTCGGAGAAAAGCTGCCTATCTGACAGGCGACCGCTCTACCGCTGAGCTACTCCGGAGCTCAATGATTATTTATTTTTCAAATTACTATAAAAAATATCTGGTATCCTTGCTACACCCGCCGCCACTTCTCTGTGACAATTGGCACAAAGCAGAACACATTTATCAAGCTCTTGTCTAACTTTTTCCCAAGATCTTGTATATCCTTTATCCCCAATTCCAAACGACTTATCAGACTTATTCACGTGGTGAAGTTCCAATGCACCTGGATATTTACAATACCCACAAATCTGACACTTATTTCCTTTATATTCTATCGCCATTACTTTAATCTTTTTTCTTCTTTTTGCCACTGCCTTGATTAAAGCTTCTCGACGATCAGCATATTTTCTTCTATCTGGCGCCATAATTTGTATCAATTATAACACCTTTTGTTTAAAGAACACCTGCTATTCTAACAAAAATACGGCTTCGTGCAATGTTGCCGGTCTTTACTTTTTGGCAAATAAGGTGTTTAATCTACTTGGAGGTAATGCTCGATGAATCGTGATGAGCAAGATCAGAAGTTTTACTGGGTCATGAGCGCATTCATTGCGCTTGCCCTACCGGCGACAGTGGGAGCAATATTCCCACTCATCGCCAATCGGAATAGTCGCATCTATTTTCGGTGGAAAACTGACGCCAATATTAGTACCTTTGGTGCTGGCTATATCGTACCTTTCTGTTTCTTTTTTAATTTTGATGGGTATGATGTGTGTTCTTAAGAAAACCGATTAACCTAGCGTACCAGCTAAGCTCCGCTTACTTTGAAGCGGGGTTTTCTTTTTTCTTGACATTTTGATAAAAAAGTGTATCCTGAACAAGGAAGAACATTATGAATCTAAGTAAAAAACACATCATGGCCACTCTAGTTTTTCTTACAAAAGGAGAAGGGGGGAACAAGAAGTACTCCTTGCCAAAAAAGTGGAGAAGATTGGGGTTGGTTGTTGCAACGGATTTGGTGGCTCTTTGAACAAAAAAGAGACACCCAGAGAATGTGCAAAAAGGGAATTGAGAGAAGAATCCGGTTTCCTGGCGATGAAAAAAGATCTTTTCTTCGTTGGAATAGTTAAATTTCACAACCAAAGAGAAGATGGTAGTAAGTTTGATGTTATGGTGTTCATCTTCACTTTAAACAAGCGGCTCGGCAAGCTCAGACTCAAAGAAGACGAAATGGTAGAGCCCAGGTGGTACAAGACCAAGAGGTTACCACTAAAAAAGATGATGTTAGGCGATAAAGACTGGGTACCCCAAATCTTTAAAAACAAACATAGAAATCAAAGGCTTCGGGGTGAGGTCTGGTACGGTCCCAACCAAAAAACCCTGCTTAGACCGGTAAAGGTCAGATGGGTGGGAAGGACTGGTGACGTTGACTAAGGTCAGCGTCACTTTTTTATATGTTTTGGTGTATTATGTTAGAGTTTAAATATGCCAAAAAAGACTTTTTATTTTGATTATGCCGCTACTACACCTCTCGATAAAAAGGTGTTTTCGGCCATGCTCCCCTATTTCACAAATGAGTTTGGTAACCCATCAAACTTGTACGAACTTGGGCGCAACGCGAGCCGCGCCATTACAGAATCAACCAAAACTATTGCGGATATACTCGGCTGCCGACCTGATGAATTTATTTATACAGGTTCAGCGACAGAAGCGGATAATTTGGCCATTGCGGGAGTGGCTCGCGCAAACAAAGATAAAGGTAACAAAATAATTACATCTTCAATTGAACACAAAGGTATTTTGGCCATTTGTGATACCTTGGAAAAAGAAGGTTTTGAAGTGGTCAGATTGCCTGTTTTGAAAAACGGTTTGGTTGATTTGGATGAATTAAAAAAAGAGCTGGATGAGAGAACAGTTTTGGTATCCATCACTATGGCCGACAGCGAAACGGGCACCATCCAATCCATCCCTGAAATTTCTGACATAGTCAGAAATTTCAGAAATTCGAAGCACGAAGCACGAAATTCGAAAGTTTCGGATTTCGATATTCGGATTTCGGATTTTCCTTATATTCACACCGACGCCAGCCAGGGAGCTAAATATCTTGATATAAATGTAGACAAACTTGGGGTAGATATGGTGACACTGTCAGCACATAAAATTTATGGGCCTAAAGGAATGGGTGGTCTATACATAAAACGTGGCACAAACATCAACCCCATCATCTACGGTGGCGGCCAACAAAAAGGGGTGCGTTCAGGTACAGAAAATGTCCCAGGAATTGTAGGCTTCGCCAAAGCTTTAAGTTTGAATGAAAAAAATAAAAAAACCGAGTTTACAAGAATTAAAAAAATGCGTGATGTGCTGGAGAAAGGCCTTTTCAAATCAATTCCAAAAGTAGTGCTAAACGGTCACCCCGATAAGCGTATGCCAAACTTTTTGAACATTTCAATATTGGATGTTGAGGGTGAAGCTATGCTACTTTATCTCGATGAGCTTGGTATAATGGTTTCCACCGGCTCAGCTTGTAATTCTCAGAGTCTGGAACCATCATACATTTTGACGGCCTTGGGCAGACCGTACGAATACATTCACGGCAGCATCCGTTTTACACTCGGTCTCGGAAATACCGCGCGAGACGTCGAATACGTTTTGAAACATTTACCAGCCGTGGTTAAAAGATTGCGCGACATTTCACCCCTTGAACTGAATTTGGGCCAGACCAAAAAAATATCAGACCCACGGGCATTTATAGGCAAACAAACTCCACACTTCCTGAGAAATAAATCCAAAATTCAAAATCCGAAATCCTAAACAAATCCAAATGACCAAAACAAACAAAAAAACAAAACCAGACATAGTGAACAAACACACAGGTGGCTCGTGGGCTTATACTAAAGAAGTAAAGGATCATTTTTTCAAACCTAAAAATATACTTTGGGAAAATCCTAAAGAAGCCAAATATGACGCCGAAGGTATTGTCGGCTCCCCCGCTTGTGGCGACGTGATGAGAGTGTGGATAAATGTTAACTCAAAAAAAGATACTATTACCGATTTCAAATGGCGGACATTCGGTTGCGCTTCAGCCATAGCCGCCACTTCTATGCTTTCGGTTATGGTTATTGAGAAGGGTGGTATGAAAATAGACAAAGCTCTCCAAATCAGACCACAAGATATTATAAAACGCCTCGGTGGTCTGCCGGATAGGAAAATTCATTGCTCCGTATTAGGAGATAAGGCTTTGCGTGCTGCTATAAACGACTGGTTCAAAAAAACCAAACAGTTTAGCAGGATTATGGTGGAGGGTACTCAGGTGATTGACCCCAACACCAAGACCACCGAGGCCGATATCGAAGAAGCCGTGCTCGAAGGCGCCACCACCCTCCTTGCGGTCCAAAAGCGCACCAAAGTGGCAGTGGGCCATCCAGAATATATTCCCAAAGTGGAAGAGCTTATCCGCTTCTACCGCGAAAAATATTTCGGAGCGGATAAATAAAATTTATCTTCACCAAAATTTTACCCCCTGTCATCAATAAAATATTCATAGTAAGCAACTATAACTGCGGGATACCACATAAACCAAAAGAAAACTTCTTCAAAAGGAAAAGTTACTCCTAATAGATTAACGGAACCTACATATTGATTTGTAGCTGGGAATATCCAATTACCATTACTTAAACCAACAAACTCCGCAGCCACCCATACAAAGAAAAAGAAGAAAGCTAATGGAGCGAATTTTTTAATAATTTGGGGATTGTAAAAAGCAAAAATAATTGGAAAGATAATTGCTGCGAAACCAGCTTTCAGATAAAAGTAAGAAAACTCAAGTCTGTCTGGTGCAATTAAAAATAATGCATAAACCAATGCGGTAACTACTAATAAAAACAGGAAAACTTTTGAATGACTCTTTGATAATCTTCTGTCATTTTCATCATCAAGAAAGTGCTCATAAAAGACTATTACAAACAGAGCCATAAATATATAGGCAAATAAATTCTCCACTAACCAATCACCTATTAATAATTGAGGAAACAGAGGCTTTGTAAAAATCCATGCATTATTTATTTTTGCGATAAAATCAAAAAATCCGCCCATAAGAACGCCGAAAATTAACACGCCCCATCCTATCTTTTTATAATTCTTTTTTTCTCTAATCATTAAAAATAGAGACGGAACACCCAGATACAAAAATTCTACAACGGGATTGGAAAAATTATAATAAAAACTAACTATGGCTCCAATCGCTAAAAGCAAAACAGTTATGAGAAAATCAACTTTTTTGTTTTTCATTATAATTATTTTAACATATTTTTCCCCCCTCTTAAGATAAGAAGGGGGTTGGGGGTGATATGCTATAATTTAGCAATGCAAGAAAAAGTGCAAAAAATAATAGATAAGATGCGACCTTACATTCAAATGCACGGTGGTGATGTTGCGTTGGTAGACATTAAAGATGGAACCACTTCGACAGGCTCAGGGTTAACTGTTAAAATTAAAGTAAGCGGAGCGTGTGTCGGATGCGGAATGCATGATGAGACTTTCAACGGTATGCTCGGTGGAATGATAAAAGAAGAAGTTCCTGAGGTTAAAAATATTATTATTGAATAATTAAAATCATGGCAAATGTAAAAGAATACGCCCGCAATAAAGAAGGTTCAAATATCAGTAAAATTGTCGTCGACCGAGACCTCTGCATAGGTGCCGCTTCGTGTATTGCAGTATCGGGAGAGACTTGGGAACTTGATAACGAAAACAAAGCGGTAGTCACAAACGCAGGCGTGGGTGCAAATGCGGCCGATGATGCCACTCTACTCATATCAGCCGAATCCTGTCCTACCAAAGCTATTATTTTGTTTGATAAGGAAGGTAAACAGGTGTTCCCAAAATAATTAAATTAGAAATCCCCTCCCCAACCCCTCCCCTTTGCAAGGGGAGGGGTTGGGGGTGAGGTAGAGTACATGGAACCACAAAATTACAAATACTTAATAATCGGTGGCGGGGTAGCCGGCACGACGGCCGCTGAAACTTTGCGCCAAAATGATAAGGAGGGGGGTATTGCCATAGTATCTGACGAGCCACGCATGTATTCTCGCATTATGCTTTCCAAGCCAAATTTCTTTTTGGGCAAAATACCTTTTGACAACATTTGGCTACGCGAAGAAAAGTGGTATGCGGAAAACAAAATTGATTTTATAGGAGAAACATTTGCCACCAAATTGGATGTTGCAGATAAAACAGTCGAGCTCAAAGACGGTAAAATTTTAAAATACGAAAAACTACTCTTGGCTACCGGAGGCGAAGCCAGGAAGTGGCCACTTGCAGGCTCCGACAAAGCCGGCATTTGCTATCTACGCGATTTGAAAGAAGCACAAACTTTGATTGATAACGTAAAAACAGCGAAACAAGCTATAGCCATAGGTTCGGGATTTGTGAGCTTTGAAATGTGCGAAATGATGCGTCTAGCCGGTTTAGGAGTCACTCTAATAATGCGTGAACCATATTATTGGTATCCTCTTTTAGACGAAGAGTCCTCTAGAATGATTGAAGAAGCTCTCCAAAAAGGCGGTGTCAAAATTTTGAGAGAAAGCGAAGTTGTTGAAATATTGGGGCAAGAAAGAATTGAAGGAGTGATTTTGAAAGATGGGACTCAAATCCCCTGCCAATTGGCTCTCGTAGGTATAGGTTTGGAATGTAATTTGAGCTGGCTCAAAGAGGCCAGCGTTGAAATTAACAATGGTATTTTAACAAATGAATATTTGGAAACAAATGTTCCTGATATTTATGCGGCAGGAGATGTGGCTGAATTTAATGACTTGGTTCTGGGCGAAAAAGTCCAGCTCGGCAATTGGGTCAATGCCCAGATGCAGGGCCGCACCGCCGCCAACAATATGTTTGCATCAAATCATTCTCCATCTGAGGCGAATGATTTTGTTAGAAAACCATTCAAGATGGTTTCTTTTTATACATGCATAGGCTTCGGTTTAAATATCGCTATGTCGGGAGATGTGAGAGTCAACCCTTCAAAAAAAGTAATAAAACGGGGTTCGCCTGAAATAAATTCATTCGCCCGCATTATAGTCGATGGCAATGACGAAATAATAGGCGCCACTTTTATAAACCGCACTCAAGACATGCTCCCCATAAACAAACTCATCGCCTCCGACTTCAAAGTCAACGGCTCCGAGAGTAATCTCTCCGATCCTAATTTTGATTTGAAACAACTGTTGCTAAAATAACAGATAAGTGTTACACTTTTTGTAGGAGGTACACATGCCAAACATTGAGATTCGAGGCTTTCTTTATCAAGAAGCCGAGAACTTGAGGGAAAAGATTGATATGGCTATGGAGAAAATCGGCCTGGCTGGTGAAGCCATAACTTCCATTGAGATGTCTGAGACCAAATCTTGTGATACTCGAAATACACCACAGCCATTTTTGCGTATCTGTTCCACCGACAAGGAAGATATTCAAAAAATCATTGTTGCACTCCGAACAGCTGGTGTCTGTAAGGACGTGGAGTCGTTGATACTTGACGGCTTCGTTAGTAAGAATCAAATGTTGGCTCAACAATTAGCAACTGAAGGTGAATAATTTCTTTTCACCTGGATTTTATTTTTGGAGCGACCTGTGTGGCCGCTCTTTTTGTTTATATAAATTTTATTTACCATCCCTTATCTGGCTGATCGGCCAAATGTGGGATGATTTTGTTTTTGTTTTCCCTCTCCTTAGACAAGGAGAGGGCTACGCGAAGCGAGGGGTGAGGTCTGAAAGAAATTACATCATCACCCTTGCATCCACAATAGTAGCAGAGGTGTCGGTAGCCATAACTGGATTAAGGTCGATCTCTTTTATTTCAGGGTGAGCAAGAGCGAGACGGGAGAGGTTTACTAAAATATCGGCAAGGAGGTCAAAGTTTACAGGCGGCTCACCGCGCATACCTTGCAATATTTTGATGCCTTTTATTTCCTGCATCATTTTAAGTGCTTCATCTTTTGAAATTGGTGCTATACGAATCGTTGTATCTTTAATTGCTTCAGCGAGTATGCCGCCGAGACCAAAGAGAATTGTAGGCCCGAATGTGGCGTCTCTCTTCATGCCTATTATGACTTCCCTACCGGCTGACATTTTTTGAACGAGCACGCCCTCTATGTTTGCTTTTGAATTTATGGAGTGCATTTGATCCCACGCCTTTTTTGCTTCTTCTATGTTTTTTATATTTAGAGCAACTGCCGCCAAATCAGTTTTGTGAATAATATCAGGAGAAATCATTTTTATTGCGTAAGGACCTTCCCCATATTCGTTAAGTGAGTTATACAATTCATCTTTGTTTTTTAAAAACTTTCCGTTTATGAAAATATTAAAATCGCCTAAAATTTTGGACGTATCATTAAAGGGCATCTGATGTAACAAAGACTCTGTAGGAATACTGTCAGATATAGTTTTTTTCTTTCTCCCCTCTCCTGCATCTAGGAGAGGGGCTGGGGGTGAGGTTAAACCATCAAGAGCTTCTGTAACATCTTTGGCAAATGCAAAATTTACTAGTCCAGATTCAATCAAAGCGACACGGCCGGCTTGTACCGACGGTCCGCCCATAAAGACTGGCAGTATCATTTTCTTATTTTTGTATTTCATCAAAAGTTTGGCCGTCGCTTCCACTTCAGTCATCATTTGAGGCGTAAGCATAACAATAATGCCATCCGCTTCTTCGACTTCACATAAAACATCAAGAGCCTTTTCGTACCTGTCGGAGAGTGCATCACCTATTATATCAACGGGGTTACCAATTGCCGCCATGGGTGGCAAAACTTTTTTAAGTTCTTCTTTGGTATTTTCATTCAACTCAACAAGCGAGAGAGATTTTGAATTATCAACCAAATCGGCAGCAACAACCGATGGGCCACCACCGTTTGTAAGTATTATCAAATTTTGAACAGGTTTATTTGTTTTGACTCCAAGAGATAGAAGTTTGGCCACATTAAAAAATTCACGTAAGGAAGAAACTGTGACAGCTCCAGCCTGCTTGCAGGCACCGGAAAATGCCATTGACGACGGGACCAGCGAGCCAGTGTGAGACATTACGGCTTTAGACCCATGCTCCGATACGCCCGCTTTGAGTATTACAACCGGTTTGCTTTTTGTTATTTCGGAAACAAGACGCATAAATTCCCCACCGTCACTTACCTTTTCCAAATAAATTAAAATTGAATCCGTATCGTCATCGTCTTTCAAATATTTTAGAAAATCAATTTCGTTAAGCTGTGCTTCATTGCCTAAACTTATAAATTTTGAAAAACCTACACCTTCACCCGTCGCCCAATCAAGCATGGCTGTGCCCAAAGCGCCGGATTGGGAAAGCAGGGCAATCTTCCCAGGTAAAGGTTTGTGCGGGGAAAATGATGCGTTCAAATCGCTTTTTGTATCAATAATGCCTAGACAATTTGGCCCGAGTAAATTTATATTATTTTGTTTGGCAACGGCGGCAACTTTATCTTCCAATTCTTTGCCGACCGGTCCCATTTCCTTAAAACCGGAAGAAATAACGATTGCGTTTGTTATTTGCTTTTTACCACAATCTTCCAAAATTTGAGGTACCAATTCGGCTTTAACCGCAATAATAGCCAAATCAACATCATCTGGTATTTCTTTATTTTCCAAATTAACCGAAAAAACTTTTATTTTTTTATTTTCAGATAAATTTTTAACCAAAGCAAAACCTACTTTTTTATGGTCAGATGATGCGCCAATAACAGCTACAGATTTTGGATTAAAAAATTTATCCATAATTACTTATACAATTCTTCTTCAAATGTAGGTTTTTCTACTTGATAGAATATGCCGAGAGGAACTTTTTCTTCTTTTTCCTGAACTTTATTTATAGCCGCACCTAAATCATTTTTTGTTAAATTTTCGTCTAACCAGTAAACTCTTTCTTTGAAATAATCTCGTGTATCAAAAAATGTAATGCAAGGCTGAATAATATCTACAAAAGAAAATCCTTTGTGGGCGATAGCGGCCTGCATAATTTTTTTGGTACCTTCAATATCTCCGGCGTAAGTACGCGCCACGAAAGTAGCCCCGGCACTAAGCACCAAAAGTAGCGGATTAAAAGGTTCTTCAAGACTACCAAACGGTGTTGATTTGCTTTTGTAACCCTTGGGACTCAGAGCATCAGCTTGGCCGGTGGTCAGAGCAAAAACCCGGTTATCGTGGATAAAAAGATTTATGTCTGAATTTCTTTTGGCAGCGTGGACTAGGTGTTCCAACCCCTCGTCCATTGAATCGCCGTCACCAGAAAATCCTACGATTGAAAGTTGCGGATTGGCACATTTGGCACCCGTCATGGCCGGAATGAGACGACCATGGAGTGATGTAAAAGAATTAACGTTTAAATAATCCGAAATTTTGCCGTGACAACCGATGCCAGCAAAAGCCACTAGATTTTCCAATTTGATTTTGTTTTCGTTTACCAATTCAGTAACAGCTTTACGGAAAGAAACCAAAATCTGCGAGTTTGGACAACCTGGGCACCATGTTATTTTTGCTTTTGTAGCTAAGTTTTGTAGTTCCATTTCGTTTGGTCCCCTCCCCAACCCCTCCCCTTGACAAGGGGAGGGGTTGGGGGTGAGGTCATGTTCTGTTATTAATTTCCTCTGCCAATTCCATCGGGTCAAAAGGTGTGGCATCATATTTCAAGATGCTCTCGCAAACAATTCCAGTTTTTTCACGAATTAGTGAGGCCAGTTGGGCATTGTGATTACCTTCTATACAAATAACTTTTTTATTTTCCAATTCTTTTTTAATTTTTTCAGTATCAAAAGGTTCAAGCCAGACGATTTGCACCAGTTTGACTGGTTTATTAAAATATTTTGATGCCTCAAGCACCGGCCCCTTGGTAGAACTAAAAAACACAATTACATTTTCGTTTTCTTCCCCATAAACTTTAATTGTTTCCCTATTTTGCATTTCAGTTTCAATATTTTTGGCTTTTTCAAATCTTTTATCAACTCTTTTTTTGATTTCTTCCGGTTTATCAATCGTATAACCTTCTTCATCGTGTTCATAACTTGTCGTTTTAACTACCACGCCCAGAGTACCCGGGAATATTCTTTCTTCTTCAAATCTTTCAATCTTTCCTTCTTTCAATCTTTCAATGTCTGAAGTCATCATATGTTCTGACAAAATTTTATCTAGGAGGACAATAACCGGTACTTGAAATTTCCAAGCTAAATTCAGGGCTTCGGCTCCGGCTTTAAAAGACTCGGTTGGGTCCCCTGGAGCAAGTACAATGCGTGGGAACTCGCCATGGCCGGCATGAATTACAAAACGCAAATCCGATTGTGAAGAATGGGTCGGGGATCCAGTAGCCGGAGCCTGCCTTTGAGAAACTGCCACCACGAGCGGAAGCTCAGCCATACCTGCAAAACTGAAAGCTTCCTGCATCAGAGCGAAACCGCCAGTAGCCGAACCGACAGCCACCCTT
>Ga0208375_1002891_pt1 | contig 15381 bp, 18 predicted proteins | sample RifOxyD1_FD_184038 | JGI IMG/M metagenome (GOLD analysis project Ga0208375, IMG submission 184038) | Soil microbial communities from Rifle, Colorado - Rifle Oxygen_injection D1 (SPAdes) | ecosystem: Environmental > Terrestrial > Deep subsurface > Rock core/Sediment | place: Rifle, Colorado... | reverse complement strand
CCCGCCACTGTTGACGGCAACTTGCTTGCGATATTGTACGCGATTCGAACTATTGTTCTTGTTTCTGCTGTTCTCATACTCATGACCCACTATGAGTTTCGCTTAAGAAGGGTGGGATTATGAAAACAAAACAACCTAAGCAGACCAACTGCTTCCCGCCATTGCGCCGTAAGACCTCTGGCGGGTTTTTTTATAAAAATGGCCCGGGTGTCTACTGCAAGAGTGAGACAGCCGGGCCAATGTGTTAGCGTCAGATGGCAACATTACTTCTGGGTTACCAACTGTTCCTGTTTGATTTCGTGTGCGTCAACTAGGGCCCTGAGTCTCTTACGAGCCTCCAAAAAGGAGTCCCTCTCCTTGATGATTTCCTCGGAGGAACGAATGCTGGTTATCGAACAAAGTTCTCGGTCGAGTTCCCTGATCCTGTTTTCTACGACCAACAAATTGAAATCGTCCGCGTATTCGGTGAACAAATCGTCCGACCACGCCAGGAACCTTTTGAGCAGTTTCTTCAGTGAATTCATGACACTCTCCTCTACCCACCATTATATCATAGTTTAAAAAGTAAAGCAAGGGATAGTTTTTAACCCCCCCTAAGGTAAGGGGGGGTAGGGGGAGTTATGATATTATAAGCAAATGATCACCAAAAAGTTTAAAGAAGAGTACGCCAAGTTAAATCCCAAACAAAAAGAGGCTGTAGATACCATTGAGGGACCAGTGATGGTGGTGGCCGGGCCGGGCACAGGCAAGACGACCATACTGACCCTGCGCATTGCCAACATTTTGTTAAAAACCGACACGCCGGCCTCCGGCATTTTAGCCTTAACTTTCACGGAAGCGGGAGCCAAAGCCATGCGAAGTAAACTTCGCGAGATAATAGGAGAGAGAGCTTTGGAAGTGCCTATACACACCTTTCATGGTTTTGCAGCATCAATAATTTCTCAATTTGGAGACCATTTCCCGCACCTTTCCCGTTCCAAACAAATTACTGACATTGAAACAGAGTCACTCCTGCGTGATATTTTAAAACAAAAAAAATTTAGCAAACTCCGCCCCATCGGTGACCCCGATTTTTATATTAATAAAATAATCGGGACCATAAGTGATGCCAAGCAGGAGGCTTGGACACCCGAAATGCTCAAAAGCTTCGCTATGAGTGAGATTGAGAGGGTAAAAAATGACCCGGACTCAACATCATCTCGTGGCAAAAGCAAAGGCGAACTAAAAGCCGAAAGTTTGAGACGAATTGAAAAATGTGAACGAACTATTATCTTGGCGGATGTGTACGAAACTCTTGAGAACAGGAAGAAAGAAGAAAGAAAAATAGATTTTGATGACCTGATATTTGAGCTTCTCAAAACTTTGCGTGAAGATAAATTACTTTTGCAGAGCCTCCAGGAAAAATTCCTTTATATACTGCTTGATGAGCACCAAGACACCAATGATGCCCAAAATATGATTGTCCGCTATCTGGCAGACTTCTTTGAGACCCCAAATTTATTTGTAGTCGGAGACGAAAAGCAGGCCATTTACCGATTTCAGGGCGCTTCAGTGGAAAACTTTTTAAGTTTCCAAAAAATATGGGGTAGTATGAAAGTAATATCGCTCACGGACAATTATCGGTCGCATCAGAGTATTTTGGATGCTTCTTTCAAAATGATTGAGAGAAATTATGGGGGTAAAGAATATGAAAACCTGCGCATAAAACTGAAGTCTGGTACCAAAGACAAGGCTAATCCTTTGGATTTGGTCATAGCACCAAATCAGGAAAGCGAAGAATCATACCTGGTGGAAAAGCTGAGGGAACTTACGAAAGACAGCAAAACCACCGTCGCCATAATCGTACGAAAAAATAACGAGGTAGCTAAAATATTTTCTCTGCTGGAAGAATCCAGTATACCGGCAACGGCCGAAAGAGGAGCAAATATATTTTCCCATTCGGTCGGCGTACTTTATTTTTCACTTTTGGAATTTTTATCGGATCCGGGGCAGGTAGAAGCTTTAGCTGAAACTTTTGCCGGGGGCTTGTGGAATTTAAGTTTTGAAAAACAAGTAAAGTTTATAAAACTGGCCAGAAGCGGTAATTTAACAGAAATAGAAAAAGAGGTTCCGATAATCTCAAAATTACAAAAGGAAATAAGCCACGCCGGCCCCATAGAATTTCTCTGCTTGGCGGCTGATTTGTCAGGATTTACAGAAATGGCGAGCAGGAGTCCGCTTTCGGTAGAAGTATGGCGTGGCATTATAACCCTGGCCGAAGATTTGGCCCGCACTAATAATATTGAAAATCCGAAATCTCTGGTTAAAGAATTGCTGTCCTACAAAAAATCAGCCGAGCGCAGAACAATAAAAATAAACACAGGAGAGGCCAAGTCGCAAATTATAATTATGACGGCGCACGGTTCCAAAGGGCTTGAGTTTGATTATGTCTTTTTGCCGTATGCCACCGAAGAATCGTGGATAAGAAAAAATAAAGGTTCCTTGTTTATATTGCCAAAAGAAAAAGCGGAGGACGATGATGTTAAAGATGAGAGACGCCTTTTCTATGTCGGCCTAACTCGGGCGCGCAAGCATGTTTCCATAAGTTTCCACAAAGAAGACGGTGCGGGTAAAACCGAGACGGCCCTGCGTTTTATAGACGAACTTGACCAAAACTTAATTTCTCAAATTGAGCTGCCCCAAACTACAAAACAAAAAACATTGCGAAGTATAGAAAAAATGGAAATTGGGCGGAATTTTGAATGTGTAGAATATACCAAACGGGTTTTGCTTGAAAATGGCCTTTCCGTTACCGCCCTCAATCATTTTTTGGAGTGTCCTAATAAATTTTTTTATAAAAGTATTTTGAAGCTTCCCGAAGCTCCGAGCGCCAGTTCCGAAAAGGGCAGCGCTATGCACGAGGCACTCGCCAATGTGTGGAAAAACCCCACCCGCCTTTCAGGCACCCCCCCCTTGGTCAGGGGAGGGAAAAAAGAGAGAGAAATAAGTGAAATAATAATCTCCTCAGTCAAAAATTATTTAAAACACTCTCTTTTGCCTATCTCCGAAAAAGAGGCGGTGTTGGAAGAACTCATAACAAACGCACCAAAAGTTGCTACGGCTTTAAAAGAGCACTTCTCTCAAAAAGGCAATGTCTCCACTGAGAGTTGGGTAGAAACTCCTTTTGCCGTCGGAAAAACAGAAATCAGATTGCACGGTAAATTGGATGCAACGATTGAAATAGAAAATAAAATACTTGTCTATGATTATAAAACCAGAGAGGCCATGAGTGAAAAAGCGATAAAGGGAGTGAGGTCGGGATCGGGACCCGACCGTAAAAAAAACAGTGACGGTAATTATTTCCGCCAGCTTATTTTTTATAAAATGCTTCTCGACCCCACTTCGCTAAAGCTTCGCGGGGCAAGCAAAACCATTGAGCCCGCTTTGGTCTTCGTGAAGCCCGATAAAGCCGGCCGCTGTCCAACCATCTCTCTTGCCATAGAAAAATCGGATATAGAAAAAGTAAAAACCGAAATTAGGTCTCTCGTCGAAAGTGTTTGGTCGGGTAAATTCATCACCCAAACTTGTGACGACAAAACCTGTCAATATTGCGGATTTAGAAAATTGGAGTAAGGAGATTTACGACCCCAAAATTAAATCGATGTATGATTTTATGTTTTCGTATGGGAGGAAACCTTCAATCGGATAATATTCACCTGTTTTTGTATCAATGATTATGCTATATGGGGTGAAAGGGCCATTCGCACCCTGTATTTCCCCTGCATTTTGAATGTCAGCATTGACTCTCGGACCAAACTCTCCACTACTTAAACAAGCATCAAAAAGTGTCGAGGAGAGCCCGACTTGTTTGGCGATGTTGGTGAGTTCTTTGGGGTCAAGGCCGTCATTTGATGGGGTAACTTCATAAATTTTGTTGGTGTATTCCCAAAACTTACTATTACCGCCGAGATTGGCTGCGCACTCTTGAGCGACGGCTTCGTTAAAAGACTTGGAATGAAGCTCGGCAATGGGTAAATACCTATAAATCCAGGCCACCTCCTGATCTTTGCCGTATGTTTGCATAATAGAAAGCATTACGTTGTGGAAGTTTTTGCAATATGGGCATTCGGTATCGGAATATTCAATCACCAAGACTCTGGCCTTGGGACTACCCAATATGTGATCGTTGGCGTCTACAGGCCGAACTATGTCAGAAAGACTTTGTGAATTTAATTGTTGCTGTTGGGTAGATGTAGGATTTTGTTTGGTAATTCTACCATTCATATAAATACCGCCGGCAATGAGAAGCCCCGCCAAAATAATAGAAACAGGGAGTGAAATTTTTTCGCTGATTGTTTTTTTGCCCGCCAGAATGGCTTTGTCGAGCTGGTTTTCATTTATATTTTCGTTCATATAAATATTGTATCACACTAAAAAGGTAGGGTGTAGTTAAGAGCGGAAGTTGGGGGAAGAGTTTCCCAATTTGAAGTGTCCAGTTTAACTTCGTTTAAATTTCCACCTTCTTTGAAGGTAAGTTTACCATTTTTAAGAGCATATTCATAAACATCTTTGGTAATACGCACATCGTCCAAACAATATTTTTTAACTTTTTCTATTTCACCATCCCGCCACCATTTGATGGCATCCAGTCCGTGACCGGTTTTGTTTACACCCAAAGTACCCTCGGCGATTTGGTCGAGCTTCATCCGCCGGCCCGCTATTTTGTGCATCTCTTTGAGGATATCGAGACTTTTTATTTTGAAAAGATCGCCAGGATAATATTTGTCCAAGAGGGGAATGTCAAAATGATCACCGTTGAAGGTGATGAACATGTCAGTATTTTCCAAAATTGGCCAAAGCTTACCAAAATCTTCCTGGAGGTAAGTACTATATTTGTCGTTTTCGTATTCGTAAATACCAACCACCGAAATATCCAGGTCAGCCGGATTGTTTGACCCAACTTCCTGGAAAATATTTGAGGTTTCTATATCAAAAACAAGTTTCTTCATACGAAGTAACGAATTTATTACGAATTGCTACGAATAAAAGAAATCAACTCTTCAAAATTGCCTGACTTTTCTTCTCTGGTTTCTGTATTTCTTACAGTGAAATTTTTGCTTTTTAATTCTTTGGTGCCGATGGTTGAGACATACGGAATATTTCTTTTATCAAGCGATTTCAATTGATCTGATAATTTCCTGCCAGAAATATCTACCGCCACATTTATGCCCCCTTTTCTGAATTTTTCCGCCACTTTATATATTTCTCCCATTTCAGTATCCGGAGCCACACAAATATAAAGATTGGTTGTAGAATTTATTTTTGGCAATAATTGGTGAGTTTCCAAAAAGTCGCGTATGGTCACATCTCCCATACCAAACCCGATAGCCGGTACCGATTGGTTGGTAAAAGCGCTCACCAAATCATCATATCTGCCACCGCCAAAAAGAGCCCGCGGATTTTCTTTGTTGGTATCAAAAACTTCAAAAACCGTACCGGTATAATAATCAAAACCACGAGTAAGAGTCGGAGCAAAAACAAGGTTGGAAACACCGTTTTCCCTTAGCATTTCAATAGTCTGATTCAGGCGCTTGGCAGCCGGACTATGACTCATCATAGTAAGCATTCCTTCGTCAAAATAAAGATTCTCCAACAATTCTTCGGCGTTTTTTTCGCCAATAAGTGCTATGAGAGAATGTTTGAAATCTTCATCCGACATTTTGCTTTTTTTGTCTAAAAGACGATAAACAAACTGCCTCTTATCATCGTCTATATTTATTTTTTTAAAAACATCGTCCAAAAAATTGCGGCTATTTATCCTGATTTCAAAATCTTTACTCTTGGCGCCAAATCTTTTCATCAAGCCGGCCGCTGCAGAAATAATCTCTACTTCAGCCCAAAGGTCAGAAACCCCGAATATGTCCATGTTGAGCTGCCAGTGCTCGCGCAAGCGACCACGTTGAGGCTTCTCATAACGAAACAGGTTTGGAATGGAGTACCAACGGGTAGGAGATGGTAACTCCTGAATCTTCCCAGCAATCATTCTGGCCAAAGTAGGAGTCATCTCCGGACGCAGTGCCACCTCTCGGCCGCCACGGTCAGTGAAAGAGTAAATCTGTTCATTTACAATCTCCTCGCTTGATTTTGATTTGTATAATTGGAGAGGTTCCAATATCGAAGCATCATATTCTACATAGCCCCAAGATTCGGCCACACTCCTCATCACACCAAAAATATATTTTTGAACCGCCTGGTCCTGTGGATAAAAATCCCTCACTCCTTTGTAGCTTTCGGTCGATATTTTTTTGTCGCCAATGCCAAACATCTTACCCCGAATTATAAGAGATTTGAGCAAAAATTACAATATTATGGGGTTGTCTCAATTTGAGCTTTTGTGCGGAGAGTAGCGACAAAATTTGTGATTAGAGTTTGCTGTTTATCGGAAATAAGTTGTTGTTTAATTTGTTCGCTCAATTCTTTAAGTGGTGGCACCGCTGCCTGCCCGTTATCTTTTTGGGCCTTGCTATAATCCGCATAAAACTGGGCTATTTCAGCATCAGTAACGGTTATTGATTTAATATCAATATTGGCCAGTAAGTATGTCTGAATCGTGAGTTGTTTTGATATATTCTCCCTAAACTGCGCTTCAGTGAGATTGTTTTGGGCAAGAGCGGTCTTAAGTCCCTCGGCTCCGCCGGATTGAGTCAAGACAGTTTGAAACTGTTTTTCCACTTCTTCGGCACTGGTTTTTATTCCAGCATTAAGGGCTCCCTGAGTTAATAATTCGTTATTTATAAGGTCGTTCAAAACCTGTGTTTTAACCTGAGCAAGCTTGGTAGCATCGGCCGCAATATCAACACCCTGTGATTTGTATGAGGCGATTACACCGGCGAGCTGTGTATCATAGATTGTTTTGGGTATAGCGGAGCCGTTTACAGTCGCAACACTTGTGACGACGGCGGCTTTATTTTCTGTTGTATTACTTATCATTTTTTGTCCAAAAATAAAATAACCTCCAATTGCCGCCAGGATGACTAATACTGACACCGCTACAGTCGTAACTCTTTTTTTACCATCTTGATTTTCCATATATTTTCTTCTTTAAATTAATGACTAATTACTAAAATTGAACAGGTGATATTTTATCCGCATTATAAGAAATTCCTGTAAAAATCACAAGTTTGTTATTTGACAGGAAACCTGTAAAATAAACGGTACCAATTTTTAAAAAATAATTTATTTTATAAAAAAAATGAACAAGGACCAAAAAATAATAACAGATTATAAACGCAAAAACCCGTGGGGGATGAGCATCTGCATTGACTTGTATCAATGCAATCCAAAAACTATAAGGAGTGCTCCACAAATTAAAAAATTCGTAAAAGAACTTTGCAAACTGATAGACATGAAAACCTTCGGGGGTACGACTGTCGTTGATTTTGGCGAAAACCCGCGTGTCTCCGGATTTTCAATGACTCAGCTTATTGAAACCTCACTCATCTCCGGTCATTTTGCAAACGAATCCAATGCCGTTTATTTGGATGTTTTCAGCTGCAAAGATTATCCGCCGCATAAAACAGCCGAATTTGCTAAAAAATTCTTCGGCGCCAAAAATTCTAAAATTAAAGTAAATTTTAGATATTAACCAAAACTATGCTATAAATATATGGCCGGGCCCGTAGTTCATCTGGTAGAACGCCTCATTTGCAATGAGGAGGTAAGCGGTTCGAGCCCGCTCGGGTCCACAGCAATAAAAATGACTGGTTTTTGCCAGTCTTTTTTGTTGCTGGTTGGGTGAGCAAGGACGAGAAAGGCGGAAGTAAAATTTTTAGCAAAAAATTTTACTGAGTTGGGGTCGAGAGTTTTTGTGAGCGACGGCGAACAAAAAATTCGTGACCGAGTCCGCTCGAGTCCACCAACTATTTCCCCAAAGTTTTGGAGAGTAGGTGAGAGAGGAATTCTTTGATATTACCACCGGCGGCTTCCAAAGATTTTATAAAAGCGGAGCGATGAGAGAGTTCGGGCAGAGTGTTAGCTTCCAGACAAAAGAGGCCGCGTTTGGGGTGAAGAATAAAATCCGAGCGCGAATAATGCCTCAATCCTAAAATTTGATGTACCGAAGCTGCTGCGTCCTGAACTTGTTTCCTTTCTTCTTCACTGAAACTTCCGCGAACTTTATATTTTGAATCTTGGTCAGTGTATTTTGAATCATAATCAAGAAAGAGCGGGGTAGTTATTTCCATCGGCGAAAGTTTGTAAAAATCTTCCCCACGAAAACCCTCAATCACACCACAAGTGGCTTCTTTACCATCTATGTATTCTTCAACTAATACTTTGGGAGAGTGGGCGAAAGATTCTTCCAAAGCTTTTTTTATATTTCTGATATTGTCCACAAAAGAAATGCCGAGGGAAGAACCGGAATTGTTTGGTTTGATTATAATGGGGAATAACAGGTTTTCGTTTATTTTAACCAACAGTTCATTTTCATTTTCGTCCTTCCTGGCCGCCACGTGAAGAGGAGTTTTAATACCAAAACGATTGAAAATATCTTTGGACATTATTTTGTTCATACCAAGAGCGGAAGAAAAAGGTCCGGAACCGGTGTAGGGGATATTGAAATGGCCCAAAAGTTTTTGGACCGTGCCATCTTCGCCATAAGCCCCATGCAAAGCGTTGACTGCAACATCAATGGTTTTGAGGATATCATAATGGTTTTTTTGAAGACCACCCACGTGCCAAGCGCCTTCTTGGGAAATAAAAATATCTACGGGTTCATACTCTTCAGGCATGTTCGCCAAAATTGTACTGCCGGTTTTGAGTGACACATCATACTCGGACGAAGGTCCACCGCGTAGCACCCCTACTCTAATTTTTGTCGGAGAAAAAGGCATGGGTTTATTTTATCATAATTTTTCCCCTCCCCTGTATCTAGGAGAGGGGATTAAAGGGTGAGGTTATTTGACTTTAAAAACCCAGTATTTATAATGACAAACAGAGAGGTATTTATGAATATTCCCATTCTTGGGATCAATCCTTACGAAAGAAAAAATCCGCCCCTCAACTTTGAAGAAGAGGGGGAAAGGACAAAGGAAAGTCTTGCTGATGTCGTCCAGTTGCTTTCTCACGACACATCACCGACCAGACTGCAACTCGCAAGAACACTTCGAGAGCGAGCATCCATCATCGAGACGGAGTTTGAGAATGATCGCTTTCTTAATTCCATTCCCGGCGAATAATCTGCTCTCGGCGGCACATACCTACGGGTATGTGCCCGCTTTTTTATTTCAAAATTTAGTATAGAATAGGCGTATGGAAATTGCTTTATATAGGAAATACAGGCCGCAGAATTTTAAGGAAGTGAAGGGGCAGGAGCATATTGTTTCGGTTCTTGAAATGGAAGCCAAAACAGGCAAAATAAATCATGCCTATCTTTTTTCCGGTAGCCGTGGCACCGGCAAGACCAGTGTAGCCCGCATTTTTGCCAAAACACTCGGAGTAAACGCCGAGGATATTTATGAAATAGATGCCGCCTCGAATCGCGGCATTGATGAGATAAGAGCAATCAGGGACGCCGTGCACACCTACCCCTATTCTTCAAAATACAAAGTCTACATTATGGACGAAGCACACATGCTCACTCCGCCGGCATGGAATGCTTTCCTCAAAACTTTGGAGGAGCCGCCCGAGCACTGCATATTTATAATGGCGACGACAGAGCAGCACAAATTACCAAACACCGTCATTTCCCGTTGCGAATGTTTCGCTTTCAAGAAACCCACACACAAAATTTTGATGGAAGAAATTTTAAGAATTGCCAAGGAAGAAAAATACGACATAGAAAAAAGATCTGCTTCGCTTATTGCTACACTCGCCGACGGTTCTTTCCGCGACGCCTTTTCAATATTGCAAAAAGCCATGCATTCTTCAAACGATAAAAAACTTTCGCACGAAGAAATAGAAAAGGTTTTGGGCGCCCCCAAAGAATCTTTTATTTTGGAAGTTTTGAAAGGCATAGCCGAACAAAATACAGAGAAGGGGATTGGGGCGGTCCGCAAAGCCACTCTAGAAAATGCCGATATGCAAGTATTCCTCAAAATGATTTTGCGTTCACTGCGCTTTGTCTTACTTCTCCGTTTCAGTAAAGATATGAAAAATTTGATAGTAGATGAAACAGGGGAAGAAGAATTCCAAAAACTTGAAGACCTTTCCAAAACCGCCAAAAACATAAATTCTAAAACCCTGCTCAACTTCCTGGAAGCTTTCAGTCGCCAAACTTATGCCTCTATACCAGAACTTCCCATAGAACTTGCTATAATAGATAGTACAAATGTCAACACAAATTAAAAACATTAAATCTATATGGCAAGAAGGTCTGTATTACGACGCTTGGATATTCGTCCATTTCCTGGCTGGTGTTTGTTTGGGTTTCAGTATGCTTCTTTTAAAAACAGAAACTTTCACTGCTTATATGTCTGCTATTGTCCTGCTCATATTGTGGGAATTTTTTGAAATAGTAAAAAATATAAGAGAACATAAAGAAAACCGACTAGGAGATATAGTTATCGGAATTTTTGGTTTTGTGATCTCTTTTTCCATATCTCCCATGTTTATAGTCAACTTCTTAACTCCTTTTCTAGTGTGTCTTGTTGTCTTCATAATTTCATCTGTCATAGGATGGACTAGGTATTTTAAATATCGAGGATAAAAATTACACCAAATTTTTGAAAGCGGCGAAAACTTCCTCCACTGTTATCTTCCCTATAAAACTATTTTTTTTATAAAAATAATACTGATACAGTCCGCGGCCATTGGATTTGTCTATGACCATATGGTTTGATCTGTAAGGCATATAAAAGTGTGGTCCCGGACCAAGGATGGCAACACTCGGTGTGTCCGCGAGATAGGCCATATTTTTGGGCCCACTATCTACACCTATAAAATAATCGCTTGCCCGCAAGACAAGTGCAAGTTCCATCAAATCTACTTGATTAATAAGGGAGTAATTCTTAAAGCCGAGTTTTGATGAAATGTATTCATAATCGTCTGTATCATCTTTGGTGCCTATAAAAATGAAGCGGTGGTTACCAAGCTTGTTTATTTTTTGTATGAGTTCGACCCATTTTTCATTATCCCATTTTTTCATCAGCCAATTCGAACCGGTATGAATGACTACTTTTTTCTCCGATGTCTGCAGCTCATCTAACTTTTTAATTCTATCGCAATCAGAGTCTTTAAAATAAAATATTTCATCAAAAGCAAAATTTCTCGGTATGCTATCGAATATCTCAAAATTAAACTCCCTCCATTGTTTTGGAGTTCGCCCAAGCAGCACATTTTTCAGCAAATGAAGGGCGTATTTGGTGAATGGCCAAGCATTAATTATGATTTTATTGGCTTTAATATTTTTGGTTATGTTATATGAGTCTCGGCTGATTCTCAAAAATATTATTTTTTCATATGTATCAAAATGTTGCCAGGTTTGTTCAAAATTTTCCAGTTTTCTTTTAAATACCGACTTAGCGATAAACACTTTTCTTATACCGATTATTTTTTCAGCCAAAGATTTGAGTGGTGGCGAAACCACAATATCAATGGTTTTGTCTTTGTTTTTTTGTATGAAATCGCTTATTGCATGGAGGGAAGCACCAAACTCTCCTATGAGGCAAGGGACGACGATTAATATTTTGTCCGATTTTTGGTCGGTCTTATATTTTGCCTTATTAATAACCAGTAACCAAAAGAGGCAGACTTCTTTCCATAAACTAAAATAGTCGAGGTTTATTTTTTTTGTTTTCATAACAGAATTTGTGTGGTAAAATCATTATAATGAATTACAGGTTTTTTTCAATCATAATCCCGGCCCATAACGAAGAAAAAATAATAGAGCAAGCCCTTTCGTGTCTTAAAAAGTTGGACTACCCCCGGGATAGATATGGGGTCATAGTCGTGGAAAACGGCTCCAGCGATACCACCTACGAAAAATCAAAAAAATACGAATCAGATAATTTCAGAGTATACTCGTCAAAAGAGAGGGGAGTTTCCCGAGCCAGGAATTTCGGTGTCAGTGTCTGCTCCAAAGAAACTGATTGGTGCGTCATTATGGATACCGACACATTTTTGAAAGAAAGTTTTTTGAATGAATTAAACTCCTACCTTAATCAAAATCCGGGGGATTATGGTACTGCTGAATTAATATTCGATGTCAACACGCCCAAAAGTCGATTTTGGGCTTGGTACAGAAACTTTACCGACAGACTTATGAAAACACTGCATATTATTCACATCGTCCGCATAGACCTGGCCAAAAAAGAAAAATACGACGAGGAGCTGGCCGCCACCGAAGATTTGGAGTACGGGAAAAGTCTTTCCAGACACGGAAAATATTTTTTTATGAAAACAGACTCGGTTGTAACCTCCGCCAGAAGATTCGAGCAAAAAGGCTATATTGGAATGTTTTTTATAAACATATACTACGGACTTTTGCCCAGAAGCATTCTCAAAAAAATAGGTTGGGAAGTTATACGATAATCCGATTCCTTATATATTTTCTGAATCCCGTAAAAACGAAGAGTAAAATAACAAATAAGGCAATTATGGACATCCGGCTGAATATATCATTCACACTTAAGTACAATTGACTGAAAAAGAAACCGACGGCAATCAACATTCCTGACCAAATGAATTGCCCCAGAAGATTAGTGAAAATGTACCGCCTGAAAGGAATTTTGGCGATACCGGCCGTGATGAGAGTCACCAGGGCGAAACCAAAACCTGTGCTGATTTTTGATATAAATAAAATTGAGTATTTGTGTTTGTTGAACACCTCCGAAACCTTGGTGACACCTTCTTCTGTAACACTAAAATATTTTCCAAATCTCCTGATAAAAGGGTAGCCGAAGTGTCGGCCGACATAATACCAAAAAGTATCGCCCAAAAGGTCTCCTATCATAAGCGCCGCATAAACAGGTAAAAAACTAAAATAACCAAGTTTGATGAGTATCCCAAACATCATTGACAAAACCGGCCCCTCGATACAAGCCAAAATTATTATAACCGCATATGTCAGATATATATGCTGAACGGCGAGCTGTATAAAATACTCCTGCATTTTGCTATTATATTGTATTGTGAGGTAAGTATAAAGAAAGGCTATGGAACAAATCAAAGCAAAATATAAAAGCCATTTTAAGGACGGGGGTTTCCTGATTTCTTTTTTTTCATCTTTCTTTTTCCTTGCAGTAGCCCTGATTATAAATTTCTATGCCGGCATGTATGCTACCGAAAGCGCCAGTGGCTCGGTCACCGATATCATACTTTCCAATACTCGAGCCTATGATCTTGACGATATTTTTGTTTATGGCTCAGTTGCTTTTTTCTTTTTCATATTTTTCGTCTGTATTGTCAAACCACACCGAACACCGTTTACCATCAAAAGTATCGCTTTGTTTATCGTCATCAGGTCAATTTTTATAACCCTGACCCATATCGGACCTTTCCCGTCACAAATTCCGCTTACTTCCAATATATTGAGCAAACTGACGTTTGGTGGCGATTTGTTTTTCTCGGGACACACCGGTATGCCGTTTTTGCTTGCTCTTATTTTTTGGAAAGATAAAACTATAAGAAATATATTTGTAGTATTTTCTTTGGTTTTTGCCATTGTTGTTTTGTTCTCTCATATGCATTACACCATAGATGTTCTTTCTGCTTTCTTCATCACTTACACTATTTTTCATATTGCCGAACTTTTCTTCCACAAAGATAAATTAATATGGGACTAAAAACCAAAAAGATGGTATAAATATATCCATTGGGGGGGGGATTGCCTGCCTGCGCAGGCAGGTCTAAAGGAGAGAATTATTAGAGAAGAAGAAAACAGACAAATATTGGGGGATCGTCTAACGGTAGGACAGTAGCCTTTGAAGCTATTAATTTTGGTTCGATTCCAAGTCCCCCAGCACATAAATTTGCTATTATATATAATAAGTCTATATTACTAATAAATAAAATATATGAAAAAAATAATAATTATTGGTGTTGTTATAGTCATTGCGATATTTGCTTTTATTTTTATTGGGGGTTCAAATGAGCAACAAGTATCAAAGTTGGACACCACAGACACTGTTGTAGATTTTTATGATAAATGGCTTAAGGCGGTACAACTACCGACAACCGCTAATCCGAGTCTGGCAACCTTAGCCAAATCGCCAATTTTGAGCAAGTCATTAAGAGACAGGCTCATAAGCACACGAAAGGATGCAAACACGACTATTGACCCGGTCTTGTGCCAAACTGTTGTACCGGAAGAAGTTTCCACGAGAACTGTATTCGAGAATGCAAATGAGGCGCAAATACTCGTCATGTCACGAGATAAGAAGGTGACTGAGCAGGCAATTTTCACACTTATGAAATATAACGACGGCTGGTATATCAACGATATTCAGTGTTCACTTGGAGAGTTCGCACCCGAGCGAGAATTTAGCTTTGAAAAAGAGGGCTATTTGCTGAAAGGCTCAATTCCTAAACCTTACGACCCCAAGAACTGGCACCTGGTTTTTGAAGACAATGGCGAAAATGGTCACGTCGTGCCACTCTTTTTTGATTCAAAGAGTCAGTGTACAAGTCTGGATGGAAGCAAGTCCGTATGCAAGCCGGATCAATTTACCGAAGCAACAAAGGTATCTGTTCACGCCCAAATGACCGAGCGCGGTGCCAACGTAAAGCAATTGGAATTTGTTAAATTTAAATAGTGTCTTGTCAAAGAGCAGATGGTCATTGACTTTTGGATTAGTTGATGCTAATATGTAATAAGGGAGGTGCGGAATGATTAAACTGTTTTTGATTTTACAAGCCTTGGATTTCGCAACGACGGTTATCGGAATCAGGATGGGACTTGCCGAAGCCAGTCCTGCTATCAGAGTCATGATGAATCTTGGGGGACCAATAGTTGGGCTTATTGTCTCCAAGGTTATAGCTCTTGGTCTTTTGGGGTTGTGCTTTTGGTTGCACAGGCCGAAAGTTATTCGCAAAATCAACTATTTCTACATCGCGCTTGTGGTGTGGAATACGGGGCTAATCACCCTTGTTCTCATCGGTTCAGGCGGGCTGCCCTAATCAAGACGCCCGCTTTTTCATACAAAAAAACAGCTTGATTTTTTAATAAAATTATTCTAGTGTGATTATAGAACAGGAGGCCTGATGTACACACCGCTAATTGGTATTACAAACTTTACAAGTTTCGAGCAAGTTGAAGAGATGTCCCAAGTGGTCAAAACGCACAGACTCAAGGGCTCCCAAAGACAGCTCCATGTCGGCGCCATGATGAGTTACAAAACTCTAAACGGCATCCCAAACAGGTGGCAAAAAGTTTTCCCGCTGAAAGAAAAAATCGCGGAAATCTTT